>Ga0310695_10000044_pt1 | contig 301947 bp, 268 predicted proteins | sample RumenRJG_04DNA_FD_203882 | JGI IMG/M metagenome (GOLD analysis project Ga0310695, IMG submission 203882) | Bovine rumen microbial communities from Lethbridge, Alberta, Canada - RJG_04 (v2) (version 2) | ecosystem: Host-associated > Mammals > Digestive system > Stomach > Rumen | place: Canada...
CGCTCTTGCTATCGCTACACGCTGTTGTTCGCCGCCGCTGAGTTCTGATGGGAATTTTCTGCGCTTATCGGATAAGCCGACCGCTTCGATATATTTCAGATAATCCTTGTTATTGTCGAGGTCAGCACCCATCCTTACATTCTTTTCTACATTTAGATGTGGGAGCAAATAATACTGCTGAAAGATATAAGCCGTGTTCTCACGTCGGAATTTCGTCAGATCCTTTTCACTCATATTGCCGAGTTCTTGGCTGTCATAAGCAACACAACCGCCGTCTGAAGTCTCCAAGCCCGAAATGACATTGAGAAAGGTTGATTTTCCCGAACCTGAAGCGCCGAGTATGACGATAAACTCACCATCGTTAATGCGAACGGAAACACCATCCAGCGCTTTAAAGCGACTTTCGCCTTTTCCGTAATATTTTGTTAAATCATTTATCTCTATCATTATGATTTTCCTTTCAGTCTTTCTGTCAGCAATGCTTTGAAAACTTCCGTCAGCATTATGCCAATCTCAACTTCCGTAAAGCGACACATAGATGTTGCGCAGAGGGTGGCAATGCCGTGAGAATATATCCATAGGTGTCGGTACAATATAACAGCGTCATCTGCCGATACAGGATATTCATCGGTAATTGATTTTAAAATATCGGTATAGTTGTCATCAATTTCGGGGAGTATTCTATTTACGCCTATATTACCGGATGTTTTTCGCATAAACAAAAGTTGAAACAGCTTCGGCTCATTTATTGCAAACTGAATATACGACTGACCAACGCCCTTAAAGGCAGGGGTTTGCTGTAATCCTTGCTCAACATATTCGGAATAGATCTCACGAGCTTTTGCTTCAATTCCGTTAAGCACCTCGCCCATATTATCAAAAACGGTAAATATCGGTCTTGCCGAGCTTCCAAGATAATTGCCTATTTCTCTTGCAGTAACGGCGGAAATACCACGCTCACGCAGGATAGCTAAGCCTGCGCCGATGATTTCTTCTTTTGCAAATTTTGCTTTAGGGGGCATAATGAGCTCCTTTCTAAAACAATCGTTTTATAACATTTGTTTTATTATAAAGTATAATAATCGTTTTGTCAATAACCAAATTTGTAACGCCAAAACACGCAATGAAATGAAATACCCTACTTACCAAGAATTACTCCCCGGAAAGCGCATAAACAGTGACTTTTGAAGCCTAAAAAGCGTTACACTATTTCGATGGCAATAAAGATACGAATAATGGAAAAATCCTATTGAAAACAAAGCTAAAATGCGGTATAATAGCCGTATAGAAAAGTTTATCCAACACGGCTAAATTCCCTTACTGTTATCAACGCTGATAACAACATGATAACAGAAGGGGAGACAGGCTGGATAATATGGAAATATCAAATAATCACAGGAACTACGAACAGGACAAACAATATTTCCTAAACGGAATCAGTTAAATCCTGTCGAGTGGGAATAAGACTAATCCATTTCTTGCAGTTATGTGGGGAAATGATAAATTGCAAAACCCTTCGCTGCAAATATGCGGCGAAGGGTTTAACTATGCTGAGAGCCTTTTACCTCTCCATATACGCGCAGAGAAGGTTGAAGGTATTTCGCAGACCGTCAATGTGTGTGCGCTCGTAGCCGTGGCTGTTCGCCGTCCCGAAGCCGATGGCGGCGTGGCGCACGTCGTAGCCCGCAACGAGGCTTGTATCGCAGTCGGTGCCGTAATGCGGGGTGAAGATATCCATAACGTAATCCGCGCCGATGGCGGCGGCGGTGTCGCGCAGCTCTCGGGTCATCGCAACGTGGTAGGGGAATCTTGAATCCTTTGCAAAGATCGAGACCTTGCGCTCGTCGGAGTTCTGCACGGGACCCGTCGGCGCTATATCGACGGCGAGTATATCGCGGGTATCTGCGGGAAGCCATGAGGTGCCGTGGCCGATCTCCTCGTAAACGGCAAAGTAGGCGTAGACCTTCCGTGAGAGCTTGAGCCTGCCCTCGGCTATCTCGCGCATAGCGGCAAAGAGAACGGCGGCGGCCGCCTTATCGTCAACAAAGCGGGATTTTATATAGCCGTTTGATATTGTGAAACGGGGCTCGAGGGCGATGATATCCCCGGTCTCGACCCCGAGGGCGCGGGCCTCCTCAGCGGTTTTTACGTTCTCGTCCAGAACGACGCAGACGTTCGTGCGGAAGTCGGGGAGAACCGTTCTCGTCTCCTCCTCGGTAACGTGTATGGAATTCGGCGTGCGGCAGACCGTGCCGGTATATACCTTGCCCGAGTGGGTATAGACGCGGACGTTCTCGGTGACGCAGTAGAAGGGATAGAGGCCGCCGATGGGGCAGAGGTTGAGCGTGCCGTCCGCGTTTATGTGCCGCACCATGAGCCCGATATCGTCGAGATGAGCGGTGACGACGAGAGGCTCGCCCTCTCCGCCGAGCTCGGCTATCACTCCGCCCTTGCGCGTCACCGTATAGGGAAAGCCCAGCTCCTCTATCATAGATATTGCGAGACGCTGTATTTCCTCATATTGTCCCGTCGTGCTGTCAACGGCAATAAGCTTTTTGAATGCTTCAAGGCAGTATTCCTCATCAAAGCGGTACATAAAAAGTCACGGTCCTTTCGTCCGGAATTCTTTATTATGCTATCACATTGTGGGAAAAAAGTAAACATTTTCCTTGCCGCGCACTTGGTTGTGCGGTAAAATAACGGCATAATAATAATCGGAGAAGCGCCAATGACGAACAGGGAAATACTTGATATCGCCCTCAGGCAGTCGGCTTTCGACTGCGGCTGCAGGGCGGAGGACTTTTTATCCGAGCAGGATACCGTAACTATATCAAAAGCCGACCCGAGAGCGAGAAAGTACGTACCGCTCCCATTGGAGTGCGACCTCGTCACATACGGAAACGGTATCGTCGCTCAGGTGAGCGAAAGAACGCGCCCGGCAGTGACGGAATATCTGAACAGATTTCCCGGCTGCCGCGCTTTTGAAACTCCGGCGATAAACGCGCTGAACGATCTGCTCGCACCCTTCGACCTTAAGGTGTGCTTTATGGCTGAATACTTTCTGCCAGACGTGACAAGGCTTCGGGAGCTTGAGTGCGGCTATGAGCTCCGCGTTCTGCAAAAAGCGGACTTTGCGAATCTGTATTTGAGCGAGTGGTCGAACTGCTTTACTTATATCGCGAGAGAGCGGGACGTATTAGCCGTAGGGGCATACGATAACGGCAGGCTCGCGGGGCTTGCGGGCTGCTCGGCTGACTGCGATGATCTGTATCAGATAGGCGTTGACGTTCTGCCCGGATACAGGAGAAAGGGCATTGCGTCCGCGGTAACGAGCCGGCTCGCTATCGAGATAACAAAGCTCGGAAAGGTACCGTTCTACTGTGCCGCATGGTCGAATATCAAATCGGTGCGAAACGCCGTAAAGTGCGGCTTTCGCCCCGCGTGGGTGGAGCTCACCGCAAGAGACAAAGGCTTTGTCGATGAGATGGTGGGATGACTTGCGCGAGAATTGCTGATAATAATAAAAACAGAGGAAAAATAAAATGGCAATAAAGAAATACAGAATACCGCTGATAATCATGATCGTTTTTGAGGCGGTTGCAGTAACGCTATGGCTTACGAAGGGAAACATTTTTTATCTTTTCAATTTCAGCTATATCGGCCTCTCTATCTCGCTTGGACTGTTCCTGTATATCAGAAAGTATAAGCACGCGAGAAGAGTAACGCAGCTTTTAGTGGGGCTATATATGCTCGTCTATCTGGGTTTAATCAGCAACGAAAATATGCAGATCGAGGGCTTTTGGTACTACCTTTTCACGGGCGTATTTGAGGCCGCGACGATCCATTACGCCGTTGCTAAAATCATCGGGCCCCTGATATTCGGCAGAGGCTGGTGCGGCTACGCCTGTTGGACGGCTATGGTGCTTGACTTTCTGCCGTATAAAACGCCACGGCAGCCGAGAAAAAAGCTCGGCTGGATAAGGTACATAACTTTCGCTGTGTCCTTCGCTTTTGTCGCCGCCCTGTTCCTGGCTCACGTAGGAAATATGGAGAGGATAATGTTCTGGGCATTTATTTTAGGGAATGTTCTGTATTACGCGGTCGGAATAATCCTTGCGTTTATTTTCAAGGATAACCGAGCCTTTTGCAAATACGTCTGCCCGATAACCGTTTTCTTAAAGCCGATGAGCTATTTTTCTCTTTTAAGGATCAAATGCGATAAATCAAAATGCGTATCCTGCGGCAAGTGCAAAAAGGTCTGCCCGATGAACGTAGATATGACGGATAACTCCAGAAAGCGCGAAAACGGAACGGAGTGCATTCTTTGCTTTGAATGCGCGAAGGCCTGCCCGAAGAAGGCTCTGTAATAATCACAAGACAAGCTCCAAATTCAGGTATATTATGCTTGCAATTTGTACATAAGGTGGTGTATAATAACACATAAGTAGATACAATTTGCACATAAAATACATAGGAGGATGAAAATGGAAATAAAAACGTTCAAAAAGGGCGAGGTTATATTCCGGCAGGGTGATCCCGGCGACTGCATGTACGATATCTTTTGGGGCAACGTCGGCGTATATGTTAATTACGGCACGCCCGAGGAGAAGCAGCTCACCACCCTGAAAACCGACGATTTCTTCGGTGAAATGGGTCTTCTGGATCATGCGCCACGCTCTGCCACCGTTGTAGTCCTTCAGGACGAGACCCAAGTGCAGATCATCAAGGAGGAGGATTTCGAGAAATTCTTTGCCGAGAGACCTGCGAAGGTTTTCGTTATTATGCAGCAGCTCTGCCACAAGCTCAGAAGAAGGTCCCAGGATTATCTGGACGTTTGCAAAACCGTTTACAGAACCGTTGAGAACGAGAAGAACGGCGCCGCGCCGGACTCTGAGCTTTCGAGCGAGATAGACCGCATTTGCGATGAATATCAGATGGCCGATATTTTCGACAATGAGAAGACGAACGACGCAGGAGGTGCAGAATGAGGATCAAGAGCTTCAATAAGGGCGAGGTAATCTTCCGCGAGGGCGAATATTCCGCGTCGATGTATCAGATTAATTCCGGCACGGTCGGCATTTTCTCCGCCTACCAGACCGAGGACGAAAAAGAGCTGACTAAGCTCGGAAGCGAGGCCTTCTTCGGCGAGATGGGAATCGTGGAATGCTATCCGCGCAGCGCCACCGCCGTCGCCCTTGAGGACGGGACCGAGGTGACCGAGATAACTGAAAGTGAGCTCTCCGACTATCTCAGGAACAAGCCCGACGTTATGCTTGAAATAATGAAGCAGCTCAGTGCGCGCCTGCGTGAGGTCACCGCAAGCTATGAGGAGGCCTGCCGCACGGTGTACGAGTCCCGCGAGGCGGAGACGAAGGGCGAGGAAAAGAGCGAGGGCCTTTTGAGCCGCATTCTCCACTTCTTCAGCGAATACGGAAGACTGACAAGGCATTGATTTAAAAAATCCGAAGAATAACGGGGGCGGTTTTCTTCCGCCCCCATTGCTGTATGCGATCCTATCCGGCGGGAACTAAAAACGTAAGTCCGGGGACATAGAGACAGGGGTGATCCGATGCGCGATCAGAGTGAACTAATAAGGCAGAGCATAATCCGGGATATGTCGGAGGGCGTGATGACGGTCGGCCTCGACGGGGTGATAAGCTACGCAAACCCCGCCGCGTCGGAGATACTTGACCGCAGCGCGGAGGAGCTGACCGGCAAAAGCTTTGCGGGGGTCTTTTTTGAGTATGAGGAGAACGACGCCTTCAATCAGACGGTGCTCGACGCCGTATATAACTCTTCGGCCGTTCATGAAAACATAGTCCCATATTATACCGGCAAATACACAAAGCAGCTGCACGTCAGGACCTCGTTTTTAAGAAGCGAGGGGGAGAAGGTCGCGCTGATAGTCGTACTGAGCGATATAAGCGAGCTTACGGAGCTTCGGGACGCGATAAAGGCGATGGAGAAAAACAAGGCGCTGAACGATAGGCTCGAGCTAAGAAACAAGCTTCTGAGCGAGACCTTCGGACGATTTTTGTCCGACGATATCGTAAGGCAGCTTCTTGACACCCCCGACGGGCTAAATATGGGCGGACGCAAGCGCTCGCTTACCATAATGATGAGCGACCTTCGCGGCTTCACCGCACTCAGCGAGAGAATGGAGGCTCAGAAGCTTATTCTGATGCTGAATCACTATCTTGGAGAGATGACGGAGATAATCCAGCAAAACGAGGGCACGATCATCGAATTTATCGGCGACGGGATTATGGCCCTATTCGGCGCGCCGAATTACTCCGAGAAGCACGCAGAAAACGCAGTCCGCGCCGCGGTCGAGATGCAGCGCCGTATGCGGAAGGTCAACGACTGGAACACGCAGCGCGGCCTTCCCAGGCTCGAGATGGGCGTCGGCATAAACACCGGCGACGTAATAGTGGGAAACATCGGCTCTGAGAGAAGGACGAAGTACGGAGTCGTGGGCAGCAACGTAAATCTTTGCGGCAGGATCGAGAGCTACACCGTGGGAGGGGAGATACTTATCTCGCCCCAAACGCGAGATGAAATATCGGTAAAGCTCGAAATCGCCGCCGAAAGGCCGGTCATTCCAAAGGGGGTCAAGGAGCCTCTGACGCTATCGCTCGTCACCGGCATCGGAGACTTAAGCTGCAGGGTGGCGGAGGAGAAGCCGGTGAAGCTCGCTTCCCCGATAGATGGCGGATACCTGACCGTAAGGGATAAGCATACCGAGGCCTTGCTCAAGCCGTGCCGGTTTACAGCCCTGTGCAGCTCGGGAGCCGTTATTGAGGCGGAGGAGGAACCGGAGCTTTTTGACAATCTCGAGATTGAAATAAATAAGTTTACAAAGCTTTTTGCCAAGGTGACAGAGAGGGGGAAGGGGTACAGCGTCCTGCGCTTTACCTCGACTCCGGAGGGATTTGAAGATTTTGTCAAACAATCTTTAGGCAGCTTGCAATAATAATCGCCCCGCTCTCTTAACTGAGAGCGGGGCGTAAACGTTTATGCGGGAACCAGTTATGCGGCTTCTTCAACAGCAGGGACGGTGGTGGTCACGAGCATGGTCCTCGTGTCGGGATCCCAGTCAACACCGAAGCCGAGGGCTTCGCCGAGGCTGCGGAGACGGAAGAAGTTGTGGCCTCCGAAGGAGTAGGAGGTGATCTCAATAGCCTCGCCGTTGACTTCGATGGTCTTGTTGCTCTTTACGCAGCTTTCGGCCTTGTTCGTGAACTCCTTGGCAAGATCGGTGGAAAGCGGCTCATAGGCCTCGCCGGTGGTGACCTTTATGGTGCGGGTCTCGGTATCGTAGCCGACGTTGAACTTAGCGTCGGTGCCGGTGAGCAGGGCGGCAAGATCGCGGATCTTGAAATAGTTCTCGCCGTTGATGTTGTAGATCTCGAGCTTGTCCTGAAGCTCGCCGTCGATGCTGAGGTTCTGGGTGGTGAGACGGACCTCGGGATGATCGGCGTCTATGACCACCTGATCGCCGCGCGGCGCTCCGTACTTCTCCTCGGTGATGTCACCGCCGAGAACCTCGGTGATGTACTCCATCACGGCCTGATCCATCGGGATCCCGGTATCGAAGCCGTCACCGCGGTCATAGGCGGCCTTGAACGCGTAGTATGTATCGCCGCCGGCAGCGCAGAAGTTGTTGGTAACGACAGCGTAGGTAGCGGTCTTGGAGAAGGGCTGGCCGTTTACGGTCTTGATTGCGACGCGCTTTATCGCGGAGGGGCCGTAATAGGTGGAGCCGGGATAGGTCTCCTCGTTTGCGGCGTAAGCCTTGTAGGTTTTAAGCGTGAACTGGATGCCCGCTGTCTGCGGATAGCCGCCGATGGAACTCGGCGTGCAGAAGGTGGAGGCTTCAAGAGCCTCAAGGAGCTCGGCTCCGGTAACGTAGATAACGGCAACGGTGTTGCCGAAGGGGAGAACGGTGTTGATATCCTTCATCGTGATATCGCCGGCTTCGATGGTGGCACGGATGCCGCCGCCGTTCGTTATGCCGACGACGTGATCGGCGTCGACCTTAACGGAGCCCTCAGCCCTGAGAACGCTCCATACCATAGCGTCGGTAATAAGGTCGCCGAGGTTGGTCTCCTCGGTGCGGTTGCCGGGGGCCTTGTCGCCGTTGAGGCGGACCTCAGTGGTCGCAAAGACGGCGCCGTACTGCTCATCGACGGCCTTGATTATCTCCTGAGCCTTTCCGTCGACGGCCTCGTCCTTCTCAAGCCCCTCGGTGGAGAGAAGATAATTACTCTCGATCTTCTTCGTGGCGTCGTCAATGACGATAACGCCGATATTGGCAAACTTCGTGCCTGTGGACTGAATGGGCTCGCCGCCTTCGCCTTCAGTCATAACGGTGTGGGAGTGGCCGTCGATCATAATATCGATGCCCGCGACCTTTTCATAGAGATTGGTAGAGCCGTAACCGGTGGAAAGGGACTCCTCGTCGACTCCGAGATGCACGATGCCGATAACGAGATCTGCGCCCTCGCCTTTGAGCCCTTCAACGGCGTCGGCGGCGGATTTGTAGAAATCGTCGCCTGTAGCAAAGGTTATAGTCTTGATGAGTCCGGGATTGACCTTGGTCTGGGTCTCGGGGGTCTCCATGCCGAAGAAGCCGAGCTTAACGCCGGACTTCGTCTCATATACGGCGGAGGCGTCGTACATAAGCTTTCCGTCCTCATAGACGTCGGCGCAGACGACCTTGAATTCGGCCTTTTCCATATTCGCCTTGAGCTGCTCGGAGCCGAAATCAAATTCGTGGTTTCCGAGAGTTATGAAATCATAGCCGGCGGCGTTCATAAGCTCAATGGCCGTTGCACCCTTGGAAACGCTGACGTAAGTGGTGCCCTGGCTGAAGTCGCCCGCGTCAACGAGCACGACCTCGGCGCCCTTTTCCTCGAAGTCGGCTTTCAGAGCGGCTATGTACGCATAGCCCTCAACGGCGCCGTGAACGTCGTTCGAGTGTAGGATAACTGTCTTGCCTGTGTAATCCTCGGTTCGGGTGGAGATGAGTATGGGCTCGTCGGCCAAAGCGGAAAAGCCGAGCGAGAGGATGAGACAGAGAGCAAGAACTACGGATAAGATTTTACAGACCTTTCTCATATGGTTCCCTCCTGTATTTTTTTTGGGACAAATCCCTACAGACAGGATACAACAAATAAAGCCAAAATGCAATAAAACACCTTAAAAACTCCGGGGTCAATAATGCCGAAAAACTGAAGGTTATTTTTGTGCAAAAAGATAATAATATAATTAGTGAAAACTTTTTTCTTGCGCAGAATGACAGAATATAGTAAAATCCTTAACATAGGAAATATACAAGTGGAGGTAACGTTATGTCAACCAACAAATATTCCGGAACACAGACTGAGAAGAATCTTGAGGCGGCGTTTGCCGGCGAATCTCAGGCGAGGAACAAATACACTTATTTTGCCTCGAAGGCGAAGAAGGAGGGCTATGAGCAGATAGCCGCCATTTTCCTCAAGACGGCGGATAACGAGAAGGAGCACGCTAAGCTTTGGTTCAAGGAGCTCGAGGGGATAGGGAACACTGCTCAGAACCTTGAGGCCGCCGCAGGCGGAGAGAACTATGAGTGGACCGATATGTACGAGGGCTTTGCGAAGACGGCGGAGGCCGAGGGCTTCCCAGAGCTTGCCGCGAAGTTCAGAGGCGTTGCCGAGATCGAGAGGCATCACGAGGAGCGTTACCGCGCCCTTTTAAAGAATATCGAGATGCAGGAGGTATTCAAGAAGAGCAGCGTCAAGGTGTGGGAGTGCCGCAACTGCGGCCATATCGTCGTGGGCGAACAGGCCCCCGAGGTGTGTCCCGTTTGCGCCCATCCCCAGTCCTACTTTGAGCTCAGAGAAGAGAACTATTGATATGACAAGAGCTCGGACGCGGGTCAAATGCGCCTGAGCTCTACTTTATCAATAAGATGTAGCGAGTATTTGTTTACGAGGGAGAGGGCGGAAAGCTCTGTTTCCGGCACCCAGACGTCCTCCGGGCGGTGGGCGTCAGAGCCGAGGATAACGGCATTGCCCTCCTCTCCGGCAATGCGCCAGAAGCTCTCGTTCGGATAGTGCCTTCCGTTTTTCAGCCCGAGAAGGTTTATCTCGAGCGGTATGCCGAGCTCCCTCGCCCTTACGCAGATGCGGCGGCAGCCGCGGTCGTATTCGGCGGGATCGCCCTCAAAGCGGAGGACGTCCGGGTGAGCGATGTATGAGAAGAGACCGGTCTCGATCCCCTCAATCACCTGCGAAACGTATCTGTCCAGAACTGCGGGATCAGTAGTCGCCGCCATTGAGCCCGGCTCTCCGATCTCGTTTCCGAGAAAGTGCTGGCCGAGGATCATATATTCAACTCCGTTTGCCCTGAGATCATCGACGAGGGAGGAGAAGTACAGGGGGTAATACTCGGCCTCGACGCCGAGGTGGAGCTCTATCCTTCCGGCGTACTCATTTCTAAGTGTAAAAAACGTCTCCGCGTAGTCCGGAAGCATTTCGGGCTCCATACGGACGCCGGGATATTTTCCCGGCCTGTCAAAGCGGTAGGGCGCGTGATCCGAGAAGCCGAGGATCTCTATCCCGCCCTCGATCGCCCTCTCTATGTATTCCCGCTCCGAGCCGACCGCGTGGCCGCAGCGGGGAGTGTGAGTGTGGTAATTTGCTATCATATCTCTCCTCCTGACTTACGCGCTCAATTATAATCCTGAGCGGGAAAAAAAGCAAGTGCAGCGCCGCACTTTGGCAATTTGCATTATTAAAGAGAAAGTGAGAGCGAAAAATCGTCAACAATCACCTTGTAATCCGGCACGATCGTGTTAAAATAATAACAATGAGCGGAAACATGCCATAATCAGCCGCTCAAAGGAGTATGAGCTTATGGAAAAAAAGAAATACCCCATCGTAGACGGAGCCGAGAGCTTCGAGGCCCTTCTTGAAAGGGTGAGGGCGGCGGAGCGCAAGTTCGCCTCCTATTCTCAGGAAGAGGTAGATAAGATATTCAAGGCCGCGGCCGTGGCCGCCAATCGCGCGAGGATACCGCTTGCGAAGATGGCGGTGGAGGAGACCGGCATGGGCGTAGTCGAGGACAAGGTAATCAAAAACCACTTTGCCTCCGAGTATATCTATAACGCCTACAGGGACGCGAAGACCTGCGGCGTTATAGAAGATGATAAGGCCTACGGCATAAAGAAGATAGCCGAGCCTGTCGGCGTCATCGCCGCCGTGATCCCGACGACGAACCCCACGAGCACGGCGATATTTAAGACCCTCGTTTCCTTAAAGACAAGGAACGGTATAATCATCAGCCCGCATCCGAGGGCAAAGAAGTCCACGATAGCCGCGGCAAAGCTTGTGCTCGAGGCCGCCGTAGCTGCCGGGGCCCCCGAGGATATCATCGGCTGGATAGACGTTCCCAGCCTTGAGCTTACGAACGCGCTTATGCGCGAGGCCGATCTCATTCTCGCGACGGGCGGCCCCGGAATGGTGAACGCCGCCTACTCAAGCGGCACTCCCGCTGTCGGCGTGGGAGCCGGAAACACCCCCGCGATAATCACCGAGAGCGCCGACCTGACCCTTGCGGTAAACAGCATCATACACTCCAAGACCTTCGATAACGGTATGATCTGCGCCTCTGAGCAAAGCTGCATAGTGCTCGACGGGGTCTACGATAAGGTCAAGGCGGAGTTTGCAGCCCGCGGCTGCTACTTCCTCAGCCCGGAGGAGACCGAGAAGGTACGCAAGGTCATCATCGTGAACGGTACGGTGAACGCGAAGATCGTCGGCCAAAAGGCGCACAGGATCGCGGAGCTTGCCGGCGTCAGCGTGCCCGAGAGCGCGAAGATACTCATCGGCGAGGTGGAGTCCGTAGAGCTCAGCGAGGCCTTCGCCCATGAGAAGCTGAGCCCCGTGCTCGCAATGTACAGGGCGAAGAGCTTTGAGGACGCCGTACAGAAGGCGGAGCGGCTCATCGCCGACGGAGGCTTCGGACATACCTCCTCCATCTATATAAACGAGCTTTCAGAGCCCGATCACCTCAAGGAGTTTTATTCGAGGATGAAGACCTGCCGCGTGCTGGTAAACACCCCGGCGAGCCAGGGCGGCATAGGCGATCTTTATAACTTCAGGCTCACCCCGTCGCTCACCCTCGGCTGCGGAAGCTGGGGCGGAAACAGCGTGAGCGAGAACGTGGGCGTAAAGCACCTCGTTAATATCAAGACGGTAGCCGAGAGGAGAGAAAATATGCTTTGGTTCCGCGCGCCCGATAAGGTCTACTTCAAGAAGGGCTGCCTGCCCGTCGCCCTTGACGAGCTGGGCAAGGTCCTCGGCAAGAAAAAGGCGTTCATCGTTACCGACAGCTTCCTTTACAAGGCGGGCTATACGAAGCCCATAACCGATAAGCTCGATGAGCTCGGAATAATCCACACGACTTTCTATAACGTGGAGCCAGACCCCACCCTCCGCTGCGCGAAGGAGGGAGCGAAGCTTATGGCGTCCTTTGAGCCGGACGTGATAATCGCCTTCGGCGGCGGCTCGGCTATGGACGCGGGCAAGATTATGTGGGTGCTCTACGAGCATCCGGAGGCCGACTTTGCCGATATGGCTATGTGCTTCTCAGATATCAGAAAGAGAATCTACACCTTCCCGCACATGGGCGATAAGGCGTATTTCGTCGCAATCTCCACCTCTGCCGGAACCGGAAGCGAGGTTACGCCATTCGCCGTCATTACCGACGAGGAGAGCAGAGTAAAATACCCCCTTGCCGACTACGAGCTTATGCCCGATATGGCGATAATCGACGCTGATATGCATATGACGGCGCCGAAGGGGCTCACCGCCGCATCCGGCATCGACGCCGTTACCCACGCCCTCGAGGCCTACGCCAGCATGATGGCGACCGACTATACCGACGGCCTTGCCTTAAGAGCCCTGAAGGTTATCTTCGAGTACCTGCCGAGAGCCTATGACAACGGACTTACCGACGCCGTAGCGAGGGAGAAGATGGCCTCAGCCGCCACCCTCGCCGGTATGGCGTTCGCGAACGCCTTCCTCGGCGTATGCCACTCCATGGCGCACAAGCTCGGAGCCTTCCACCACATAGCCCACGGTATAGCGAACGCCCTCCTCATCGACGAGGTGCTTCGCTTCAACGCGGCCGAGGTGCCGACAAAGATGGGCACCTTCCCGCAGTACGACCACCCGCACACCCTCGCAAGGTACGCCGAGATTGCCGACTATCTCGGCCTCGGCGGAAAGGACGACTCAGAGAAGCTTGAAAACCTTATTAAGGCGATAGACGAGCTCAAGGAGAGAGTCGGAATAAAGAAGACGATCGCCGATTACGGAGTGACCGAGGAGGCCTTCCTCGCGACACTTGACGAGATGACCGAAAAGGCCTTCGACGATCAGTGCACCGGGGCGAACCCCCGCTATCCGCTTATGAGCGAGCTTAAGCAGATGTACCTTAACGCGTATTACGGAAAGCATACGGAGGTGTAAAATGGTTATTATCGCAGAGAGACCGAGAAAGACAGTTTACCGCGACGGAGACCGCTGCATCAAGACCTTTGACGAGAGCTTTTCCAAGGCCGATATTCTGAACGAGGCCCTCAATCAGGCGAGGGTAGAGGAGACAGGCCTGAACATTCCCCGCCTTCGCGGAGTTACCACGATAGACGGGCGCTGGGCTATAGAGTACGATTTTATCGAGGGAAAGACCCTCGCCCAGCTTATGGAGGAAAACCCCGATAAGCTGGATGAGTACCTGAATGCCTTTATCGATCTCCAGCTCAAAATGCACGCCGAGAGATGCCCGAGCCTCGGAAAGCTTAAGGACAAGATGGCTCGAAAGCTGAAGGAGGCCGATCTCGACGATACCACGAGGTACGACCTTGAGATGCGCTTAAACGGGCTTCCGACCCACGCAAAGCTCTGCCACGGCGACTTTAACCCCTCCAACATCATCGTAAGGCCGGACGGCGAGATGTTCATCATCGACTGGAGCCACGCAACACAGGGAAACGCCTCCGCCGACGCAGCGAGAACGTACCTGCTTTTCTACCTCGCGGAGAAGTTTGAGCTTGCCGAGAAGTACCTCGATAAGTTCTGCCTCAGAAGCCGCACGGCAAAGCCCTACGTTCAGAAGTGGATGCCGATAGTCGCCGCCTCCCAGTCCGTAAAGGGAAACCCCGAGGAGCGCGAGTTCCTTCTTAGCTGGGCAAGCGTAGTTGAATATTGATGATCTTCAAATGAGAGCCCGCTTCGGCGGGCTCTCAAGTCATATATTCAAAAACTCCGTTATTCCCTCTTCCTTTTTTGCGCTTCCTGTGTTATAATGCTGACTAATAATGGAAGCTTATGGATTTTTCTAATAAACTATCGTATGGAGTGATAAAAATGGCTGACAACAAGGAATACTACACCCTGCCCGGCGACAAGGGCAATATCAATATTTCGGAGGACGTTATCGCCTCTGTAGCGGCAAACGCCGCAAGGGATGTCGACGGCGTAGCCTCTCTCGGCCGCGATAACGGCGAGATCTGGGGCAAGAAGCCCGCTTCTCGCGGCGTCCGCGTTATAAATAACGGCGAGGACGTAGCCGTTGAGCTCGGCATAGTGGTGAAGAGAAACGCCGCCGTGCACAAGGTCGGCACCGCCGTGCAGGACGCCGTCAAGTCCGCCCTTGAGGGTGTGACCGGCGCGAAGGTCAGCGAAATAAACGTTCAGATACTCGGCGTTCAGCTGTAAGCTCGGAGGGAATATGAACCGCTCAACAGCAAGAGAAATAGCAGTAAGGCTCGCCTTCGAAATCTCCGCGAGGGAATGCACCGCCGAGGAAGTGCTTGAAAACTTCTTCGACAGGGAGCATTACGATTCACTTATGGAGGAGGACAGCCTTTTTTCGGAATATCCGGACGGGGATCAGAAGGATTACATCGAGACGGTGATAAGGGGCGTCGGCGCGCATAACGCGGAGCTCGACGGTTACGTCGCCAAATACTCAAAGGGGTGGAGCTTCGGGAGAATTTCCAGAACGGCCCTCGCGGTAATGAAGGTCTCCATGTTCGAGACTATGTATATGCCTGAGATACCGAACGGAGCCTCGATAAACGAGGCGGTCGAGATCGCGAAGAAATACGATGTGCCGGAGACCGTCGCTTTCGTAAACGGGATTCTCGGTTCCTTTGTCAGAGAGGAGCTGGAGGGACTGTGAAAGCCTTAGCCTTCGATACTTCAAACTACACCACCTCGGCGGCATGGTTCGATGGCAATAAGGGAGAAAATTCAGGGCGCCTGTTGGACGTAAAGCTCGGGGAACTGGGCCTTCGCCAGTCTGAGGCGCTCTTTTCTCACGTTAAACGCCTGCCGGATATCATAGCGGCGCTCGGTGACCTCGGTGAAATAGCAGCCGTGGGAGCTTCCGAGAAGCCGAGGGAGACTGAGAACAGCTATATGCCATGCTTCCTTGCGGGAGTGTGCTCGGCAAAGACCGCGGCTTCCGCTCTCGGAGTGCCGTATTTCGGCTTTTCCCATCAGCAGGGGCATATCGCGGCGGCGGCCTGGTCCGCGGGGAGAATGGACCTTTTGGAAAGGGAGCACCTTGCGTGGCACCTTTCGGGCGGGACTACCGAGCTATTGTACGTCCGTCCGGAGGGAATAGCGGTAAGATGCGAGATAATTGGCGGAACGGACGATGTGTCCGCCGGCCAGCTTATAGACAGGGCCGGTCAGGCTCTCGGCCTTCAGTTCCCGTCTGGGCGCGAGCTTGACGCGCTTTCCAAAGCCGCAAGTGTAAAGGACCTTTACAAGCCGAAGATAAACGGGACGCGCTTTTCCCTCTCAGGCGTTGAGCACAAAATGCACGCCCTCATTGATTCCGGCGCCTCGAAGGAGAACGCGGCGTATTTTACCCTTGCCTCGATGATATGGACGGTAGGAAGGGTGACAGAGAACGCGAAGAAGATCTACGGGGATCTGCCCGTTCTTTTCTCCGGCGGCGTCGCTTCAAATTCGCTTCTGCGCGAGCTGACGCCGGAGGGTATTTTCGCCGAGCCGAGATATTCAACGGATAACGCGATGGGAGCGGCGATACTTACCTACAGGAGCATAGCGGAAAATGGATGAAAGAATACTGTCCGTTACCCAGCTTAATGAATACGTCAAGGGCCTCGTCGAGTCCGACAGGTTTCTTTCAAACGTCGCCGTCCGAGGCGAGCTCTCGAACTACAAGGTGTACCCATCGGGGCATCACTATTTTTCCATAAAGGACGAGGAGAGCGCTATCCGCTGCGTGATGTTCCGCGGCTCTGCCTCCGGGCTCAGGTTCAGGCCTGAGAGCGGGATGAAGGTCATCTGCACGGGCAGAGTCGCCGTATATACGAGGGACGGAGCCTATCAGCTCTACGCCTCCACGCTTACGCCGGACGGAGTGGGAGACCTTGCAATCGCCTTTGAGCAGCTGAAGGAAAAGCTCCTGAAGGAGGGGCTCTTCGATAAGGAGCATAAGAAGCCGATTCCGCGCTATCCGATGCGCGTCGGCGTCGTCACAAGCTCCGCCGGAGCCGCCGTCCACGATATAATCCGCGTTTTGAGAAAGCGCTGGCCTGTCGCAAAGATACTCCTTCTGCCCGTGAGGGTTCAGGGCGTCGAGGCGCCGCCCGAGATAGCCGGTGCGATAAGGTACGCCGACCGCCATAATATTGCGGACGTGCTGATCGTAGGCCGCGGCGGCGGCAGCATGGAGGATTTATGGTGCTTTAACGATGAGAGAGTCGCCCGCGCGATATACGACTGCGGCACTCCGGTGATCTCCGCCGTAGGTCACGAGCCGGACGTCACCATTTCGGACTTCGTGGCCGATCTCAGAGCGGCGACCCCGTCGAACGGGGCAGAGCTCTGCGCGCCTGACATATCAGAACTCATTGAGTATCTCGATTCCGCCGGAATGCGAAGCTTTGCCGCCGTGGCAAACGAGCTCGCCTCGATGAAGTCGCGGCTTAAATCTCTTGAGGAAAAGCGGGTGCTGCAGGATCCCAAAAACCTCGTTGAGGACAGGAGACTGCGAATAGACCATCTTAAAACGAGGCTCGCCGCCGCCGCGTCCGCGATGCTCCACGGTGAGCGGAGGAAATACGCGGAGTTTGCAGGAAAGCTCGACGCTCTGAGCCCGCTCAAGGTGCTCGGCAGGGGCTACGCCATAGCCCGAAGAGAGGACGGCAGGGTGATAAGGGAAAAGAGCGACGTACGGAGCGGGGACGAGATAAGCCTCAAGCTCCGGGATGATACCGTAGAATGCATTGTGAAATGAGGAAGCAGGAATGGCAGAAACTAAGAAAAAGCTCTCGTTTGAGCAACAGATGGCGAGAATAGAGGAGATAGTCCGCGCACTTGAAAAGGGCGACAGGCCGCTTGAGGAGGCGCTCTCACTTTTCGAGGAGGGCACCGCGCTTATTAAAAGCTGCGGCACGCTTTTAAACGAGGCTGAGCAGAGAGTGGTAAAGCTGCAGAAGGGCGAGGACGGCGAGCCCGTCGAGCTTCCCTTCGAGACGATAGAATGATATGAGCTTCAGAGAGGAATACGACGGGGCGAGAGCCCTCATTGAAGAGGCACTAAAAAAAGAATTTGCTCTACCGGGCCTTGAGGAGGCTATGAGCTACAGCCTCCTTGCCGGCGGGAAAAGAGTGCGCCCCGTGCTGACGGTAAAGTTCTGCGAGGCGGCGGGCGGCAGGGCGGAGGAGGCTATGAGCCTCGGCTGTGCCCTTGAAATGCTGCACACCTATTCGCTCATCCACGACGACCTTCCGGCAATGGATAACGACGACTTAAGGCGCGGAAAGCCGACGAACCACAAGGTTTTCGGAGAGTGCACGGCGATCCTGGCAGGCGACGCCCTCCAGTCGGCGGCGTTCAGGAATGCGGCCGAGGCCGGACTAAAGTTTTCACGGCCTGAGGCAGGACTTGAGGCTGTGCGCTATTTTGCCGAGGCAGCCGGAGAGCGCGGTATGTGCCTCGGCCAGTACGGGGATACCACTATTCCCGAATCTGAGAGGACGGCTGAGACCCTGCTCCGTATAAACGACTTGAAGACCGGGGCTCTTCTAAGAGCCGCCTGCGTCCTCGGCGTGCTCGCCTCAAAGGGGAACAGAGACGTTTGCCCGGACTGCGTTTCGGCGGCGGAGGAGTACGCTCTCAATCTCGGCCGCGCTTTTCAGATAAAGGACGATATGCTCGACGCTATGAGCACCGATTCCGAGCTCGGAAAGCCCGTGGGCAGCGACCTTGCGAACGGAAAAGCGACCTATATGTCTCTCCTCGGCGCGGAAAAATGCGCCGACCTCGTGAGAGAATACACGGAAAGGGCAAAGGCGGCTCTCAGAAAAGCGAGCTGGGCGGGTGACACCTCGTTCCTTTTGGAGCTTGCGGACGAGCTTGAAAAAAGAAGCTCTTGAAAAATGAATATAGATTGTATATAATGAATATTCACGACGGAGCAGTATCCTTAGTCGAAGCTGCCATCTCCAAGGAAGGGCCTAAAAATCCTTTAAAGGGCATATCTATGAAGCCTCTTGTGTCTGCTTGGAACGCCCAGTTCCGGGTGGGTGCTGGAGGGAGGTCTTAGCCGGAGCCCCGGCTTAGCCTGCATCTTATTGGGCGGCCCCGAATGGCATTGGGACCCCGACCCAATGGGTGTGGAGACCCGACTCTGTGGAAGGACGTACTCCCTTAGCGGTAATCGATCCTTTTACGGACCGGGGATGAACCTGCAATGCGGTGCGTTACAAAGGCAATTTTTTTTACCGAGTGCTGTGTGCAGCGTAGCCTGCCTTGAGTGGGATCTGCGGATGGGAGAGCCACGCGCCCGTTTCCCCGGCCAGGGAACCGGGCGATATCCCCCTGAAATATTTCCTGCAAAAGAGGCTAAAGAGATGGTTCGTTTCGCCGTGGAAAACACCTAGGCTGTCGTCCGGATAACCGGACGGGCACGGAAAGGATTGCAGTGCGGACTAAGTGGCAATCGGGCAACGCCGTCGGCAACGCGGCGGATCAGGCTTTAAAGGGAAACCGCCTCATCGGCAACGAGGGGCAGCCTGAGGGGAAATCCAGCCCGACCTAAGCCGTAAGATTTACTTTCCGTGCCTCCTCTTTTTTTATTCAGAAGGGTAAATATGAAGCATAAAACGAATTTTCGCTGGATAATCTCGATAACCTTTATAAGCATCGTGACCTCTATGGTCTTCTCTCTCGTATCATCAGAGATACTTGACGGGGCGGGGTACGTTATCGCGTTTCTCCTGCTCGCTCTCTTCATCCTCCTCGGAATTGTTTTCGATATGCTCGGGGTCGCCGTGACGAGCGCGAGGGAGGCGCCGTTCCACTCAATGGCGTCGCATAAGGAGAAGGGCGCCCGCGAGGCTCTCAATCTCGTGAAAAGCGCGGAGAAGGTCTCCAGCATCTGCAACGACGTGGTGGGCGATATCTCGGGCATCGTCTCGGGCGCGACGGCCGCCGTCATAGCCGGAAATCTTACGCACGACATTTCCGTCTCCGGAGTGCTCACTCAGCTCTGCGTAACGGGGCTCGTCGCCGGGCTCACAATCGGCGGAAAGGCGCTCGGAAAGACGGCGGCGATAAATTCGGATACTAAGATCGTTCTCATCGCGGGAAAGATCATTTCGGTATTTCACCCGGCAAAGTCCGGAAATAACAGAAAAAGCAGAAACAAGGTCGAAAAATGAGTCTACTTGACAATATCCGCTCCCCCTGGGACGTTAAGGATCTCCCGGAGGAGGAGCTTGAAAAATTAGCCGCCGAGCTGAGGGAATATGTTGTTCGGGCGGTCGCCAAAACGGGCGGTCACCTCTCGGCAAACCTCGGCGCGGTGGAGCTTACGATAGCGATACACAGGGTGTTCGATACCTCGAGGGACAGGCTTGTCTTTGACGTCGGACATCAGAGCTATATCCATAAGCTGCTCACCGGAAGGCGAGGGGACTTCGATACCCTGCGTCAGTACGGTGGGCTTTCCGGTTTTCCGAAGCCCTCCGAGAGCGTGCACGACGCTTTCATTGCCGGCCACGCGTCAGCGGCCGTCTCGGAAGCTCTCGGTATGGCGAGAGCGAGAACGATGGACGGGGATAACTATTCCGTTATCGCCCTCGTGGGCGACGGGGCAATGACTGGCGGCCTCAGCTATGAGGGACTCTGCGACGCCGGAGTGAGCCGCGAGCCGCTCATCGTTATCTTAAACGACAACGGTATAAGCATCGACAGGAACGTGGGCGGTATGGCAAAGTATTTAAGCCGCCTTCGACTTAGAAGGGGATACCGGAAATTTAAAAAATTCTACCGAAAGGTGCTGAACGCTGTCCCGGGCGGCAAGTTCGTATACCGCTTCAACCATAAGCTCAAGGAATCCTTAAAGCGCAGGATACTGAAATGCGAAATGTTCGAGGACCTTGGCTTTACCTATCTCGGGCCGGTCGACGGCCACGATATACCGGAGCTTGTGAACGTTCTCGAGCTTGCCCGTGATCTCGGCTGTCCCACCGTCGTCCACGCTATCACGAAAAAAGGCAAGGGCTATCAGAAGGCTGAGGAGAATCCCTACCTCTATCATGGGGTCGGTAAGTTCGATCCGGCCACAGGGGTCAGAGAAGACGGTGATCCCTCGTTCTCTTCCGTGTTCGGAGAAGAGATGGTAAAGCTGGGCGAGGAGAATAAAAACGTCGCCGCGATAACGGCGGCGATGGCTCCCGGAACCGGTCTCGTTGAGTTTTCAAAGAAATACCCCTCGAGGTTTTACGACGTGGGGATATGCGAGGAGCACGCTCTCAGCATGGCCGCAGGAATGGCGCAGCAGGGAAAGACGCCGGTCGTTGCGATATACTCTACCTTTATGCAGAGGGGCTACGATATGCTCCTGCACGATATAGGCATATTAGGCGAACACGTGGTTTTAGCCGTAGACAGAGCCGGAATCGTCGGAGAGGACGGGGAGACGCATCAGGGAATTTTTGACGTGAGCTACCTTCGCAGCGTGCCGGGTATGACTGTCTATTCTCCCGCGAGCTTTCAGGAGCTCCGCGATATGCTGTCCCACGCCGTAAACGAGATGAGCGGCCCCGTCGCCGTCAGATATCCGCGCGGCGGAGAGGGAGCGTATAAGGACGGAGGAACCGACGCCTCGAGGCTTCTCAGAGAGGGCGAGGATTTCACCGTCGTTACCTACGGGGAGACGGTAAACGACGTGCTCGCAGCCGCGGACGCGCTGAGGGAGAAGAGTATAACTGTAGACGTTCTGAAGCTCGGAACGATAAAGCCGATAGACTTTGAGGCCGTGTTCGAGTCTGTCCGGAAGACCGGCAGGCTTATGGTGGTGGAGGAGTGCGTATTTCCCGGCTGCGTCGGTATGGAGCTCTCCGCGAGGCTTACCGAGGCGAGCATGAGCCCGAGAATGCTGATACTCCGCAATTTGGGCGATAACTACGTAACTCACGGATCATTAAAGCGCCTGCGCGAGGAATACCGCCTTGACGCCGGCAGCATCGAGAAGGATATTTACAATTCATTGCCCGACAGGGTCAAGAACAGAGGTAAAGATGACGAAAAAAAGGCTTGACGTTTTGCTGACCGAAAAAGGCTTTTTCGACTCAAGAGAGAGGGCAAAGGCCGTTATTATGTCCGGCGAGGTGTTCGTAAACGGGCAGAGGGCGGACAAGGCAGGAGCCTCGTTCGACGAGGACGCATCGATAGAGGTGCGGGGCGGAACGCTGAAATACGTTAGCCGCGGCGGGCTGAAGCTCGAGCGGGCTCTCGACTTCTTCTCGGGAGATCCCTCCGGCAGGGTGTGCATAGACTGCGGCGCCTCAACGGGCGGCTTTACCGACGTTATGCTCCAGCGCGGAGCGCGCCGCGTTTACTCCGTGGACGTGGGGTACGGGCAGCTTGCCTGGAGCCTCAGAAACGACGAGAGAGTTACCGTTATGGAGCGCACGAACGTCAGATATATAACGCCGGATATGTTCCCTGAGCCGCCGTCTCTCGGCACGATCGACGTATCTTTTATATCCACCGCTCTTATATTTCCGGCTCTTTCATCCGTGCTGACGCCCGGGGCCGACGCCTATTCGCTCATAAAGCCTCAGTTCGAGGCCGGGCGCGAGAAGGTCGGGAAGAAGGGCGTTGTCAGGGAAAAAGAGACTCATATCGAGGTCATAAGAGCCTTCATACAAAACGCGGAGAGCTCCGGCTTTTCCGTGAAGGGCGTGACCTGGTCGCCGATAAAGGGGCCGGAGGGCAACATCGAGTTTTTGGCACACCTTGTGCTCGATGGGAAAAGCTCTGAGGAGATTGACATAGAAGCCGTTGTAAACGAGGCGCACGAGAGGTTGAAGACGGTATGAAGAACGTTGTTTTGTGCCCGAACGAAAAAAGAGACAAAGGCCTTAAGGTTACGGATGAGGTCAAGCGCCTGCTTGAAGGGCTGTGCGCTTCCCCGACAGTCTGCCCCCTCGACGAGCTTTCCGGCGAGGTGCTTAAAGGCGCGGAGGCTGTAGTTACCTTCGGCGGCGACGGAACTATACTCCACGCCGCGCGCGCCGCCTCGCAGTATTCCGTGCCTATCCTCGGTGTAAATCTCGGAAACAAGGGCTTTATGGCCGAGCTTGAAAAGGACGGGCTCGACCTTATCGCAAAGATGGTCGCGGGTGAATACGCGATCGAAAAACGGATGATGCTCGACGTCTCGGTCTCAAGAAACGGAGAGACGGTCTTCTCGGACTGCGCCTTAAACGACGTGACCGTGGGCGGTATGGCAAGAGTGATCTCTATCTCGGTATTCGGCGACGGGCGCAGGATGCTCGACTTTTCGGGCGACGGGATAATATTTGCGACTCCAACGGGATCTACCGCATATTCCCTTTCCGCGGGCGGCCCTCTCGTCGAGCCCGACGGAGAGTGCATACTCGTTACTCCGATCTGCCCGCACGCGCTCTGGGCAAAGGCCTACGTGCTGAATGCGTCGAGGGTTGTCACCGCGGAGATAGGTGAGCTCAAAAGAAAGATCGCCTATGTCTCCACAGACGGATCTGAGCCCCTGAGGCTCGAGAGCGGAGATAAAATAACGGTTTCCCGTTCCGAGCGGGCTGTAAGGCTAATCAGGCTTTCTGATAAGAGCTTCTACGAAAGAGTAAGTGAAAAACTGGGAGAGAGACGATGATCAAGGAAATAAGACAGAGGGCGATACTTGATATTATCGCAGAAAAGGATATAGAGACTCAGTTCGACCTTATCAGGGAACTGAACGAGCGCGGGGTAAAGAGCACTCAGGCCACTGTGTCGAGGGATATCAAGGAGCTGAGACTCTATAAGGAGCTTACGGGCTCTGGCACCTACCGCTACGCTTCGCCCGCGGCGGACGCGCCGAACAACAGCGAAAGGCTCCGCAAGATATTCAGGGAGAGCCTTACAAGCTGCGTCTGCGCCGAGAACATAGTCGTAATAAAGACCCTGCCCGGACTTGCTTCAGCTGCCTGCAGCGCCCTCGACAAGATGAGTATCGAGGATATGGCGGGAACGATAGCGGGCGACGATACCGCGTTTATCGCCATGCTTTCGCGGGAGAGCGCGAAAAAGCTCTGCCGTATGATCGAGGAGAATATGTGAACGGCTCTGCCGGAATGAGGTGTAGTTTATGCTCCGCACGCTAAGTATTGAGAATATAGCCGTCATTGAAAAGGCGGAGATCGAGTTTTCCTCCGGCCTTAACGTGCTGACGGGAGAGACGGGAGCGGGAAAATCCATCGTGATAGATTCGCTCGAGGCTGCCCTCGGCTGGAGAACGAGCGCCCAGCTCGTCAGAACGGGCGCAAAGAGCGCGAGAGTCACCGCCGCATTCTCAGCGGAAGGGCTTGAAAGTATACTTCGTGAGCTTGACCTTGAGGCGGAGGAGGGCGAGGTAATACTCACCCGCCGTATTACCGAGGACGGAAAGTCCTCCTGCCGCGTGAACGGTATGCCCGTGCCGGCAGCTTCGGTGAGAAGGCTCGGCCTCCGGCTTATGGATATCCACGGCCAGGGCGAAGGACAGAGACTCACGGACGAGAGATACCACAGGGAATACCTTGACGCCTTCGGCGGGCTATCGGCTGAGCTTGAGGCTTACCGCGAGGCGTATTCAAAATACCGGGCGGCCTTATCCGAGCTCAGCGAGCTGAACGTGGACGAGGCGGAGAAGGCAAGAAGGCTCGATATGCTGACCTATCAGATAAACGAGCTTGAGCGCGCGGATTTAAAGCCGGGAGAATTCGATGAGAAGACCGCGAGAAGAACTCTCCTCAAAAACTCGGGAAAGCTGACAAACGCAATATCGGACGCCGCCGCCGCCATGCTCGGCGGAGAGCGGAGCGACGGGGCGCTGAGCCTTATCGAGGCGGCGCTCGGCGGAGTTGAGTACGCGCTTAAATACTCGGAGGGCTTTTCAGCCCTGAGAGACAAGCTCAGGGACCTGAAATTTTCCTGCGAGGACGCGGCCTACGAGCTGCGCGATATGAAGGACGGACTCGACTTTTCACCCGAGGAGCTCGACGAGCTTGACGACAGGCTCGATACCCTGAAAAGGATTTTGAGAAAATACGGCGGCTCAGAGGAGGCGGCTCTCGAATTCCTCGAAAACGCAAAGGAAGAGCTTAGTACCATTGAAAACTCGGACGCAAGGCGAGAAGAGCTCGAGGCGGAAACGGCAAAGCTCAGGAAAAAGGCCGAGGCTCTTGCCGCAACGCTCACCGAGAAGCGTAGAACGGCGGGCGAGGCTCTTGCGGAGAGGATAGAGGCAGAGCTACAGGCTCTCTCAATGAAGGGCGCGGTATTCTCCGTAAGCCTCGGTGCGGGCGATGAGCTCGGGCCTTACGGAAGGGACGATGTGCGCTTTATGATGAGCGCGAACGCGGGCGAGGCGCCGGGGCGCATATCGAAGGTAGCCTCAGGAGGAGAGCTGAGCCGCGTTATGCTCGCAATGAAGAGCGTACTGAGCGAGAACGATCCCGTGGACGCAATGGTGTTCGACGAGATTGATACGGGCGTTTCCGGAATAGCCGCGAGGAGAGTCGCCGAAAAGCTCGCCGGAATAGCCGGAAATAAGCAGGTCATCTGCGTGACCCATCTTCCGCAGATCGCATCTATGGCGGACGTGCACTTTTCGATTTCCAAGGAGCTCTCCGAGGGGCGGACGTACACACGCGTGGAGCGGCTTGACGGTGAGGGCAGAAAGCTGGAGCTCGCGAGACTTACGGGCGGCGACGTGATAACAGAAACAACGCTGAAAGCCGCCGAGGAGCAGCTTGACGCGGCAGAGAATTGGAAAAAGGAAAACTCATAAAATTCAAATAACGTATATAGCTTCAGCCGGGGCATCGCCCCGGCTGAAAGTTTTTTTACCGTTTTCCGGAAACTGTATTGAAAAACGTATACAGCGGTGATATAATCAGCTAAAAGATTTTGTGTCGCACGGTACGACATAAACGAGGTGATGCTGCTTGAAGGGACGAAAACTCAGCGCCGGGGATATGGCGGCACGGCGGGAGATCATGCTGGAAACGGCGTTTCGCCTTTTTACCGAGAAAAACATCGATTCAGTGACGATGGGCGAAATAGCCGCAGTAACGGGTTTTACGACCCGCTCGCTCCAGAGGTATTTCCATTCAAAGGAAAATCTCGTCGTTGCGGTCTCCACTTGGGCGTGGGAAAACTACTTGAATGTCAACCGCGAACAGAGCCCTGAGAATACGGGGACTGCGGCGGAGACCTATGAGTTTATGGTCGAGTCGTTTATCCGCCTATACCGCGAAAACGTCGATATCCTGCGGTTTAACCAGTTTTTTAACGTATACGTCCGCTCACAAAAAATCAGTTCAGAGCAGATGCAGCCTTTTATCGCTATGATCGACGCGATAAAAGCGCGGTTTCACTTAGTCTACCTGCGCGGGCGGGAGGACGGTACGCTGCGCACTGATTATTCGGAGGAGGAGATATTCTCCACAACGCTTCACCTGATGCTGGCGATAGCGACGCGCTACGCCGTAGGACTCGTATACGACGCGGGAGTAAGCCCTGAGCGCGAGCTTATAGCGCAAAAGGAAATGCTGCTCGCAAGATACACGGTTTAATTTACGGGAGGGATTTTTAATGAAGAAGAACAAGCTTTTATCTATCCTGCTCGCGGTATGCATGCTCCTCGGCATGCTGCCCCTCGGCGCCGTACCGGCGGAGGCGACAACGGTGGTAAGCGGCGTACACACCGGCTTTACCGCGACGAGCGGCACTGCAGGCGCAAGTGGCAACGAGGACTACGATAAGCTGGTTGACGGCGATTTGAACACGAAATGGTGCGTCGTTGACCCGGATAACCCGAACTATATCGAGTTTTACGCCGACGAGGCCTTCGTGCCCACCGGATACATTCTGACCACGGGGAACGACACGGATAAATATCCGGGCCGCAATCCCGCAGGCTGGTTCCTTAAGGCAAAAAACGAGGGCGACGCTTCGTGGACTCTGCTTGCATACGTTCAAAACGACACCGTTTTGCAGGCGGAGAGCACGACCTCGTATAGATTTCCCATAAGAAACTCCAACGCATATAAATATTTCCGCTTTGAGTTCAACCGCGGCAGGGAGGGCAACACCGTTCAGCTTGCGGAGCTTCAGCTCATAAGCGGCGAGGATCTCATCCACGATCTTACGCACTATTCCTCCGTAACGGGCGAGAGGTTTTATAAATACACGGGCGAGGAGATAACCCCCGAGTATACCGTCAAGGCGGGAGACGGAGAGACGCTTATAAAGGGCAGAGATTTCAGAGAAAGCATAACCCCCTATCCCGTGAAGGATCCCGGAATATATACCGTGACGATCGACGGCATAAACCCGTACAGCGGAAGAAGAACGTTTGACTTCACGGTAGGCGACGGGTATAAATACCTGGACGAAAACGGAGAAGAACAGCTCTGCGAGGATTTCGAGGTACTTGTGGGGGGCGGCGATACCGTCCTCGGCACGGGCGGAGATGCCCCGGCTTGGTACGTCGTCAGCAGCGACGTGACCTATAACGGCTCCCTCGGCATAGACGGCGACGTGCGCATAATCCTCGTTGACGGGAAGACGCTGACCGCAGCCGCAAACTCCGGCTGCACGATCTGGAACAAGGGGAACGGAAGCCTTACGATCTACGCTCAGAGCGCGGGAGAGACCGCCGGAGCATTGAATGTGAAGTCGTGTAATGACAGAGCCCTTAGAGTTGATAAGCTTACCGTAAACGGCGGTGACCTCCGCTTTACGAGAACGCAACCCTACGACGTCGTGGAAGTCGACGGCAATTTCAACTTCAACGGCGGCAACGTGACCGTTGACGGCGGAAGCGGGAGACTGTACTTTTATGAGCTTCACCTTAGCTGGCTGAATTCTGCCGACAGCTTCAGCGCAAAGGAGTATGCCTATAATACCGTTGTCTTCGAGAAGCCCTTCAAGACGGACGATAATTCGGAGGCTTACAGCGGAGAGCTCACCGGAGAGGATATCTCGAAGCTTAACGGGAAGACCCTCGTTCCTACGACTATGTCCGCCGTCACGCTTGCGGACACGGAAAACGGCAGCATCGCGGTGAGCGAGAGCTCGTTTGAGAACGGATACTATGACGGCGAGACCGTGACCCTGACGATCACACCGGACAGGGGGTATTTCATCAGCTCTATAGCCGCAGCGAAAACGGGCGATCCGACGACCTCCGTCGAGCTTAGCGGAACGGACAAAACGCGCACGTTTACCATGCCCGCCTTCCCCGTGACCGTTACAGCCACGTTTGAGACTAACCCGAACGAGATCGAAGTGACAGCGCAGGACTTTGACGCGGCGTTCGAGGACTATACAAGGCCGGAAGCGAGAACGATCAAAATCGCAAGCCTCGGCACGGCGGTTGAAATCACCTCGGTGACCCTCGACGAGAAGAGCTCGGAGAGCTTTGAACTCAACAAAACGGGCGGCGCTTCCCTCGCGGCGGACGGTACCGACGAGACCTATACCATTCAGCCGAAGGAGGGGCTATCCGCCGGTACTTATACGGCGAAGGTGACAGTAGCCTACGGAGCGGGCAAGACCGCTTCCGCTCAGAGCACGTTTACGGTAAAGCCCCATGAGATGACGATATCCGTCCCAGGGCTTACCGAGGGCGACTGGGTCGAGGGCTATTCGAGCGGGCCGCAAAGCCTCGTGTTTATCACCAATAACGGCAGAACGGTCAAAACGATCTCCTCCGTCACGCTGAGCGGAGAGGACGCAGACGCCTTCACCGTAAGGAATTCCTACGGCAACACGGTCGCCGTGGGCGAAACGAATAGTTCGAGCTACATAGTTCAGCCCAAGAGCGGGCTTGCAGCGGGAACGTATAAAGCTATCCTTTCCGTCACAAGCGAGGACGGGGAGACGGCAAAGTGCGAGATAACGTTTACCGTGCTCTCAAAGACCTACGATACGGCGGTCGCCGCCCCGGACTTCGGCACGGTATATTACGGATATTCATATGCCCCGCAAAGAACGTTTACTGTAACATATACCGGCAATGCCTACACCAAGGTCACGAGCATCGAGCTTACCGGCGATGACGCAGATAAGTTTACGCTTGAGGGAAGCCTTGAAGAGCTCGACGCATGGTATTACCTGGGCAGGCTCGTTCCTTCGGTGTATGACCGCGACCTATTCATCAGACCTGTCACCGGACTTCTGCCCGGAACGTATACGGCGAAGCTCAGCATAACGAACGACGGAGGCGTTACCGCCGAGACAGACGTTAGCTTGACCGTCAGCCCCGCTCCTCTCACCGTTTCGGCTAATGCTCAAATGATAACCTTCGGGCAGGCTCCCGCGAACAACGGAGTGACGTATTCCGGCTTCGTGCTCGACGAGGACGAGACCGCGCTCTCTGGCACGCTGGCGTATTCATATACCTATACTCAGTACGGCAATGCGGGTACGTATTCCATTATCCCGGGCGGGCTTACTTCAGATAACTACGCGATAACCTTTGCCGCCGGTACTCTGACCGTCGCTAAGGCGGGGGCGCGGACGCTTGGGGATATAGAGCTTACTGCGCCCTGCAATTCAAGCTTCGTAACGGCTGACGCCTCCGGACTCATGCCCGATAACGCCGGAACGCTGAGTTACGCCGCGGGGAAGGCGAGCGTAACGGGAAGCGTGACAGTTTCTGAGTTTTCGGTCAACGCCGATACCGGACGTGTGACGGCGAAAATTTCAGGCGGAGCCGAGGGCGACGTCATCACCCTTCCCGTTACTGTCAGTTCAGTAAACTACGCGGATTCAACCGTCAAAGCCGTAATAACGCTTTCGGAAGCGAATGACAGACCCTTTGAGGACGTTCCGGAGGGAAGCTGGTACTATGACGCGGTGTATCACAGCTATGACAGGGGCTATTTCAAGGGAGTCAGCAAAACCCGTTTTGCCCCCGATGGGACGATGACGAGGGCGATGTTCGCAACCGTGCTCTATCGCATCGCAGGCGAGCCGGAGGTCACGGGCGAGATACCGTTTACCGACGTCGAGAGCGGAAAATGGTACACGAATGCCGTTATCTGGGCAGCGGGCGAGGGCATCGTGAAGGGCTACGGCGGCGGCAGATTCGGAACGGATGACCCCGTTACCCGCGAGCAGATGGTTACGATGCTCTGGCGCTTTATGGGTATGCCCGCGGCTGAAAACGCAGACCTCTCCGCTTACGGCGACGCGGATGAGATAAGCGGCTGGGCAAAGGAAGCCTTTTCATGGGCGGTCGGCACCGGAGTAATAAGCGGCAAGGGGAACGGAAGGCTTGACCCCAAGGGAACGGCCAAACGCTCAGAGGTCGCGCAGATCGTTATGAATTACAACACAAAGGTACGTTGAAAACAAAAACAGGAGGGTATGAGCTTAGGCCCAACCCTCCTGTTTTTTACTTAAATCAACCCTTCATTATCTCCGCCGCTCTTAAGAGCATTGCGGCCGTTTCCGCTCTTGTCGCGCCCTTTTGCGGCTTGAGCTTGCCGGAGGAGGTGCCCTTCAGTATGCCGAGCCGGAGACAGGCTGCAACTCCGCGCTCTGCCCATTCGGAGACGTCGCCTCCGTCCGGATGCTCAGCGAGGAGTGAGACGTCAGCCTCACCCTCCGCGCCGAGAAGCCTTGCGAGCATTACCGCAAGCTCCTCCTTGGTTATGTCCTCAGCCGGGCGGAAGCCGCTTTCAGCTCCGTCCTCGATGCCGGAGAAGTACGCCCAGCAGACGGCGTCGTAGCAGTAGGAGGTGGGCGAAACGTCGGGGAGCTCAATCCTTTCAAAACTGTCTTCCGGCGCGGCGAGGCGATAGAGCATAGTTACCGCCATGGCGCGCGTCGTAGCTCTGCCCGGCTCAAAGCGGTAATATCCGGTTCCGTTCAGGATCCCGAGCAAGGCCGCCTCGTCTATCACTTCATAGTACCAGTCGCCAGGCTTCACGTCCCTCATCCAGAAACCGTTATCCGAATACGTTACCGTATCCGCGACGCTGTCGCGCCTGCCCTCTGCCGTCGCAACGGCGGAGTATGTTTTTCCGGGAACGCCCTCGATTGGTGAGGCGTACAGGGTACTCTCGCGATTAGGCTCGCTCCCGTCGTCCGTATAATAAATTTCAGCGCCGGGGGTTGATGAGCTGAACACGAGAATAGACCCATCGGGTGCGGAGACTATATCAGCGCGGGGCGTTACCTCAACTTTAAGCTCCGAGGTATAGGAGCGTATCCCGTTCCAGTTTACTACGCTGACTGCCCGAACTGAGGCGCTTGAGGCGAGCATAAAGGCGCCGGTGTACAGTCTGCCGTTTATCGGGGAGGGGATAGAACCGTCGGTGGTGTAATAGACGCTTCCACGCCCGTCGCCTGAAATGACTATCTTCTGTTTTCCGGTAACGGGGTCCTCAACGCCCGTTATCTCCGGAGCTTTAAGCGCGGGGGTGGTCTCGCTGCCCTTATAAGCGTTCTTATATATCGTCGCGTTCTCAAGCTCTATACCCTTTCGGTAAAAGAGCTCGTTTATCGTAACGAATTCATAGCCCTCTTTCTGCAGCTTGTCGATCGCCATCAGGGCGCCCCTGACCGTGGAGTAGTGCGTGTCGTGCAGGCAGCCGATAGCTCCGTCGCGAGCCGCTTTGACTATTTGGCTGCAGACAACGTCAGCCTTGTTCGTAAGATAGTCCGCCGTGTTCATCGACCAGTAGATGGCGGGCACGTTCGCAGCCTTCAGCACGCGGGAGTTATACGACCCGTAGGGCGGGCGGAGTATGTAGCTGAGGTGAAAGCCGATTGCGTCGTCAAGAGCGGTCTCAACTCTTGAAACCTGGCTTTTGACTGCGTCGTTAGACAGGCTCGTAAGCTCGGGGTGATCCCATGTGTGGTTCGCAATCTGATGGCCCTCCGTCCAGGCGCGCTTTACGGTTTCCGGCCTTCTTGCGATATTGAAGCCTACGCAGAAGAAGGTGACCCTCGCGCCCCTCGCCTTGAGCCCGTCGAGCAGCTCCTCGGTATATGCGGAGGGTCCGTCGTCGAACGTGAGAGCGATAAGCTTTGACCCGGAGGCTTCCGCAGCGGCAAACGCCGCTGCGGGAACGAGAGTAAGGAGAAGAGCCAGACAGAGCAAAAACGATGCCGCGCGTTTCATAAAGACCACCCTTTTTGTCGAAATTTGACGATAATATTATTTTAACACCGCGGCGTAAGGAATACAAGAAAAAGAGCGTTTTTTTCGGGCCGGGGTTGACAAAAATTAAAGTCTCTGCTATATTGTCCACGATATGAAAAAGGCGACGATGGAGCCCAGTAGGTTCTCGCTGACCGCGCCAAGAGAGACCCCGTTTGGTGGAAGGGGGAGGCGGACGAGGCTGAAATTACCCTCCGGAGCTTTGGGACTGAAAGAGCTTTTCAATTAGGTTTCTGCGGGAGCGCCCGTTACAGCGCCGAGAGTGTGCGGATAATCCGCAAACTCAGGTGGTACCGCGTAAATCATTGCGCCCTGAGACGTTTTCTCGGGGCGCTTTTATATTTGAAAGGATGTTTTAAGAATGGGTATCTATGAAGAACTTGTAGAGCGAGGGCTTATCGCTCAGGTCACGAACGAGGAGGAGATCAGGACTATGGTCAACTCCGGCAAGGCGACCTTCTATATAGGCTTTGACTGCACGGCGGATAGCCTCACGGCCGGCCATTTTATGGCGCTCACGCTGATGAAGAGGCTCCAGCAGGCCGGCAATAAGCCCATAGCCCTCATCGGCGGCGGCACGACTATGATAGGCGATCCCAGCGGCCGCAGCGATATGAGGAAGATGCTGACCCGCGAGGATATCGATCACAACGCGGAATGCTTCCGCCGTCAGATGGAGAAATTCATTGAGTTCGGCCCCGGCAAGGCGAAGATGGTCAACAATGCGGACTGGCTCCTCGACTTAAACTACGTTGAGCTTCTGCGCGAGGTCGGCGCCTGCTTCTCCGTCAACAATATGCTCCGCGCCGAGTGTTACAAGCAGCGCATGGAGAAGGGACTTTCCTTCTTCGAGTTCAACTATATGATAATGCAGTCCTATGACTTCTACTACCTCTTCCAGCACGAGGGCTGCAATATGCAGTTCGGCGGCGACGATCAGTGGTCGAATATGCTCGGCGGTACCGAGCTCATCCGCAAAAAGCTCGGCAAGGACGCCCACGCTATGACCATCACCCTGCTCACCGACTCAAACGGCAACAAGATGGGCAAGACGGCGGGCAACGCGGTTTGGCTCGATCCGAACAAGACGAGCCCCTTCGATTTCTACCAGTACTGGCGAAACGTAGGCGACGCCGACGTTATGAAGTGCATCAAGATGCTGACCTTCCTCCCGCTTTCCGAGATCAAGGCGATGGAGAGCTGGGAGGGCAGCGAGCTCAACCACGCCAAGGAGATACTTGCCTTCGAGCTTACGAAGCTCGTCCACGGCGAGGAAGAGGCGCAAAGGGCTCAGGATTCCGCAAGGGCGCTCTTCTCCGGCGGCAGCGCGGCGAGCGCGCCCACCGTAGAGATAGGAGCTGACGACGCCCGCGACCTTCTCTCCCTCCTCGTTAAGACCGGTCTCTGTACCTCCCGCGGCGACGCGAGGCGCAACGTGCAGCAGGGCGGAGTCACCGCGAACGATGAAAAGGTGACCGATATAGATAAAGCGTTCACCGAGGAGGAACTGAGAGCCGGCGTGCTCCTCAGAAGGGGAAAGAAGAACTATTTTAACGTAGTGCTGAAATAAAGCGAAAAAAGGCTTGCAATTTAAAAAACGTTGTGATAATATATGCTTTGCGCGTAATGCGCCTATCTATTCCGAGAAAGAGGTGAATCAAGTTGAAGGAAGGGATCCATCCCAATTACACGCAGACGACCATCAGATGCGCCTGCGGCGAGGTAATAGAGACGGGCAGCACGAAGAAGGATATCAGAGTTGAAATCTGCTCCAAGTGCCACCCCTTTTATACCGGCAAGCAGAAGCTGGTAGACACCAGCGGACGTGTTGATAAGTTCAACAAGAAGTTCGGACTTGCCTGATTCATCTGGTAAAAATAGAGCGCTCAAGGGTTTTTCCCTTGAGCGCTTTTTTATTTCGCCCAGCTCAGCAGCCCCGAGCGAGTTGATTTTGCTGCGAGCTTTGCCGCCTCTGCGAGCATCTTTGCCGCCTCGGCTCTCGTGAGAGCTTCCTTCCCGTCGCCGACGGAGAAGACCTTGACGCTCTCGAGGTTCACGGCTGCCTGAGACGCCCAGGCGGGTACTGAGTCGGAGTAGGAGAGGCTGACGTTCGTAATGCCGAGCGCGTTATTTAGCATAACGGCGGCCTCCGCTCTCGTAACGGAGCGGTTCGGAGAGAACACGATCCTGCCCTCCTTATCGCGCGAGCCGCTTACAACGTTGCCTATGACGGCAGCCGCGACGTATGGCTTCTGCCAGAGGGGAATATCGCCGTCGTCGGAAAAGCCCGTCATAACAGCCCCATTATTAACGTCCGCCCCCGCGACGCAGAGGCACATAGCGAGAAATTCGCCCCTCGAAACGGGAGCTCCGGGATCGAAAAGGTACTCGCTTCCCAGCTTCTCACCGACGAATATGCCCTCTTCGGCAAGATAGGTCGCCGCGTACTCCACGTCCGAGCCCTTGAGGTCGGAGTAAGTCACTTTGGTCTGCTGCTTTTTGATGCTGACGGTGACGGTCGCCTCGTTAGATACGTTTCCGAAGGAATCGACGGCGACGTACTTAAACGTGTCCTTGCCGCGCTTTCCCTCGGCCGGAGTGTAGGTAAAGCTTGCCCCCTCGAGCGTCACCGTGCCCTTCTTCGGCTCCTTCGTTACGGAATAGCATACCTCGTCCGCCTCAGGGTCGGCGCTTCTAAGCTCCCCGGCAAGGGTCACCCCGCGGTAGGTTTCAAATTCGAGATTTTCCGCGACAGGCGCGGAGTTGAGATTGACCACCGATGTGGCGAGATATCCCGTCGCCACGGCAGGGACGGAAGCGGATACAGCGGCGCACAGAAGAGCCGCAAGCAGTATTTTGATTCTCTTATGCTTCATCATTTGACCTCCGAAATAATTGGATACGCTTCTATTCTTAACCGAATCAAAATAATTATTCGATACTCATAAGGAGATTGAAATACGAATAATTTCCTAACGGAGGTGATTTTTTCCAATGACATACGGGGGAAAGAGAGGCAGAAGAGGGGAGACTGGGCAGACGACGGGCGCGAGCCTGAGACGGGAGACGGTGCGGCTCATAGCGGCGGCCGTCCTTTTAGCTGCCGCAGCTGGGGCAAGATTTCTTTTTCCGAAGGAGCTCAGAGCTTTTCGCGGCGAGGTGCTGGAAACGGTATCGTTCAGCGTCCCTTACAGGGAGGCTGTCAGCGTATTCGGAGAGGCGATTCAAAATAAGGAGAACGTCTACGAGGCGGCAAAAAAAGCGTGGGGCGCAGTCTCCTCTCAAATCCCGGCGGAAAACGTCGAGCCTGAGACGGAGGAGCTTCACCCCATTATCGCGCCAGAGAATAACGGAGAGGTGAGAGCGGAGGAGAAGGGCACCGTTACGGCAACGGGAGACAGCTCTGCATTTGGAGGATACGTCATAGTTCGCGGCGACAGCGGAGAAACCATATATGACGGCCTTGACGAGGTGCTTGCCTCAGAGGGAGAAGAGGTGGAAAAGGGTCGGCTTTTGGGAAGGAAAAGCCAAAGCGGCGATGAAACTTAAGGCCGAGCCCGGCGCTCTGATCACCGCAGCCGCCCTGCTGCTCCTCATCGATGAGGGCGACCTTATCCCGATCGCAGCGGCCGTCCTTATACACGAGGCGGGGCATATCGCCGCCATATTCTTATGCGGGCTGAGACCGGAGAGCGTCACGGCAGGTCTCGGCGGGCTCAGAATAGAATACGCAGGGGGCGGATACCTTGAGGACGCAATCGTTGCTTTGGCGGGGCCGGCAGCAAGCGCGGCGGCCACGGCTATGTCTGCGTTCGTGCTTAAATGCCCGCCTTTTTTTACGGGAGTGAACGCCGCGCTTGCCGCAGTGAACGCTATGCCCGTCTCGGGACTCGACGGCGGGCGGGCGGTTTTTGCCGCCGTTTCGTTTTTCTTGTCGCCGGAGACGGCGGAAAGGGCGGCTCTTATCCTTGATGCCGTCTGCCTTGCCGCGCTTGGAGGGCTCGGAGTAATGGCAGCTCTGAGATATAATAACTATACCTTTCTGATTTCCGCAGGATATCTTTGTGTAATGTGTTGCAAAAACGGCGGAAACGTAGTACAATAACGTATATTATTATAGTGGAGCATTGTGATGAGACCGGAGCTTGAGAGAATTCTTCAAAAAGTTCAAAAGCCCTCCCGCTACACGGGCGGCGAGTGGGGCGAGATAATAAAGGATAAGTCGGAGGTCGATTTCCGCTTTGCCTTCTGCTTTCCCGATACATATGAGATAGGAATGTCGAACCTCGGCATGCGCATACTTTACGGTGCGCTCAACGAGGAGCCCGGCGTATGGTGCGAGAGAGTGTTCGCGCCCTGGGGCGATATGGAGGACGAGATGCGCGCGGCCGGAGTGCCGCTCTACGCTCTTGAGTCCGGCGACCCTGTCAAGGATTTCGACGTTATCGCATTTTCGCTCGGGTACGAGATGGCCTATACCGGCGTCCTCGATATGCTTGACCTTGCGGGACTTCCCGTAAGGAGCAAGGACAGACCCGGACTTGCGCCCATCGTGATGGCGGGAGGCACCTCCTGCATAAACGCGGAGCCGATAGCTGATTTCGTCGATCTATTCCTTATAGGCGAGGGCGAGGAGCTTGACCTTGAGGTCGTTCGCCTCTTGAAAAAAGCGAGGGCTGCGGATTGGTCAAAGGAAAAATTCCTCGCCGAGGCAGCGAAAATCAGGGGAGTGTATGTTCCGAGCCTTTATAACGTGAGCTATAACGCGGACGGAACGGTGAAGGCTATAACGCCGCTTGCCGGAGCGCCGGAGAAGGTCACGAAAAGGATAATCGAGGATCTTGATTCGGCGTATTTCCCGACGAGGACAATAATCCCGTCAACAGAGATAATCCACGACAGGGTCGTTTTGGAGGTCATGCGCGGCTGCATCCGCGGCTGCCGCTTCTGCCAGGCGGGCTACGCTTACAGACCGGTGCGCCGCAGAAGCACTGAAAAGCTTCTTGATATAGCTAAAGAGGCGCTCACGGATTCCGGATACGAGGAGATAACGCTCTCAAGCCTGTCCACGAGCGACTTCAAAGGGCTCGGCGAATTATGCGACGGGCTTCTGGACTGGTGCGAACCGAGGATGATAAGCCTCTCGCTGCCGTCTTTAAGGGCGGACAACTTTTCGATGGATATTATGGAGAGGGTGCAGAAGGTCAGAAAGACAGGCCTCACATTCGCTCCCGAAGCGGGCAGCCAGCGGCTGAGGGACGTTATAAACAAAAACGTGACCGAGGCGGATCTTCTAAACTCCTGCAAGGTGGCGTTCCAGGGCGGCTGGAGCACGCTGAAGCTCTATTTTATGCTCGGGCTACCCACTGAGACCGATGAGGACGTCCTCGCGATAGCCGACCTTGCGCATAAGGTGCAGGAGTGCTGGTACCAGAACACCAACAACCGTTCAAGAGGCGTTAAGATAACGATAAGCACGTCCCTCTTTGTGCCGAAGCCGCACACCCCTTTCCAGTGGGAGGCGCAGATCTCGAGCGAGACCTATCAGCACAGGGTCGGCCTTCTCAAGGAGGCCGTTAAGAAATACCGCTCGATAACCTATAACTGGCACAATACCGAGATAAGCCTCGTAGAGGCCGTCCTCTCAAGGGGCGACAGGCGGCTCGGCCCTGTAATCGAGGAGGTATGGAAAAACGGTGGCCGTCTTGAGGCGTGGAGCGAGTATTTTTCGCTTGAACGCTGGAAAGAGGCGATGGAGAAGCACGGGCTCAGCATGGATTTCTATGCTTTCAGAGAAAGGGAAGAGTCCGAGACGATGCCGTGGGACGTTATCGACGTCGGCGTGAGGAAGAGCTATCTTCTCCGGGAGAGGCACACGGCGTACGAGGGCAGGATAACCCCCGACTGCCGGGCTCAATGCACGGGCTGCGGAGCCTCCGAGCTCGTTTATCCGAGGAAATGCGATGAGTAGGATACTTTTTAAAAAAGAGGGCAGGGCAAAGTACATATCCCACCTCGATATAATGCGGACGATGCAGAGGGTCTTCATCCGCGCCGGAGTAAAAATAAAGCACACCGAGGGCTATAACCCGCATCCGTATATGGCCTTCGCCCTTCCGCTCAGCGTGGGTACGGAGTCCGACTGCGAACTGATGGACTTCACCCTTGTCGGCGGGGCGACCCTTGAGGAGCTGCCCGAAAGGCTGACGGCAAACGCGCCGGAGGGCATAACCGTCATAAAAGCCTACGAGGAGAGCGTCAAGCTGAAGCACCTAAAATGGCTGAGGGTCGGCATAGAGCTTATCTACGACGCAGGCGCACCCGAAAACGCCGCCGATGAGCTGGAAGCCCTCTATTCCTTTGAAAAGCTTGAGGTCGAGAAGACATCAAAGGGCAAGACGAGAACGATCGACATAATACCGATGATCGACAGCATAGCATTTGAAAAGCGCGGCGAGAACGAGGTTTACTGCGAGGCGGTGATCTCCGCTCAGGAGCCGAGCCTTTCGCCTGCCCTGCTCATTTCGGCGATAGACGCCTTAAAACCGAATCTCAGGCCTGATTTTACGCGAGTAAGAAGGCTTGAAATATACGACGCAAATCATAATATATTCAGATAAGGGAGGATAACGGTATGGCAAACAAGATTCGCAGAATTGGCGTTCTCACCTCGGGCGGCGACGCTCCCGGCATGAACGCGGCTGTCCGCGCCGTCGTCAGAACAGCGCTGGCATACGGGATAGAGTGCATAGGTATCCGCAGAGGATGGGCAGGCCTCATTTCGAGCGACTTCGTTAATCTGACGGGCTCGAGCGTGGGACACATTCTCTCCCGCGGCGGCACTATCCTCTACACGGCGAGAAGCGACGAGTTTATGACGGAGAAGGGCAGACTTAAGGCCGTTCAGACCTGCAGGATGCTCGGCCTCGACGGAATAGTTGCCATCGGAGGCGACGGCACCTTCAGAGGCGCCCTTGAGCTCTCGAGGCTCGGCGTGCCTGTAGTCGGAGTTCCCGCCACGATAGATAACGACGTCGGATGCACGAACTATACCATCGGCTTTGACAGCGCCTGCAATACTGCGATCGAGTGCATTGACCGCCTCCGCGATACGATGCAGTCGCACGAGCGCTGCTCTGTCGTCGAGGTCATGGGCCGCAACGCGGGCTTCCTCGCCCTGTACGTCGGAATAGCCGTCGGCGCGACCGCAGTTCTTGTCCCCGAGCATGAGCTCAATTTCCAAAAGGACGTTGTTGAGCGCATCCAGGACAGCCGCCTTGCCGGCAACACCCACTTTATGATAGTTGTTGCCGAGGGAGTCGGAAGCGCCATTGATATAGGAAAGAGGATCAAGGAAGCGATAGGCATCGAGCCCCGCGTGACCGTCCTCGGCCACATCCAGCGCGGCGGCTCGCCGACCGCCCGCGACCGCGAGACGGCTACAAGGATGGGCTACTACGCCGTCAAGGCCTTTGCCGAGGGCAACCCGAATACCATCATCGGCACCCAGGAGGGCAGCATAGTCGCCATCCCCATTGAAGAGGCGCTTCAGATGAAGAAGCATCTCCAGATGGAGAGATACAAGATAATGGAGGCAATGCAGCTCGGCGGCGACGTCCGCACTCCGCAGATAAACGACTGATATTATTCAAATGCAAAAGCCGCATCGGTTCACCCGATGCGGCTTTTTGCGAGAGTTTATTATTTATATTCAAACTTTTTGAGCTTTAATAGAACGGTCTCTTTTCCGCCCTTTTTGATGCCGCTCTGGACGAGCTGGCCGGTTTTTACATCATACCAGTAAAGACCGGTCCACGCCCAGGAGAACATCGTCAGCACGAGGCTGACCTTGACGCAGGAATAAGTCTCTCCGTTTACCGTGACGTCCTCGCTCCCGAGCCTCTTTGCCGCAAACTCGCCGAGCGACATAGCCCCGCGGTTGTCGCCTGTGCCGATGGGGTAGTAGACTATCTCGTCGAGCCCGGACGCCACAAAGGCGGGAAGGGACATATCCATCATCTGATACCAGAGTCCTTCGCCTATGTTAAAGCTCTTGTCCTGAGGCTTGCCCTTGAAAGAGCCCTTCATGCTTATCGTGCCGCTATCCCGACCGGCGTTTATCTCGGTATTGTCGGAGGGGCGCAGATAATGCCATTTTACGGCGGAGAGGTTAGGCTCAAGATAGAACTCTTCCTCGGAAAGCTTTTTTCCGTCCTTGTAAGTTATCTGAGTTATGAGCTTCTCTTCCGCATAGCGGTCGAAGAATAACTTGCGGCCTTGAGCGCCGTCGACGCTCTCGTACTCGGCGGAGACGAGACCTTCGGGGTAGGCATAATCGGGGATATCGAAGGACTGGATCGGCGACTGCGAATAGGCCACCTTGCCCTTAAGAAAGACCCTGTCGATAAACTGGATGTTTGAAATATTCTCGGCGGGATCCTTCTCAAGCAGGATAAGATCGGCCTCCATGCCTATCTTGACGAGGCCCTTTCTGTCCGCTATGCCGAGGTGCTCGGCTCCGTTCTTGGTGGCGAGGACTATTGCCTGCATCGGGGTTAGGCCGGCTTCAACGTAATAGGCGAGCTCCTTATGCTCGACCTCTCCGGTCATCTGCTCGAACATATTGTCGGTGCCCATCGCGATCGGGATACCTGCGTCGTATATCACCTTAAGGTTATGTATGCTGTGAGCCATTCTCGAGGGATCTTTCTCATAGGTCATAGCGTTCACCGTGGGCACGAACCTAGCGCCGGACTTCTTCCAAAGGGCGACGATCGGGTCGTCGGGCTCGATATCCCTGTCGAGGATCCCGTGCTCGATTCCGTAGATCCCCGCCTCAAGGAGCTCCTTTACGTCGTCATAATAGAATACGTGCGCCGTTGAATTTAGGCCGTTCTCCTTGCCCTCGCGGATTATCTGACGCATAAGCTCTTTATCGATCTTGTTGATCGTAAGCTTATTGTCAAAATACCAGTAGTCGCCGCCCTGATAGGTAAACTTGAGGAAGTCGACGCCCGCTGCCTTGAGCTCCTTAATTCCCGCGGATACCTCCTCCGGCTTATTTACCTCGATAGCCATCTCCGACCTCGCCCAGGGGCTGTTGGAGCCGAGGGTGTTTGCCGGGTGCCCGTCCGGGGCGGTGAAGTTGGGGCCGACGATAAGAAGCTCCGGACCCATTATCTCGCCGGACTTGAGCTTATCGCGCAGCTTATATATAAAGTGCTTGGGGGCGTCCAGATCCTTTATAGTCGTGATGCCGTAGGGGAGAACGCTCTCCTTAAAGATCTGCGGCATTCTCTCATTTAAGAAAGCGTCGCTCTCCTCTTCGCTCTTGCATCCGAAGCCGCCCTGGATATGTATGTGGCTGTCAATGAGACCGGGCATAAGCGTTTTGCCCGCCCCGTCTATAACCTGAGCCGTCTTCTTTTTGATCGGCGCGTCCGATATCTCCTTTATAAGCCCGCCCTTGATATAGACGTTCCGGTGCTGCATCTCCGTTCCGTCGCCGACGATAACGTGAACGCCGGAAATGATATACTCGCCGTCCCTGGGCTTCTTCGGGCGGGTGAGGTACTTAATGAGCACAAACAGAACGACCGCTGAGCCCAGCACAATCTGAATAAAAGCTATGAGCGGGAGACCAAATACAGTTGGCATTTTATTTCTCTCCTTTTCTTATTTTCCGAATACTTTTTCCGCAAATGCGGAGAACTGATCCTTGGGCGGTATCGCCATGCCCTGATCCCGGTCGCCCAGAATGATGAGAGTATCGCCGGGGTTAATGCCGAATACCTCTCTTGCCTCCTTGGGCAGAACAATCTGTCCCTTCGTTCCTACGGTGACCGTCCACGCATATTTTCCTTCGGGCTTTGCCATAAGCTTCATCCTTTCTAAATAAGTTTAACAAATCATACTTTTCATACTTATGATACCAAGGCGGAAAGAGCTTGTCAATAGCTTTTTCAAGAATAAAAAATAATACTTGCATTTTCCGGCGGGTTATGATATCATATCAAAGCTTTCGCGGGTAGTACCCGCCAATTTGGATGTTCCGCTGCCGGGGGAACGGTATGAACCTCTGACCGGAAGGGAGGAAAAGCATAATGAATTTAGTCGAGACTCTTAACGAAAAGTATATGAAGAGCGAGCTTCCCGAGCTCAACGTCGGTGATACCGTCCGCGTTACCGTCCGCGTAAAGGAGGGCAACCGTGAGCGTAACCAGGCGTTTGAAGGCACCCTTATCGCGAAGAAGCACGGCGGCATCAACGAGACCATCACCGTCCGCCGCATCTCCTACAACGTAGGCTGCGAGAAGGTTTTCCCCGTTCACTCTCCGTCTATCGTCTCCATCGAGACCGTCCGCCGCGGTAAGGTCAGAAGAGCGAAGCTCTACTACCTCAGAGACCGTGTGGGCAAGAGCGCAAAGGTCAAGGAGCGTATCTGAGCCTTTGCCGAATGAAAAACATAAAAAAAGAGGCGCAAGCCTCTTTTTTTATTTGCTCTTTTTTGTTATAATAAAAAATCAGAGTATTATTTTTCGTTCCGAAGGGGGAGATAAAATTGAGCGAAGAGACTGAAAAAACCGTGCAGAAGGCGGAAAAGCTGCCGTTCAGAGCCGAGGCCTTCGACTGGCTTCAGAGCATTATATGTGCCTTCGTTGCAGGAATATTTATATTTATCTTTATCGCGAGGGTCGTAAGGGTTGACGGAAGCTCGATGTACGCAACTCTCCATAATAACGACCTCGTTATCACCTCCAAGCTTTTCTACACCCCGCATACCGGGGATATCGTCGTTTTCCGTACCGACGGGTACGGCGACGAGCCCCTCGTGAAGCGCATCATAGCAAAGGGCGGGCAGACGGTGGACATTGACTTTACCGCCGGGATAGTCTACGTAGACGGAGTCGCTCTCGACGAGCCATACACGAATACGCTGACGAACGTGCGCGAGAACTTCGACGGTGAGGTCACCGTGCCGGAGGGCTGCCTTTTCGTTATGGGCGACAACCGCAACGCGAGCAGGGACAGCCGCAGCTACAGCGTAGGCTTCGTGGACGAGAGGCAGATAGTTGGTAAGGTGCTGTTCGTGCTCATACCCGGCTCGAACGATGGGGAGAAGGCCGACTGGAGCCGCTTCGGGAGCGTATACAGATAATGGGCGACATGATAAACGAGGCGGTGAACGTCCAGTGGTTCCCCGGCCATATGGCGAAGGCCCGCAGAATGATAAAGGAAAACTCCGCGATGGTCGACGCTGTGTGCGAGGTGGTAGACGCCCGCATACCGAGGTCGAGCCGCAATCCCGAGGTGGGCGAGCTCATCGGCGGAAAGCCGAGAATGCTTATACTGAACAGGGCGGATCAGGCCGACCCTGCGATGACGGACAGATGGGCTGAGCATTTTAAGGCGCAGGGGCTATACGTTATCAAGACGGACGCCAAGTCAGGCAAGGGCACGAACGCATTTCAGAACGCCGTGCGCAGCCTTTTGAAGGATAAGATCGAATACTACAGGCAGAGAGGACAGACAGGACGCCTCCTTAGAATAATGATCCTCGGCATACCGAACGTCGGCAAGTCGTCATTTATAAACCGCGTCGCGGGCAGAAGGGCGGCAGAGGCCTCGGACAGACCCGGAGTGACGAGGGGCAAGCAGTGGATAAACATAGGCGGCGGGATTGAAATGCTAGATACGCCGGGGCTGCTTTGGCCGAAGTTCGAGGATAAGGAGGTAGGCGAGCACCTCGCCTTTACCGGAGCCGTCAAGGACGATATCCTCGACGTTGAGACGCTTGGAGCGAGGCTTATGAGGCTCCTCGCCTCGGAATACCCCGAAGCTCTCTCAGGGAGGTATAAGATAGAGACAGATACAGAGGATGGCTTTGCGCTTCTCGAAAGGGCGGCGAAAAAGCGCGGCTTCATTGTTTCGGGTGGCGAGATCGATATCGAGCGTATGTCAAGGGTGCTCCTGGATGAGTTCCGCGGCGGCAAGCTCGGCAGGCTGACGCTCGAAACGCCCTGATTAAAAGATGGTGATAAGCTATGGCAGAGATACTTGTTTCCGGCCTATTAAACGTCGAGACCTCGGCTAAGGTCAGGGGCTTTCCGATAAACTACTACCCGATAGACTACGCTTTTTTCGGGGTGAATACCGCCCCGGGCGGCGTGGGCTTCAACCTCGCCTCAGCCCTTAAAAGGCTCGGCAGCGGCATAACGCTCTGCGGCCTTTTGGCCGATGACTTCGGTGGCAGATATGTTCTGTCCGAGCTTGAGGCGAGGGGCATTTCAGCGGACGCAGTCGAGCGTACCCTTTCAGAGACCCCGTCGAGCGTTGTGCTCTACGATGAGAGCGGCAGGCGTCAGGTCTATTGCGACCTAAAGGATATACAGGAGAGGGCGTACGAATTTGACCCGTCTCTTATAAATAAAGCCGATATTGTGGCGGCCACGAACATAAACTTTTCAAGGCCGCTTTTAAAGCTCGCCAAGGCCGCGGGGAAAAAGCTCGCTACGGACGTTCACGTCCTCTCGGATATCGGGGATGGGTATAACCGCGAGTTTATGGAGGTGGCGGATATCCTGTTTCTGAGCCACGAGGGCATTTGGGGCGACAGACGCGCCTTTATCTCCGCCCTTGAGGCGCGGTATAAAAACGAGATCATCGTGCTCGGCATGGGAGCCGAGGGCGCGCTTATGTACCTTCGTGACGAAAACCGCTTTATTGAGATGCCCGCCTTCCGCACTGATGCCGCCGTCAATACGGTAGGAGCGGGCGACGCTCTGTTCGCCGCGTTTTTAAACTATTACGGCAAGGGCTTTTCGCCGGAGAATGCACTTGAAAGAGCTCAGATGTTTGCCGCGATGAAGATCCGCGTGAGCGGAGCCGCAAGGGGCTTTTCTACCGAGGCGGAGATCGAGGAGGCCTTGAAGAATGCGAAAAGGTGATATAGACCTCTGGGCTATAGAGCGTGAGCTTAAGGAAGACGGGAAAATGCTCATCGCCGGGGTGGACGAGGCCGGCCGCGGACCGCTCGCGGGGCCTGTGTGCGCCGCCGCCTGCGTTCTGCCCTTCGGGCTTGAGACTGAGGGGCTCAACGATTCAAAGAAGCTTTCGGAAAAACAGAGAGAGCGGCTTTACGGAATAATAACCGAAAAGGCAAAGGCGTGGGCCGTCGGCTTTGCGAGCCCGGAGGAGATAGACGAAGTCAATATCCTGAACGCGACCTATCTTGCAATGAACAGGGCGGTGGAGGCTCTCGGACTTGAGCCGGATATCTCGATAGTCGACGGGAACCGCTCCGAGGGGCTCCGGTTTTCCAATATCACGGTGGTCGGGGGCGACGGGAAAAGCGCCTCGGTCGCCGCTGCCTCGATAATCGCGAAGGTAACGAGGGATCGGCTGATGCTCTCCCTTGCGGAGAAATACCCGCAGTATGCCTTTGAGAAGCACAAGGGTTACCCCACGGCTCTCCACTATGAGAGACTGAGAGAGTACGGTCCCTGTGAGATACACAGAAAATCTTTTCTTAAGAAGATGCATTGAATGAACGAAAACAAGCTTTTGGGCAGATGGGGCGAGGAGACTGCCGCCCGATACCTGAAAAAGAAAAGATACAGGATAACGGCAATGGGCTATACTACCCGCTTCGGCGAGATAGACGTTATAGCCGAGAACAGGGAATTTATCGTCTTCTGCGAGGTCAAGCTGAGGAAAAACGACGAGCACGGAGCCGCGAGGGAATTCGTCGGCGCGGGAAAGCAGAAGCGGGTTATCGCCGCTGCGTCCCAATGGCTGCAGGAGAATGAGACGGAGAAGCAGCCCCGCTTTGACGTAATCGAAATATACGCCCCGGAGGGCGTTAATACCAAAAAGCCAGGAATAACCCACCTTGAGAGCGCATTCTGGGAAGGAAAGTGAGTTACCATGAAATATTACAGCACAAGAGACAGATCGGTAAGAATATCGTCTGCTGAGGCTATAGCGATGGGCCTCTCGAGAGAGGGCGGCCTTTTCGTGCCCGAGACGGTGCCGGCCATTAGCATGGAGGAGTTAGCCTCCCTCTGCGCCCTCGATTACAGGGAGAGAGCTGTCAGAATAATGAAGCTTTTCCTCGAGGACTATTCCGAGGAGGAACTGAGAGGCTTCGCGAACGCCGCGTATTCCCGGGAGAAATTCGATTCCGAGGCCGTCGCCCCGGTAGTGAAGCTCGGCGACGGGACATATATCCTCGAGCTGTGGCATGGGCCGACCTGCGCCTTCAAGGATATGGCGCTCCAGATGCTGCCATATCTTCTGACCGCGGCTCTTAAAAAGACGGGCGAAGAAAAGCGCGTATGTATTCTTGTCGCAACGAGCGGCGATACCGGCAAGGCCGCCTTAGAGGGCTTCCGCGACGTTGAGGGCACGAAGATACTCGTGTTCTATCCCCGCGACGGAGTCAGCGAGGTGCAGAAGCTCCAGATGACGAGCCAGGAGGGCGGAAACGTCTTCGTATCGGCGATAGAGGGCAACTTTGACGACGCTCAGACCGGAGTGAAGGAGATATTCTCAAGCGAGGAGCTGAGGGAAGAGCTTGCCGAAAATGGCTGGTTCCTCTCGTCCGCGAACTCTATCAACTGGGGCAGGCTCCTGCCGCAGATAGTCTACTATTTCTCCGCCTACTGCGATCTGATAAACGCGGGTGAAATAAAGATGGGCGAGAAGATAAACTTCTCCGTCCCCACCGGCAACTTCGGCGATATCCTTGCGGGATACTACGCGAAGAAGATGGGGCTTCCCGTCGCCCGCCTTATCTGCGCTTCAAACAGGAACAACGTGCTGACGGACTTTTTTGAAACCGGCGAGTATAACAGAGCCCGCCCCTTCTATGAGACTATATCGCCTTCGATGGATATCCTCATCTCCTCTAACCTCGAAAGGCTTTTGAGCGACTTATCTGACAGCGGCGATAAAGTCAGAGTGCTGATGGAAAGCCTCAAAAGCGAGGGACGCTATGAGATAGACGCCGAAACGCTTGAAAAAATAAACTCCGTGTTCTCGGCGGGCAGCCTTGACGACGAGGCGGCGAAGGCCGTTATCAGAGAGACCTTCAGCGAAAAGGGATACCTTTTGGACACCCACACGGCCGTTGCCTTCGGCGTTACGAAGGCATACCGCGAGAAGACCGGAGATAAAACGAAGACGGTCACGCTCTCTACCGCGAGTCCGTTTAAGTTTACGCCCGCCGTGCTCTCCGCTCTCGGAAAGCCCTGCGAAAAGCCCGGCCCCGAGCTTATCGGCGAGCTTTCTGAGACCGCCGGAATCCCTGCGCCCCGCCCGCTTGCCGACCTTGCGGGCAGAAAGGCGAGATTTACCTTCTGCGCCAAAAAGACCGAGCTTTTTGACACGGTGAAGGCTTTTTTGAGCTGACGAAGGACTTTTATTCATCGGGAGGACATATGCTCTATACTATCGGCGACCTTCACCTCTCCTTCGGCGCGGATAAGCCGATGGACGTCTTCGGCGCTGAGTGGGAAAACCACGCCGAAAAGCTGAGGGAGAGCTTCAAAGCTGTCGCGCAGGACGATACCACCGTTATCGCGGGGGATCTGACCTGGGGAATGAGCCTTAAAGACTGCCTTGAGGACTTCAGATTTATCCACGAGCTTCCCGGGAAAAAGATAATCCTTAAGGGGAATCACGACTTCTGGTGGTCGACCGCCTCGAAGGCGATGAGCTTTTTCCGCGAGAACGGGCTTGACTCAATCGAGATACTGAACAACAACTGCTTTTTCTACGGGGAGACGGCCATCTGCGGAACGAGAGGCTGGTTCTGCCCGAGGGAGAACGCCTCGGATCAGGATAAAAAGATAATGGCTCGCGAGGTAATTCGCCTCGAGACCTCGCTAAAAGCCGCGGGAGAGGCGGAGAGAAAGATCGTTTTCCTTCACTATCCGCCGTTTTACGGGAAGTATTACTCCTACGAGATGGTGGAGCTGCTGCACAGGTACGGCGTGCGCGAGTGCTACTACGGGCATATCCACGGGGCGGGAAGGCTTCTCGCCTTCGAGGGAGAGGCCGACGGAGTGAGCTACAGGCTTATTAGCGCCGACCACGTCGGCTTCAAGCCGGTAAGAATAATCTAAGAGCTGCCTGAAATTATTTAAAAAAAGTGTAAAATCATTTACAATTCTGAGATTCTATGCTAAAATACCCAAGTATGTCTACAAAAGTACAGGAGGAGATCCAAAGTGACAGTAAAGGACTTTGAAAAGAAAGAGAAGAGCACGGCTGAGTTTACCGTTGAGACGACACCCGAGGAGTTCGAGGCGGCAGTAAACAAGGCTTACTTAAAGAACAGGGGCAGAATAAATATGCCCGGCTTCCGCAAGGGCAAGGCGCCCAGGAAGATGATCGAGGCTATGTACGGCACGGGCGTATTCTATGACGACGCCGTTGAGGAGATATATCCCGACGCTCTCGACGCCGGCATCAAGGAGAACGGCCTCTCCGTAGTAGGTCAGCCCGCTGTTATCGATATAAAGATCGGCGAGGACAAGAGCCTTGCCCTCAAATTCCGAGTTGCGGTATATCCCGAGATCAAGGTCGAGGGCTACAAGGGCATAGAGGTTCCGAAGCCCCCCGTGACCGTTACCGACGCCGAGGTCGACCGCGAGCTCCAGAGAGTCCGCGAGCAGAACGCCAGAGTTGAGACCGTCGAGCGTCCCGCCAAGGCCGGAGATATTGCCACCATCGATTTTGTCGGCTATATGGACGGCAAGCCCTTTGAGGGCGGCGCAGGCGAGGATTACGATCTCGAGCTCGGCAGCGGCACCTTTATCCCCGGCTTTGAGGATCAGCTTATCGGCAAGAGCGCGGGCGAGGAGACCGAGGTCAACGTAACCTTCCCCGAGGCTTATGCCCCCGAGCTCGCCGGCAAGCCCGCCGTTTTCAAGGTGACCGTGAAGAACGTTAAGGAGAAGCTTCTCCCCGAGCTCGACGATGAGCTTGCGAAGGACGTATCCGAGTTCGACACCCTCGATGAGTACAAGGCGAGCCTTAAGGCCGAGCTCACCGAGAAGCGCGTAAAGGCAGCGGATGAGGACTTCCGCAATATCGTCCTCTCCCGCCTCGTCGACAAGGTCGAGGGCGAGATACCCGACGCTATGATCGACGATCAGGTTCAGAATATGATCGACAACTTCAAGTACAATATCCGCGCCCAGGGCATGGATTATGAGCAGTATCTCAAGATGATGGGCATGGAGGAGTCCGGGCTCCGCACCGAGCTTCGTCCCACCGCAGAGAAAGAGATAAAGGCAGACCTCGCATTCGAGTACATTGCCAAGGAGGAGAAGTTCGAGATCTCCGACGAGAAGGTCGAGGCTGAGTATCAGCGCCTCGCCGATGAGTACGGCATGAAGCTTGAGGATATCAAGCGCGCCGTTCTTCCCGACGCGGTTAAGACCGGGCTTCAGATCGACGCCGCGAAGGAATTCGTCTACGGAAGCGCCGTCGGTACCGAATCTGAGAACTGATCCGGAATAGAAATGCCTCCTATTGGCAATCATCAGTATAAGTACAACTTAAACAGGAGGACCGAAAAATGGCATTAGTACCTTACGTTGTTGAGCAGACGAGCCGCGGCGAGCGCAGCTACGATATCTATTCCCGCCTTCTTAACGACAGGATAATATTCCTCGGCGAAGAGGTAAACGATACCACCGCAAGCCTCGTAGTCGCCCAGCTCCTCTATCTTGAGGCGCAGGATCCGGATAAGGATATCCAGTTCTATATAAACTCCCCGGGCGGCTCCGTCACAGCCGGAATGGCGATCTACGACACGATGCAGTATATAAAGCCCGACGTATCCACGATATGCGTCGGCCTCGCGGCCAGTATGGGTGCATTCCTGCTTGCTGCAGGGGCGAAGGAAAAGAGGATAGCTCTTCCCAACTCGGAGATAATGATACACCAGCCCTCCGGCGGCTTCCAGGGTCAGGCGACCGATATCCGCATCCACGCTGAGAATATCCTCAGAATCAAGGAAAACCTCAACCGAATCCTCGCGGAAAACACCGGGAAGGATATAGACACCGTCCGCGCCGCCACGGAGAGAGATAACTTTATGTCCGCCGAAGAGGCAGTTGAGTTCGGTATCATCGATAAGGTAATAACAAGGCGCTGAGCAATTATTTGAAAGGTATCTGGGGCTAAATGGCAAAGAACGACGAAAAGCTTATCCGCTGCAGCTTCTGCGGCAAAAGAGAGGACGAGGTCGACCGCATAGTTCGCGGACTTGACGCCTTTATCTGCAATGAATGCGTCAAGCTGTGCGGCGAGATAATGGGCTTCGATTACGAGGAGCCGGAATACACGGTCGAGCAGTACGAGGGCGACCTGCCCTTTCAGGAAATACCGAAGCCCCGCGAGATAAAGGAATATCTCGACGAGTATATCATCGGTCAGGATGAGGCGAAGAAGGCCATATCCGTGGCTGTGTATAACCACTATAAGCGCATCCTTGCCGAGGATCAGGGCGATACCGAGCTTCAGAAGTCGAACGTGCTTCTCATCGGACCGACTGGCTCGGGCAAGACGCTCTTTGCGCAGACCCTCGCGAAGCTTTTGAAGGTGCCCTTCGCTATAGCCGACGCCACCACTCTTACCGAGGCGGGCTACGTCGGCGACGACGTGGAGAACATCCTTCTCCGCCTTCTTCAGGCTGCCGACTTCAACGTCCCCCTCGCGGAGCACGGTATAATCTATATCGACGAGCTGGATAAGATCGCCCGCAAGAGTGAGAATACCTCTATAACCCGCGACGTTTCCGGCGAGGGAGTTCAGCAGGCACTCCTCAAGATACTTGAGGGCACCGTGGCCGGCGTTCCTCCGCTCGGCGGAAGAAAGCACCCGCAGCAGGAGTTCATTCAGGTGAACACCAAGAATATCCTCTTCATCTGCGGCGGAGCCTTCGACGGGATCGAGAAGATAATCGAGCAGCGCCTCGATAAAAAGAGCATGGGCTTCGGCGCCGATATCAAGTCGAAGCGCGAGCGCGCGGCGGGCGAGATAATGCTCAGCGTCCGCTCGCACGATCTTCAGAAGTTCGGGATAATACCCGAGCTCATCGGGCGTATGCCCGTGATAGTCCCGATGAAGCAGCTCACGAGAGACGATCTCGTCCGTATCCTCAAGGAGCCGAAGAACGCTATTACGAAGCAGTATAAGGCGCTGATGAAGTACGACGGAGTGACTCTTGAGTTTGAGGAAGGGGCTCTCGAGGCGATAGCCGACAGGGCTATCGAGCTCGACATAGGGGCAAGGGGCCTTAGAAGCGTGGTCGAGAGCATTATGACGGACGTTATGTACGACGTGCCGTCACAGGACAGGATCGAGAAGGTCATAATCACGGAGGCCTCCGTAAGAGAGGGCACCGGACCGAAGCTCGTCCGCCGTCCGAAGCCGCGCATCGACCCGGATCTTGCCTTAAACCTGTAATAATACCGACTGATCGGGCGGGGGCTTGCCCCCGCCGTTTGCGGTTTTTTTAGAGCGACTGAAATGAGTGAAATTATGAACGAAAATGAGAGAATAAGCGCCGTATCCGGCGAGATCATAAAGCTTCCGCTCCTCGCGCTGAGGGGCTTATCGGTGTTTCCGGAGACAGTCATAAGCTTCGATATCGAGAGAAAGCAGTCGGTAAACGCCGTTTTGGCGGCGGCAAAGGCTGATATGCGTATTTTCGTAGCCGCGCAGAGGGATGTTTTCAAGGAAAAGCCCACTGCCGGGGATATTTACGATATCGGCGTTATCTGTACGCTCCGCCAGTACGTTAAGAACGGAGAGAGCGGGCTTAGGATAATGGTCGAGGGCAAGGCGAGAGCTAAGCTTGAGGCCTTTCTGCCCGGGAAAAAATATACCGAGGCCCTCGTCTCTGAGATCGAGATGCCGGAGCGCGGAAGGACGAGAAGGGCGGAGGCGCTTATGCGCAACGCCATAACGCTCTTCGACGAGTACACCGAGGAGATAGGCACGGGAGTGCCGGAGGTGTTTATAAACCTGACGCTGAGGGACGACCCGGAGTACACTGCGGATTATATCGCGCAGAACGTCGGGATGGCCGCGGCGAAAAAGCAGGAGATACTTGAGACCGTCGATCCCGAGGAGAGACTTACCCGGCTCTGCGACTTCATAACCGAGGAGCTTGAGGTGCTGAGGATAGAACGGGATATAAACGATAAGCTGCGTGACAGGATATCTTCGATCCACCGCGACAACGTACTGCGTGAGCAGCTCAACCTTATCCGGACAGAGCTTGGCGAGGGCGAGGACCCGGAGATATCGGAATACAGAGAGAAGATTATTGCCGCAAGGCTCCCAAAGGAGACCGAGGATAAGCTTAATAAAGAGGTCGACAGGCTGCAGAAGCAGCCCTTCGGCTCCGCCGAGGCCTCGGTGATAAGAAGCTACCTCGATGCCGTGCTCGCCCTGCCGTGGCACTCGTCCACGAAGGAGAGAGCCGACGTGGAGGCGGCAAGGCGCATACTCGATAAGGAGCATTACGGGCTCGAGAAGGTCAAGGAGAGGATACTCGAATACCTCGCCGTAAGGCAGGTAGCGCCGGACGTAAAGGGCGCTATCCTTTGCTTCGTAGGCCCTCCGGGCGTCGGCAAGACAAGCATAGCGATGAGCATAGCCCACGCGACGAACCGAAAGCTCGCGAGAATGAGCCTCGGCGGGATTCGCGACGAGGCTGAAATAAGGGGTCACAGAAAGACCTATATCGGCGCAATGCCGGGAAGAATAATGACGGCTATTACCCAGTCCGGCTCAAATAATCCGCTGCTGCTGCTTGACGAGATAGATAAGCTCAGCTCGGACTATCACGGAGACCCCGCCTCTGCTCTTTTAGAGGCTCTTGACCCTGTTGAGAACGCCACGTTCAGAGACCATTTCCTCGAGGTGCCGTTTGACCTTTCGAACGTGCTCTTCATAACTACGGCGAACACGACCTCGACCATACCGCGCCCCCTCCTTGACAGAATGGAGGTCATCGAGCTTACGAGCTATACCGACGAGGAGAAGCTGATGATAGCGAAGCGCCATCTGCTCCCGAAGGCAAGGAAGAAGCACGGCCTCGATCAGAAGACTCTCAAGATAAGCGACGGCGCGATAAGAGAGATAATATCGGGCTATACGAGGGAATCCGGCGTAAGGCTCCTTGAGCGCGAGCTCAACGCCATCTGCCGCAAGGCCGATAAGCGCATCGCATCAGGAGAGGGCGACAGCCTCAGCGTTAAGGCGGGAGACCTCGAGAGCCTTCTCGGCCCGAGAAGATTCAGACCGGAAAACCTTTCGGCGACTGACGGCGTAGGCGTAGTAAACGGGCTCGCGTGGACGGAGGCCGGAGGAGAGCTTCTTGAGGTCGAGGCGGTCGCGCTCTCCGGAACGGGCAAGCTTGAGATAACCGGAAACCTCGGCAAGGTGATGACAGAATCGGCAAACGCAGCTATCACCTGCGTGAGAGCGAGGGCTGAGAAGCTGGGGATAGACCCGGAGTTTTACAAGAATAAGGATATCCACCTCCATTTCCCGGAGGGCGCAGTACCGAAGGACGGACCTTCCGCGGGTATAACGATAGCCGTTGCCGTGATATCAGCCCTTACCGGAGCGAAGGTGAGAAGGGACGTCGCCATGACGGGCGAGATAACCCTGACGGGCAGAGTGCTCCCGATAGGCGGACTAAAGGAGAAGACGATGGCCGCCCTGCGCTGCGGGGTAAAGACGGTAATAATCCCGAAGGATAACGAGAGGGACCTTGAGGAGATAGACCAGACCGTGCGCCGCTCCCTCGTTTTCAAAACAGCGTCGAATATAGACGACGTCATAGCCGAGGCTATCGCCCTTCCCAAGCGGGAGAACAGAGAGAAAAAAGCGGCAAATGATAAAAAGCCCGCCCGCGCCGAGAAGGCGGACAGGACGGAAGCGACTACGATAAGGCAGTAAAGCTATGGATTTTCGCAAGACCGAATTTATTAAATCGGCTGCTTCACCCAGGGACTTTATAAGGGATAAGCGGCCGCAGCTCGCGTTCGCCGGCAGAAGCAACGTGGGAAAATCCTCGGTGATAAACTCGCTCATAAGGCGCAAAAACTATGCGAGAGTGGGAGCTTCGCCGGGAAAGACCACCCAGATAAACTACTTTCTCGTCGACTCGGCGGCCTATCTCACAGACCTGCCCGGCTACGGCTACGCTAAGGTGAGCCGCGCCGAGCGCGAGAGATGGGGAAAGCTGATGGAGGCATATTTTGCCGAGGCGGGGCTTATAACCGTCGGCGTGATGATAGTCGACGCCCGGCATAAGCCGACGGCGGACGACGTCACTATGGCGGAGTGGTTCAAGGGCACGGGCTGCCCCCTCGTCGTCTGCGCGAACAAGCTGGACAAGCTTAAGAAAAGCGAGATAGAGCCGAATCTGGTGATAATAAGGGAGACGCTCGCCCTCAACGCCGAAACGCCTTTAGTGCCGTACTCCGCGGAGAAGGGCGAAGGACGGGAAAAGCTTATAGCCGAGCTTGAAAGGCTTATCAAGGTGTGATCTGATATGGTCAATATCTTTAGAAATCTCGACTGGACGGTGCTTTTAGACCTTGCACTTTCCGTCATACCGATCCTTATCTGCATAACCGTGCACGAATGCTGCCACGGGCTCTGCGCCCTCGCTCTCGGCGACGATACGGCGAAGAGAGCGGGAAGACTTAGCCTTAACCCCATTAAGCATTTCGATGCTGTCGGCTTTATTATGATGCTCGTCGTCCACTTCGGTTGGGCAAAGCCAGTGCCGGTGGATATGCGCCGCTTCAAAAACCCGAAGCTCGGCATGGCGGTGACGGCTCTTGCGGGACCTGTTTCGAATATCCTGCTCGCGATACTGATGCTGTTTATATACGGCCTTTTATATGGGGCGCTCGTGGAAACCACCGTAGGCTTGTATGTGCTTTATGCAATACGGCTTACGGCAACGCTCAGCGTATCCCTCGGAATATTCAATCTTATACCCGTGCCCCCGCTCGACGGCTCAAAGGTGCTTTTCGCTTTTCTGCCGCAGAGGTGGTATTACACCCTGATGCGATATGAGAAATACGGCTCTTTAGTAATGATAGTCCTCGTGCTGACCGGGGTGCTGACAAAACCCCTGTCCGCCGCCGTCAACTGGGTTTTCGGCGGGCTCATGGTGTTTGCGCGGCTGGGTCTCGCGCTTGCAGGGCTTTTTTGACCGATTAATTTCAAGGTGGACAAGCTATGGAAAATCCGACCTTCCGGCTGGAGGGCGTCATAAAGACCTCAGATGAGATGGAAGACTTTGAGGGACCTCTCACTCTGATACTCCAGCTTCTCGCAAAAAACAAAATAGAGATAAAGGACATAAGGATATCCGAGCTTCTCGACCAGTACCTCGCCTATCTCGACGAGATGAAGGCGATGGATCTTGAGATTGCGAGCGAGTTCGTGCAGATGGCGTCCCACCTCGTGTATATCAAGGCGCGTATGCTTCTGAGCGCGGGCGAGGAGCCGAGCGAGCTTGAGGAGCTTATCGAAAGCCTTGAGAGGCTCAAGAGAAGGGACGTTTACGAGAGGATAAAGGCCGTGTGCGATCCGCTCGGAGCAATGTACTACCGGGGCGCCGGAATGATGACAAAGCCGCCCGAGTATATCCCGCTTGAAAAGGAGTACAAATACGTCCACGAGAAGGAAGATATACTTGAGGCGATCCTGAGAGTGCTGTCGAGAGAGGACGCGGTCTCTGCAATAATGAACGAGCCGCGGTTTACGATGCCTTCAAGGATAACCTACTCCGTCTCGGAGAAGTCCGAGGAGATTCTGATAGTCCTAATGCACGGCGGAGAGACGAGGGTCACCGAACTTTTTAACCGCTCAAAGTCCCGCACCGAGCTCGTCGCCACCTTTATAGCCCTTCTCGAGCTTGCAAAAGCGGGAAAAATCGGTATAATTGGAGAAGGAAAAGATACTACTGTAATGGCAAAGTCGGAAGGAGGCGGACAGAGTGGAACTGAGAGAGCTTAAAGGAGCGATAGAGGGCATCCTTTTCGCCGCGGGAGAGCCGGTCAGAATAGACAGGATAGCCGCCGTCCTCGCCGCTGAGCCCGACCTTATCTGCGACGCCGCCGCGAGCATAGCCGACGAGCTCAGCTATAACGGGAGCGGAATAAGGCTCATAAGGCTGGATAATATGCTCCAGCTATGCTCCGCGCCGGAATACGCCGACTATATCCGCGCCGCGCTTGAGACAAGAAAACCGCCGAAGCTTTCGCAGGCGGCGCTTGAGGTGCTCAGCGTAGTGGCGTATTTCCAGCCTGTCACAAGGGCGTATATCGAGTCCGTCAGGGGAGTCGACAGCTCGTACACCGTTTCCGTGCTCGAGGAGCGCGGACTTATCGAGCCCTGCGGCCATCTCGACGCGCCCGGCAGACCCACCATTTTCAGAACGACGCCCACCTTCCTTAGGACCTTCGGACTGAGCTCTCTGCAGGAGCTTCCCGAGCTTCCGGAGGAGGGAGAAGAAAGCGAGGACCAGATAAAGCTTCAGAGCTCCATCGACGCTCTCTCGAAGGCCGCGGAGGATACGCAGCCGGAGGAGACGGAGGAAACGCAATGAGGGTCGTTCTGATAATTCTCCTCGTTCTTGTCCTGATAGCCCTTATTCCCCTCGGCGCGAGCTTTGAATACTCTGAGGACGGGATCATACTTGCCGCCCACCTCGGGTTTATCAGGATAGGCATTATGCCGAAGAAGGAGAAGGGCGAGAAGAAGAAAAAAGAAAAGAAAAAGAAGAAAAAGAAAGAGAAAAAGGAAGAAAAACCGGAGGAAGAGAAGCCGGAGCCCGAGAAAAAGAAAAAGGGCGGAACGGTCGATTTTATACTCAAGGTGCTCGAGGCGGTATTCAATACGCTGAACCGCTTTAGAAAAAAGCTGACGGTAAACTACCTCAAATTCTATTATACCTCGGCCTCGCCTGACCCCTACGACGCCGCGATGAACTACGGTAAAAGCTCTGCTTTAGCCGGGGTTTTACTTCCCATTGCGGAGAAGGCATTCAGAATAAAAAAGAGTGATATACGCACCTTCGTCAGCTTTGACGGAGAGGGCGACAGAATATATATCAGCGCAAAGCTCACACTAATGATTTGGGAAATAATTTACGTTGCCTGCGGGCTCATCCCGGCCGTTAAGGCATATCTGAGATGGAACGCGGGCGGAAAGGAAGAAAAAAATGGATAAGCATCCGACCAGCGAACTTATGGAGACCGTGATGAGCAAGGTCAAGGAAATGGTGGATATCAACACTGTTATCGGCGAGCCTATCGTGACGACGGACGGCGTTACTCTGATCCCCGTCAGTAAGGTAAGCTTCGGCTTTGCCTCCGGCGGAACCGATTTCGCATCCAAAAACGTGAAGGACGGGCAGAAGAACCCCTTCGGCGGCGGAAGCGGAGCGGGAGTAAAGATCGCTCCGCAGGCATTCGTAGTCATCAAGGACGGACATGTGAGAATAATGAATATGGAGGCGCCCGCCGTCACTACGGTCGAGAGGCTTGTGGACTCCGCCCCCGATCTCATTGACAAGCTCAGCGGAATGCTTTCAAAGAAAAATAAGGAAGCCGAGGCTCCTGCCGAGCCCGAGACGGAGTTCGTCGGAGAATAATCCGCAGAAGGTGCGGAATAATAACCGCATCCTTTCAAACCGGAGGGTATTACTACGAGAAAGATAATTTCAGGGATTGTGGCGGCGGCGATTCTGCTATCGCTTGCCTTTTCGGCCCTCGCCTTTGACGACGGGGCCCGCTCGAGCGCGCTCTACGAGCCGGAATCGGGCACGTTTATATATGAGAACAACGCGGACGACAGGCGGCTTATCGCATCGACCACGAAGATAATGACAGCCCTCGTTATAATCGAGAACTGCGGGCTTGACGAGGTCGTCACCGTGCCGAAGGCCTGCGAGAGCGTTCCAGGCACCTCGCTATATCTGCGCGGCGGATCAAAGTACACGGTTATGGAGCTGCTTTACGGCTTGCTGCTCGAATCGGCGAACGACGCGGCCTATGCTCTTGCCGTCCATTGCTCCGGCACGATCGGCTCCTTCGCGTGGCTTATGAATAAGCGCGCCGAAGCTATCGGCATGACGAATACCCACTTTGAAAACCCCCACGGGCTCGACGGGGCTGAGCATTACTCTACGGCGCACGATATGGCTCTGCTCGCGGCCGAGGCGCTTAAAAACCCCACCTTCAGCCTCATCGTTTCCACGAAGACGGCGAAGGTCATGGGCAGAACGTTTTCAAACCACAACAAGCTCCTCTGGAGCGTGGATGGTCTTATCGGGGTAAAGAACGGATATACTCAGGCGGCGGGCAGAACCCTCGTAACTGCCTGCAAGCGGAACGGTATGACCCTGATTTACGTTACTCTGAGCGATGCTGACGACTATAACGATCACGCCGCGGCATACGACTGGGGCTTTGAGGGCAGAAAGGTTTTCAGGACGGCGGCAGTGGGCGAGCCCTGCGCCGCCATCCAGGTGGTTTCCGGCGACAAATCACATGTGAGAGTAGTTCCAACATCACAGACGGCCTTCCTCCTTGATGAGGACGAGGAGATAACGCAGGAGATATACCTCCCGAACTTCGTTTACGCGCCCGTCGCCGCCGGAGACTACGCAGGGATGATAGTATACGAGAAGGACGGAGCAGAGATATACAGAGCCGACCTCGTATATGAGACCGGAGCCAAGGTGCTTTGGCCGACCCGTCAGGGCATTTTCGATAAGATATTCGGCTACTTTTCACGGTGAAAAATGGAAGAGAGACTGCAGAAAACTATATCCGCCCGAATGGGGATATCCCGAAGGGCGGCGGAACAGCTTATTTCCGAGGGCAGGATAAGGGTCGACGGAGCCCTCGCTCAGCTCGGGACTAAGGTCGACCCCGACCTTGCCCGGATCGAGGCGGACGGCGTTCTGCTTCCCGCCTCTCGGGAGGAGAAGGTTTACGTAATGCTAAATAAACCCGTGGGTTACGTTACTACGATGAAGGACGAGCAGGGGAGAAAGACAGTCTCCGATCTCGTGACTGACGTAGGCGTGAGGGTCTATCCCGTAGGCAGGCTTGACCTCAATTCCGAAGGGCTTCTGATTATGACGAACGACGGAGAACTTGCAAATATGCTGACCCATCCGTCGTTTGAAAGAAAAAAGACATACAGAGTTTGGGCGAGGGGCAATACCGCCTCGGGGCTTGCCCGCCTCGCCGAGCCGATGGAGCTTGACGGAAGGCCGCTTAAAAAGCCGCATATCAGGATAATAACCGATAAGGGCGACAGCGCCTCTTTCGATATTACGATACATGAGGGGAGAAACCGCCAGATCCGCCGTATGTGCGAGATCGCGGGACTTACGGTCACAAGGCTCGTAAGAACCAACGAGGGCGGAGTGAGCCTCGGAGGGCTCGAAAAGGGAAAGTGGCGCAGACTTTCCGAGAGCGAGCTTCGATTACTGCGCGGCGAATGAAGGCTTTGCAATTTTTATGAAAGAAAAATTGCAAAAATCGCTTGAAATATGAGAAGATAATATGTATTATAGGCGTATGCGCAAGGGGCGCATACGCTTTTTTACGATAGGAGAAGAAAATGGATTACGACGTTCTTGCGGTGATAGCCGAGAAGACCCCAAGCTTTTCCAAGGGGCAGAGAAAGATCGCAAAATATATTACGGCAAATTACGATAAGGCTGCCTTTATGACGGCGGGAAAGCTCGGAAAGGCGGCGAACGTCTCCGAGTCCACCGTGGTGCGTTTTGCCGCCGATCTGGGATATGAAGGATATCCGGAAATGAAAAGAGCGCTTCAGGAGCTTATCAAAAACCGCCTTACAACTGTGCAGCGCATCGAGGCGTCGAAGGAGATAATGGAGAAGGGCGACATTCTCAACACGGTGCTGAACTCCGACGTGGAGAAGATAAGGAACACCCTTGAGGATATTGACGTGGCTGCCTTTAATCAGGCTGTTGAGAAGATCGTCAACGCGAAGAGCGTATACGTTATCGGTCTCCGCTCGTCCTCGTATCTCGCGGGCTTTCTTGGCTTTTACTTAAACCTTCTTTTTGAGGACGTCAGAGTTATAAACCAGTCCGCCGCGAGCGAGATTTACGAGCAGATTCAGCATATCGGAGAGAAGGACGTCTGCATAGCGATCTCGTTTCCGCGCTACTCCCGCAGAACGATAACCGCGATCCAGTTTGCCCGCGATATGGGCGCTTCGGTGATCGGAATAACCGATTCGGGTTCGTCCCTCGTCGCGAAGAATTCGGATATAAAGCTCTATGCCCGCAGTGATATGCTTTCGTTTTTGGATTCCCTCGTCGCTCCGCTCAGCCTGATAAACGCCCTTGTCGTTGCGGCTGCCGAGTGCACGGGAGATAAGCTTGAGGAGAAATTTGAACGCCTTGAGGCGATGTGGGCGGAATACGAGGTCTATGAGAAGCACGAATGATTTTGACGCAATAGTTATCGGCGGGGGAGCCGCCGGACTTTTTGCCGCGGGAAGGGCGGGCGAGCGCGGGCTCAGAGTGCTTCTGATCGAAAAGAACGACAAGGTCGGAAGAAAGCTGGGCATAACCGGTAAGGGACGCTGCAACCTAACGAACAACGCCGAAGTGCGTACGGTTATCGACAACTGCACTACGAACGGAAGATTTTTATACAGCGCGGTGAACGCTTTCCCGCCCTCCGCTGTAATGAGTTTTTTCGAGAAGAGAGGCGTGCCCCTCAAGACTGAGAGAGGCTTTCGCGTTTTTCCGCAGTCGGACAGAGCGGCGGACATCGTAAACGCCCTCAGGTCCTATATAAAGGACGGGGGCGTAACGAGGGTAACTGCCGAGGCGAAGGGGCTCGTTATTGAAAACGGGGCGATCGCCGGAGTCGATACCTCAGCCGGACGCTATACGGCGAAAAGCGTGATAATCGCTACCGGCGGCATATCCTACAGGCTTACGGGCTCAACGGGCGACGGCTACCGCTTTGCCGAGAGCGCGGGGCACACGATCGTTCCTCCGGTACCTTCTTTAGTCTCGGTATGCTGCGCCGAGCAGGACTGCTCCGAAATGGCGGGCTTTTCCCTCCGCAATGTGAAGCTGAGGGTCGAGAACAAAAAGGGCGCCGCGGTTTTTGAGGATATGGGCGAGCTCCTTTTTACGCACAGGGGAGTATCGGGCCCGCTCGTTCTCTCGGCGAGCGCGCATATGCGCGATTATGAGAAGAACAGATATAAGCTATTTATCGACCTAAAGCCGGCGCTCAGCGAGGAGAAGCTTGACGCGAGGGTACTGCGCGATTTTGAAAAGTATAAGAACAGGGCATTTGAAAACGCTCTGTCCGACCTCGCCGGGCGCAGTATGATACCGGTACTCGTCAAAAGATCGGGAATCGATCCGGCAAAACGTGTAAACTCCGTCACGAAGGAGGAGAGACGCAGGCTTGTGAGCCTTTTAAAGTCCTTCGAGCTGACAGCCGTTTCGCCGGGACCAATAGAGGAAGCGATAGTCACCTCCGGCGGCGTGAGCACGAGGGAGATAGACCCGAAAACGATGGAGTCGAAAAAATGCTCCGGGCTCTATTTTGCCGGAGAGGTAATCGACGTTGACGCATACACGGGCGGATTTAATCTTCAGATAGCGTGGTCAACGGCGTTCGCCGCGGCAAACGCGATACCGAGAGCTGAATATGATAAGGGGAGCAGTAAAATGAAGCACATTGACGTTGCGATAGACGGCCCCTCCGGGGCGGGAAAATCCACCCTTGCGAGACTTGCGGCCGAAAAACTGGGACTTATTTACGTTGACACGGGCGCCCTGTACCGCACGGTCGGGCTCTACGTTCTTTCAAAGGGCGTCGGCAGCCGCGACGAGGCCGGGGTGACAGCCCTACTGCCGGAGATCGACATCGGCATGAAGTACGCGGACGGGGCGCAGAGAATGCTACTGAACGGCAAGGACGTAACGGACAGCATAAGAACGCCCGAGGTCACAAAGTACGCCTCCGACGTCTCCGCCATTGGTGCGGTAAGAGCCTTCCTCCTGGATACCCAGAGGTCGCTCGCGGAAAAGTACAGCGTAATTATGGACGGACGGGATATCGGCACGGTCGTACTTCCGAACGCCGAGCTCAAGATATTCCTCACCGCGAGCGCTGAGGTTAGGGCCCGACGCCGCCTCAAGGATTTCGAGGCGAAGGGAATTAAGACGACGTTTGAAGAGGTGCTGCGCGATATCGAGGAGAGGGACTACAACGACTCGCACAGAGAGATAGCGCCCCTCAAGCCTGCCGAGGACTCCGTGCTTGTCGATACCTCGGAGAAAACTCTTGAGGAGAGCCTTGCCGAGATAACGGGGCTTATCGGGAGAGCGCTGGAGGAATGAAAAAGCTGATTCTTGCCGAGTCGGCCGGATTCTGCTTCGGAGTGCAGCGCGCCGTCAGCATAGCCGAAAAAAACGCCGGGAGCGGGAAAAGGGTCGTAACTCTCGGCCAGCTCATCCACAACAACGCCGTAACGGACAGGCTCGCCTCCCTCGGAGTATCGGCGATAGCCGACGCATCTGAGGCGGGCGAAGGCGACGTTGTGATAATAAGGAGCCACGGAGCTCCCGAGCGGGTCTATACCGAGCTTGCCGCTGCCGGGGCTGAGATAATCGACGCGACCTGCCCGATGGTAAAAAGGGTACACGACCTTGCAAAGGCGGAGATAGCTGAAGGGCGAAAGGTCATAATCGTGGGCGACAGGGAGCACCCGGAGGTCAAGGCGATAACCGACGGGCGGGAAATGATCGTGCTCGGCGGAGTGTCTGAGACCGAAAAAGCGATAGCCGAGGGCGTCATTTTGCCGGATGATCCCGTTTCCATCCTCTCGCAGACCACAGCCGAGCGAGAAATCTTTGAGATTATTGTAAAAAATATAAAAAAACTGTGTACAAATTGCAAAATATTTGATACAATATGCAATGCCACTTCGCGGCGCCAGGGCGAAGTCAGTCAGCTCGCGTCAAAATGCGAAGCCTTTGTAGTGATCGGCGGCAGGCAGAGCGCCAACAGCCGTCATCTTGCCGATATCGCCTCCAAGCTTTCCCGAAGAGTTTTTTTCATCGAGAATGCGGACGAGCTTCCGATTGGCGAGCTCGAGAGCTTCGATACCGTGGGCGTAACTGCGGGAGCCAGCACACCGGAGTGGATAATTAAGGAGGTAATCAGGAAAATGAGTGACGAGATCAAATCCACGGAGTCCGTGGAAACCACCGAAGCGGAAGCTTCATTCGAGGAAATGCTTGAGCGTTCCATCAAAACTTTACATACGGGAGAGAAGGTTTCGGGCATTATCGCCTCGATCACCCAGACTGAAGTGTCTGTGGATCTCGGCACAAAGCAATCCGGCTATATACCCATTACCGAGCTTAGCGATGAACCTAACTTCAACGTAAACGAGCATTTCAAAGTGGGCGACGAGATCGAAGCCTTCGTTACCCGCGTGAACGATGTTGAGGGCACCGTAGCCCTCTCCAAGAAGCGTCTTGACGCCAACAAGGCGTGGGAGACCATCTCCGAGGCTCGCAATGAGCGCACAACCGTTGAGGGCACCGTTATAGAGGAGAACAAGGGCGGCATAGTCGTCCTCGTTAAGGGCGTTCGCGTTTTCGTACCCGCCAGCCTTTCCGGCCTTCCCAAGGACGCTCCCATGACCGAGCTTCTGAAGAAAAAGGTCAAGCTCCGCATCACCGAGGTCAACCAGCCCCGCCGCCGCGTCGTCGGCTCCATCCGCGCCGTTCAGTTCGAGGAGCGCCGCGCGAAGGCTCAGGAGGTCTGGGACAATATCGAGGTCGGCAAGCACTATGACGGCGTTGTCAAGAGCCTCACGTCTTACGGCGCGTTCGTCGATATCGGCGGAGTTGACGGAATGGTCCACGTTTCCGAGCTCAGCTGGAACCGCATCCATCAGCCCAGCGAGGTAGTCAAGGTCGGCGATCCTCTTGACGTTTACGTTATTTCCTTCGATAAGGAAGCCCGCAAGATTTCCCTCGGCCACCGCGATCCCAACGCTAACCCCTGGAAGGTCTTCACCGATAAGTACTCCGTGGGCGACGTTGCTGAGGTCAAGATCGTAAAGCTTATGACCTTCGGCGCTTTCGCTGAGGTCGTTCCCGGCGTCGACGGTCTTATCCACATCAGCCAGATCGCGAACCGCCGCATCGGCAAGCCCGAAGAGGTCCTTTCCGAGGGTCAGGTCGTTTCCGCGAAGATAACCGCCATCGATAACGAGAACAAGAAGGTCTCCCTCTCCATCCGCGCTCTCTCCGAGCCCGCAGCTCCCGCTGCCGAGCCCGAGAAGGCCGCAGAGCCCGAGGACGACGAGCCCACCGTAGTATATGATACCGCGAATCCTCCCTCCGCCGAGGAGCTTGAGGCTATAGTCGAGGACTGATAACAGTTAACCAGGTAAAGCACCGCTGATTATTCGGCGGTGCTTTTTTAAAGGAGAATGTGCGTTGAGAAAGATTATTTCCTCCCTGCTCGCCTTAGTGCTTGTTTTCTCTATCCTGCCCTGCGCCTTTGCCGCCGGGGAGGAAGGGCCTCACCCGTGGGCTGAGGCCGAGGTCAGCGAGGCTGTCGAAGCGGGGCTTGTGCCGGAAGCGCTTCAATGCGATTACCGAGAGCCGATGAAAAGAGCCGAGATGGCGGAGCTGATAGTCCGCCTTCTTGAAAAAGCGAGCGGAAAGAGCGCGGAAGAGCTCGCTTCGGGCGCTGACAGCGAGCCCGTGTTTTCCGATACCGGGGATAAGAACGTGTCTGTTTGCGCCGCTCTGGGCATAATTAAGGGAATGGGCAGCGGCCTTTTTATGCCGGATGGGGAGCTGACCCGCGCCCAGGCGGCCGCCATCATCAACAGAACTGCGTCTGTTTTGGGAGTCGACACCTCGAATTATCCCCTCGGCTTTGAGGATACCAAGCATCATTGGGTCAAGGACGAGCTCGGCTGGACGGTGAGAAACGGGATACTGCGGGGTACAGGACTCGGCCTCTTTTTCCCAGACGCGCCGGTGACGAGAGAGCAGGCGATGATAATCTCGCTCAGAACTCTTAATGCAATAAACGGAGTGACCTACCTTCGCGTAAGCGAGAGATGGGAGACGGACGGGGTGCTCCGCTCCTTTACTGAGTGGGAGTATGACGAGGTCGGGAATAACGTAAAAGTTAGCGAAGACGGAACGGCCTTACTCGAGATAGAATACGACGCGCAGGGCAAGCCGCTGAGCTACCGATACACGGACGGGGAGATATATCTTCTCACATACCACGATAACGGAAGAATTGCTTCGAGAACGGTAAAAAACTCAGCAGGAACAAAAACGTATTATTACTACAGCACCGGAAATATAGTAAGGATAGAGGGCACGGACGGGGCTGAGACGGGCTATAAATACTTAGAGGAGAACGGCCGCCTTATAAGAACGGGGAAGACGAGAAGCGCGGCAGGAGACCTCAGAAGAACGGAAAAGGCCGTCCTGACGATGGACGGAACGATGCTCTCAGAGGCCGTTGAGACCTCATTCGGAGCAAGGGAGTGCTCAAGCTATGAGTATGACGCCGAGGGAAGATTGACGGCGTGGGAGACGGTTTACGGCGATATATCCTACGCTTATACAATGAGCTATAATGAGGACGGGAGTCCGAGAACGTACACGGTGAAGTACCGCGTAAACGGGAAAACGAGGGAGAGCACGACGGTTAGAAACGAATGGGAATACGACGAAAACGGCAATCTTGTTAAGCTCACCCAGCGCGTGAGCGGAACGAAGCTGAATTATGTTAATGTCCGCACCTATGAGTATAAGGAGATAAGGACGGCTGTGCTCCCAGCCTGCTGGAGCCCCGTGACCGTTTCGGCGACAAGCTATTGAATAAAACCGCCGTTTGGGGTATAATCCAACCATACGTTAAAAGAAGCTCGGAGGTCAAATTATGGCGCTTTTCAAGAAAAAAAGCCTTCGCAAAACCCTGACGCCGTACTGTACGGCGATAATAGCGGCGGCAGGCTCGTCAAGCCGGATGGGCGGCGAGGATAAGCTTTTTGCCGATCTTTCAGGGAGCCCGGTTATCCTTCACACTCTCCGCGCGTTTCAGGCTTCTGAATATATCGACGAGATTATTGTCGTCACCCGCGAGGAGAGCATAGTAAAAATAGCCGACCTCTGCGCCGAAAACGGGATAGAAAAGGCGACGAAGATACTGAGGGGTGGGGAAACGAGGCAGGATTCCGTGCTCATCGGACTTGGGGAGGCCTCACCCGAGGCAAAGCTTATAGCTATTCAGGACGGGGCAAGGCCGCTCGTAACGGGAGAGATCATTAAGGAGACGGTGCTCAAGGCGCTTAAGTATACCGCCGCCGTGCCCTGCGTTGAGATAAAGGACACAGTAAAAGAGGAGAAGGATTCCTTCGTCGCTGCAACGGTGCCGAGAGCGAAGCTCCGCGCCGTTCAGACACCGCAATGCTTCGCGGCGGAGGTTATCAGGGCCGCGCTTGAGAACGCCAAGAGGAAGGGACTCGAGCTTACCGACGATGCCTCAGCGGTTGAGGCGATGGGCGGAAACGTATACCTCGCAAAGGGCTCCGAGGAGAATATAAAGATAACGACGCCGGTCGATCTTCTCTTTGCCGAGGTGATACTTAGGGGGCGCGGAGAATGAGAATAGGCCACGGTTACGACGTTCACAGATTCGCCCCAGGGAGAAGGCTCGTCCTCTGCGGCGAGACAGTACCCTATGAGCTCGGCCTTCTCGGCCACTCCGACGCCGACGTCGCTGTCCACGCCCTTATGGACGCTATCCTCGGCGCTGCGGCCCTCGGTGATATCGGCAGGCTCTTCCCGGACAGCGATCCTCAATACGAGGGGGCGGACAGTATGCTCCTGCTTGATAAGGTCGTGGAGCTTGTCTCTGAAAAGGGCTTTTCCGTATCCAATGCGGATATAACGATAATTGCCCAGAAGCCGAAGCTCGCGCCCTATATAGGGCGAATGAGGGATAATGTCGCGAAGAGACTCGGAATTTCCGCCGACAGGGTAAACGTAAAAGCGACAACGGAGGAGGGGCTCGGCTTTACAGGAAGTCTCGAGGGAATATCAGCCCACGCCGTCGTCCTTTTGAACGAATAAGAAATAATCTGATCCTCCCGCATAGAATGGTCTGACCACTATGTGGGAGGATTTTATTTATGTTTGATATATTAATAGTATGCCGCACTCTGACCGCGGCTCAGCGGGTAGCACGCCTGCTGTCGGCGCGTGGGTGGAGGGCGATGGTCATAAGAACGCCGCCGTCGGTGTGGCGGGAGGGCTGCGGCTGGTCAGTTAAGGTTTTGAAGGTAAGGCCGCAGCAGGTCATTGATGAGCTCGAAAGAGCGCAGCTTTCGCAAAACAGGATATACAGGCTGGAGGGAGGGCTTCCGGTCGAAGAGGTGAGGCCGTGATCTATCTCGACTCCGCCGCGACTACGATACAAAAGCCGCCCAGTGTCGGCTGCGCCGTCCTGCGAACGATGAGATATGCTTCAAGCCCCGGAAGAGGAGGCCACGCTTTCGCTATGCGGGCAGCCGAGACTGTATACGCAGCAAGAGAGACCGCGGCTAAGCTCTTTAACGTTGACGATCCCGCCAAGGTGGTGTTTACGTTCAACGCTACCCACGGGCTGAATATTGCGATAAATTCGCTTGTCAGGGACGGAGATACGGCGCTTATTTCCGGCTGGGAGCATAATTCAGTGCTCCGCCCTCTCGTGGCGAACAGAGCCAGGCTGATAATTGCCGAGGCGGGTATGGACAGAGAGAAAACGCTTGAGGCGTTTGATACCGCATTAAATGAAAAACCTAAGCTATGCGCGATAAATCACGTCTCAAACGTGACCGGCTTCGTCCTGCCGGTTTACGAGATAGCGGAAAAGTGCAAAAGAGCAGGCGTGCCTCTGATTATTGACGCTTCCCAGTCCGCCGGAGCGTTCAAGCTGGACTTTACTAAGCTTGACGCGGACTTTATCGCCATGCCGGGGCACAAGGGACTTTACGGACCGCAGGGCACAGGATTATTGCTCGTTAAGAACGGGGCTGAGCCGCTTCTTTTCGGCGGCAGCGGATCGAGCTCGGCTCTTCCCGATATGCCGGAGGAGCTTCCGGACAGGCTTGAGGCCGGCACGCACAATACGGCGGGAATCGCCGGACTTGCAAAGGGAATGGCCTTTGTAATGCGCGAGGGGGAGGATAACATCCTGAGGCGCGAGCGTGAGCTTGCCTACAGGGCGGCCGCGGGACTGTCCCGGATCAGAGGGGTACGTGTATTTGCGCCGGAGCAAAAGAACGGCTCCGGCGTGATATCCTTCGGCATCGAAGGGCTGAGCCCCGAGGGGGCTGGACAGCGGTTTTCGGATATGGGCATAGCCCTCAGAGCGGGGCTTCATTGCTCTCCTCTGGCGCACAAGACCCTCGGCACGTTTCCGGAGGGGACGGTGAGACTGAGCGTATCCGCGTTCACAAACGCGAGAGAAATAGACGCATTTCTTAATGCAGCGGAGGATATTGCCCGAACCACAGGGCGGAAGTAAGATTATGTCAACACAATAACGTCCGCGGAATGCAATCCCGCGGACGCTTTTTATTATATTCGCCGTTGCAAACCGGATAATCCCGTGCTATAATAAGATGTTACTTAATATGCGATAATATGCGTTCGCGCTTTTAACTGGGGGAATATACGTGGAAAGGATAAAGGAACTGGCAAACGCTGTCTGGAGCTACATAGTCAATATCGTCCAGCTTGTCTCATTCTGGGACATTCTCGATATGGCGATAATCGCCTTCTTGATCTATAAGCTGCTTACGTTTGTCAGAAAGACAAACTCCGCAAGCCTGATAAAGGGCATAGTTCTGCTGATCGCGGCAACGTGGCTGTCAAATGTGCTGCATCTCTCGGTCGTCAGCTATCTTCTCAGTCGGGCCTTCGAGATGGGAATTTTTGCGCTGATCGTCGTATTCCAGCCCGAGATCAGAAGGATACTGGAGCAGATGGGAAACTCCAAGCTCTCGGCCCTGCTCTCCGGAAAGCAGCCGGTGGGCAACCTTGAAAGCGCAATAACTCAGACAGTGCTGGCCTGCACCGACATGTCGGACAGCCGCACCGGCGCGCTTATAGTTTTCGAGCGCAGCAACAACCTCGACGCTTACATAAAGACCGGCACAATAGTGGACGCCGCTCCCGCCGTAGAGCTTCTGAAGAACATTTTTTATAACAAGGCGCCCCTGCACGACGGAGCGGTCATTATCAGGGACGGGAGGATAGCCGGAGCGGCCTGCATGCTTCCGCTCTCAGCTAACAGCAATATTTCGAGCGCCCTTGGAATGAGGCACAGGGCCGGTATCGGAATGAGCGAAAAATCCGACGCCGTCGTAGTTATCGTATCCGAGGAGACGGGGGATATCTCCGTCGCCACGGAGGGAATGCTCAGAAGAGGGCTGAAGCCGGATACTCTTGAGAAGCTTATCCGTGCAGAGCTTATGCCGGAGGAGACCGAGAAAAAGGGCTTTTTCAGCAAGCTCATAGGCCGGAAAAACGCGGAGGATTGAGCCATGAACAACAAAAACAAAAAGGAGCAGAAGAGAAGCGGCGGAACGCTTGCGCTCTATATAATATTCTCTATCGTGGCCTCTATCGCTATCTGGTCGTATATCACCCTCGTTGAAAATCCCGAGGTGGAGCAGACCGTATCAAATATCCCGATATCCTTTATCGGTGAGGATACGCTTGCGGCCAATGATCTCTTGCTCGTCGACGTCAGCACAAGGTCGCTGAACATCAGCTTTTCCGGCAAGTGGAACGCCGTAACGAGGCTTACAAACGAGAATATAACGGCGACTGTCGACCTGTCGGAGATAGTAACGAAGCACGCATCCAGTCCCGGAACTTACCAGCTTAATTACAATCTCGAATTTGCGAATTACCTTTCCTCTGGTGGCATTTCGGAAAACCGCGCCAATTACTCAGCCGTAACGGTGACGGTAGAGAAGTCGATAAGCCGCAGTATCCAGGTGAAGGGAACATACGACGTTGTGCTGCCTGAAAGCTTCAGGGCGAGAAGCCTTGAGTACTCCACGCAGACGATAACGGTCTCCGGCCCTCAGGCCGAGGTCGAGAAGATATCCTATGCTTCGGTCTACTTCCGCAGAGACGAGGTTACAAGCTCTGTGACCGCCGAATGCGAGGTTACGCTGATTGACGGAGACGGGAACGAGGTCAGCAAAGAAGGCCTTACACTCAGCCAGTCGACCGTTACGGTCACCCTGCCGGTCGTAATGGAAAAGGAGCTTCCGCTGTACGTCGATAAGATCTACGGCAAGTCCAATTCCGAGGAGAATACGACCTTTATTATCGAGCCTCAGACAGTTATAGTTTACGGCGAAGCCGAGATTCTCGCAACGAAGGACGCCATCCAGCTTGGAACGGTCAACACCACGAAGCTTGGGCTAACGGGCACTCAGACCTTCGGCATTATCCCGCCCGAGGGATGCAGCATCGTCTCCGGAGAGACGACGGCTACGGTCACATGGGAGGTAATCGGCCTTGAGACGAGGAGCTTCGCAGTTCCGAATATCGACTTTACGGACGTTACCGAGGGCTACGGAGTAACCGTTCTCGGTCAGGGCGCGATCGTCCTGCGCGGAACGAAGGAGGATCTTAACGCGGTTACGCCGGACGATATCAAGGTCACGGCAAGCCTTGCGGAGCAGGGAGAGGTGACGGGACAGTTTGACATCGTCGCTTCCGTTACCGTTCTCGGCTTTGACAGAGTCGACGTTATCGGAGATTATACGATAACCGTTGAAATAGAGCTTCTGCCTGAGGGCGCGGAAACTTCGAGCGAGGGGCAAAGCTCGTCCGTTCCAAATAGCTAACGCGAATGTTCGGTTACGTAAAGCCTGAGCTCAGCGAGCTCAAGATGATAGAGTTTTCCCGCTTCAGGGCGGCATACTGCGGAATGTGCCATGAGCTTCAGCGCTCATTCGGTACGGCGTCGCGCTTTATCCTGAATTATGATTTCGTCTTCCTGTTTATGCTGCTATACGAGGGCACGGAGTCGCCGGAGCTGAAAATGCGCCGCTGCCCCGTCTCCCCGTTCAGAGCGAAATGCGTATGCTGCCGCTCCGACGCCCTGACCCGGGCGTCAGGTCTCAGCGTTATCCTCGCCTACGATAAGCTTCTTGACGACGTGGACGACGAAAAGGGAGGAAAACGGCTTAAGGCAAAGCTCGGAAAGGCATTTCTAAAAGGAGCGTGCAAAAAGGCGTCGAAGCTCTACCCGGAGTTTAACTTGGAGGTTAAGCTTCGGCTCGGAGAGCTTCAAAAGCTTGAGAGCGAGGGCGAGCTGAGCCTTGACCGCAGCGCCGATAAATTTGCCCTGCTTTTAGCTTCCGCCTCGGACGACAGGGTGAAGAATCATATGCTCTATCACCTGGGCAGAATAATATACATAGCCGACGCCTACAATGATTTAAAGGACGATCTTGACGGCGGCCGCTATAATCCCGTCGCCGCGCGGTACGGCGTTTCGTCGTTTCCCTGCGATAAAAGCGTTACGGAGGCGGTCAGGCTTACGCTTGAGGCATCGGCAAGCGTTTTGATGGCCGATACTGAGCTTTTAAGTGAGAGCTACTGGACGGGCATAATAAAAAACACGGTGTATCTCGGAATACCGAAAATGATATCGGCGGTGCTTGAGGGAAGGTACAGCGAAAAGCCCGCCGGGCTTCCGAGACAGGAAATGATTAGAGAAAACGGAGATACGATATGAGAGATCCATACGAGGTACTCGGCGTTTCGCGCAACGCGTCCGACGCGGAGATTAAAAAAGCATATCGCGAGCTTGTAAGAAAATATCACCCCGATAACTATCACGATAACCCTCTGTCCGATCTGGCGGAGGAGAAAATGAAGGAGATAAACGAGGCATACGATACCGTGCAGAAGCAGCGCGCCTCCGCGTCCTCCGGCTATTCGTCCTACGGGCGGAGCGGCGCCAGTCAGACCTACGGTTACAGCTCGGGCGCGCAAAGCTCGGCTCAGTATAATGAGATAAGAATAGCGATAAACTCCGGGGATCTCGGAAGGGCGGAGAGCCTTCTAAAGGCCGAGCAAAACAGAACGGCTGAATGGCATTTCCTTATGGGCAGCGTCTATTATAAGCGCGGCTGGTTTGACGAGGCGGCGGGGTATTTCCAGACGGCGGCGACTATGGAGCCGTCGAACGCAGAATACGCCCAGGCCTATAATATGGTGAACCGCGGCGGCTACCCCTACAGAAGCACATATTCTGCTCCGACGACGAGCGGCAGCGATATGTGCGACGTATGCACCGCGATGATGTGCGCCAATATGCTCTGCCGCTGTATGAGATGATATGAGAATGAAGACTCGCACTTTAGCCTACCTTGCGGTGCTCTCCGCACTCGGAACGGTTTTTGCTTACCTCTCATCTGTCCTGCCCACGGGGCAGCTCGGCTTTTTGGCGCTTGCCTCCCTGTGCGGCGTAGCTGCGGTCATAGAGAGCGGAGCCGGCGGTGGAATCGCCGTGTTTATCGTTACCGCGGTACTGAGCTTTCTTATCCTGCCAACGAAGACCGGGGCGATAGTCTACGCCGTATTCTTCGGCTGGTATCCCGTAATGAAGCTTTTCGCGGAAAGAACAAGGCCGAAGCTCGTAGAATGGGCGATAAAGCTTATCTCCTTTAACGCGGCGGTGACCGTTCTGATATTTGTATTTAACGTCGTTTCCTTCACCTTTGACGCGGCGGTACCGGTAATCTACCTGATACTGAACGCGGTGTTCATAGTTTTTGACATAGGCGTGACACGAGCCATCGGCTTTTATATTTCAAGGATAGCTCCACATATGAAAAGAGGGAAATAAGATATGGTCAAAAGCATGACGGGCTACGGCAGCGCCACAGGCGTTTCCGGAAAGCTCAAGATCACGGTCGAGCTTCGCAGCGTAAATAACAGATTCCTCGACTGCAGCGTCCGCATCCCGAGGGTCTATACGGCGCTTGAGGATAAGATAAAGGCAGAGGTGCAGAAGGCAATCTCGAGGGGAAAGGTCGACGTTTTCGTAACGATCGACTCGAGCGAGGCGGAAGACGTGCTTATCAGCGTGAACGAGTCCGTGGCCGACGCCTACGTGGCGGCGGTGAACGCCCTCTCGGCCCGGTATAAGATCGCGAACGACCTTACCGCGCTCAGCCTTGCGAGAATGCCGGACGTCCTCACCGTATCCAAGGAGGAGACGGATATGGAGGCTCTCGCGAGGGACCTTTTGGAGATCCTTAAGGCGGCTTTATCCGACTTCAACGCCATGCGCGCAATTGAGGGCGAAAAGCTCAGAGCCGACGTGCTCTCAAGAGCCTGCGAGATAGAAAGAATGGTCGGAACAGTCGAGGAGCGAAGCCCCGCTACCGTTTCTGAGTACAGGGAAAAGCTTCTAAAGCGTATGCGCGAGGCGCTCGACAGCATCCAGATAGACGAGCAGAGGATACTGACCGAGGCCGCTATCTTCGCCGATAAGACGGCGGTAGCCGAGGAGACCGTAAGACTGAGGAGCCACATTTCCCAGCTCCGCTCTCTGATGGAGGCGAAGGAGCCAGTCGGAAGAAAGCTCGACTTCCTTATCCAGGAATTCAACCGCGAGGCGAATACCATCGGCTCCAAGTGCAACGACCTTGAGCTTCAGCATACCGTTGTGGACATAAAGAGCGAGATAGAGAAGATCAGAGAGCAGATCCAGAATATCGAGTGAGGTGCGTTTTTCCGTGAGGCTTGCAAACATTGGATTCGGAAATATGGTGAACGCCGCGAGGATAATCGCGGTAATCAGTCCTGATTCCGCGCCCGTAAAAAGAATGATATCCGATAGCCGCGAGAGGGGAGACCTTGTCGACGCGACCTACGGAAGGCGAACGAGGGCGGTTATCCTGACCGACAGCGGTCATCTCGTCCTTTCGGCTCTCACTCCCGAGACTGTGTCCGCGAGAATAACCGGAGATAAGGCGGCTGACAGAGCTGAGGAGGAAGAAGAGTATGAAGAGGGGTAAGCTGTATATCGTATCCGGGCCCTCAGGCTGCGGCAAGAGCACCGTGCTGAGAGAGGTATTCGCCCACAGACGCAATATCTTTTTCTCCGTCTCGGCGACAACGAGAGGCCCGAGAGAGGGCGAAAAGGATGGGAAGGATTATTTCTTCATCACAAGGGAAGAATTTGAAAGGCTGATAGCCGAGGGCGAGCTTTTGGAGCACGCCAAATACGTTTCAAATTATTACGGAACTCCGAGAAAACCCGTGGAGGCCATGCTCAGCGAGGGAAACGACGTCGTTCTCGATATCGAGGTGCAGGGCGCCGCTCAGGTGAAGGAGAAAATGCCGGAGGCCGTATCGTTTTTCATAATGCCTCCCTCGCTTGAGGAGCTTGAAAGACGGCTTCGCGGCAGAGGCACGGAGTCCGATGAAAAGATAAGATCAAGGCTCGACCAGGCCGAGCGCGAGATGGCGGAAAGCGGGAGATACGACTACATCGTCGTAAACGACGAGGTGAGCCGCGCCGCCGGTGAAATACTTGAAACCATGCGCAAATTAAGACGCAGGAAATAAAAAAAGTAATAAACCACGAAAGAGGGAAACATAAAATGTTACTTTATCCGACCGTACCCGAGCTTCTTAAAAACGTAAACAGCCGCTACCTTCTCGTTAACGTGATAGCAAAGCGCGCAAGGCAGATAGCTGCCGATGCTGAGGAGAGCGGGACAATACTTGACGATAAGGCCGTAACTCTCGCCGTCCGCGATATCGCAGCCGGAAAGGTTACCTCGCCGAGCGTCAGGTGATCAGGGCTTGAATAAGCGAACGATCGCGAGGGTCGCCGTTTCCGCCGCGATCTATACGATAGATCGCCCGTATTCCTACCTCGTTCCCGAAAACCTCATCGAGGCGGCAGTACCCGGCTCCCGCGTTACCGTGCCCTTCGGCAAGGGAAATAAGAGAGCTGAGGGCTTCATCCTTGAATGCTGCGAGGAGGAGGACGGGAGGGAGCTCAAGGCGATCGAAGCCGTTCTGGACGAAACGCCCGTTCTGACTGGCGAGCAGCTAAAGCTCGCCCTCTGGATGCGCGACCGCTTTTTCTGCACGGCTTACGAGGCGGCGCGGGTCATGATCCCGTCCGGCCTTTATATAAAGGACGGAAAGCGGAAAATAGGCGACAAGACCGAGACTTACGTATCGCTTGCCGTTCCCGCGGAGGACGCGCTTGCAATCGCCGCGCAGAAAAGGCTGCGCGCTCCGCTGCAGTCCGAGATACTGAAGCTCCTATCAGCGATTGGCGAAGCGGGTATAGCGGATATTCTCGAATTTACCGGAGCGTCGCGCCAGTCCTTAAATGCCCTTGTAAAGGCTGAGCTTGTTTCGCTTGAACTGAGGGAGGCTTACCGCAGACCCGTTAAGCAGAGCTATCCCGAGGCGGCTGAGATCGAGCTGAACCCGCAGCAGCGCGAGACGTACGAAGGCCTTGCGCGGCTTATGGACAGCGGAAAGGCGGAGGCCGCGCTGTTGTACGGGGTGACAGGCAGCGGAAAGACGCTCATTTATATCATGCTGGCGAAGGAGGCCGTAAGGCGCGGGAAGACGGCTATCGTCCTTGTGCCCGAGATAGGGCTTACGCCGCAGTTTGTCAGCATCTTCTCCTCGCATTTCGGCGATACGGTAGCCGTGCTGCATTCATCTCTTTCCGCCGGGGAGAGGTACGACGAGTGGAAGAGAATCAAATCAGGCACCGTAAAGGTAGTTATAGGCACGCGATCCGCCGTTTTTGCTCCGCTCTCCGATCTCGGGCTAATCTGCATCGACGAGGAGCAGGAGCACACGTATAAATCCGAAAACTCTCCTCGCTATTCCGCGAGAGACGTTGCCAAATTCCGCACGGTGAAAAACGGGGCGCTTCTCGTCCTCGGCTCGGCAACGCCGGACGTGGAGAGTATGTACAGCGCGAGGGAGGGCAGATACCGCCTTTTCGAGCTGAAGGACAGATTTAACAAAAGGCCTCTCCCGCGAGTTATCACTGCCGATATGCGCGCGGAGCTCAAAAGCGGGAACGGCGGACTTTACAGCTCCATACTCCGCCATGAGATGGAGAAAAACCTTGAAGCGGGCGAGCAGACTATCCTCTTTCTGAACAGAAGGGGGGCAAACTCCGCCGTCCTGTGCGGCGAGTGCGGTTATACGTTTACCTGCCCGAACTGCTCCGTTTCAAAGACCTATCATTCGGTAGGCCGCAGGCTCCTTTGCCACTACTGCGGTCATTCCCAGCCTATTCCGGACAGATGCCCGGAATGCGGCGGAAAGCTCAAGTTCATCGGAGCAGGCACGCAGAAGGCGGAGGAGGAGCTTTTAGGCATATTCCCGGAGACGAAAATCGTCAGAATGGACGCCGATACCGTCGCCCGCGTCGGGTCGCACGAAAAGCTTCTCACGAAATTCAGGGAGGAAAAGATCCCGTTTCTTATCGGCACGCAGATGGTGACGAAGGGACTCGACTTTGAAAACGTGACCCTCGTCGGAGTGCTCTCTGCGGACTCGAGCCTTTACGCCGGCGACTACCGCGCACGGGAGCGTACTTTCTCGCTCATAACTCAGGTCGTCGGAAGGTCGGGGCGCGGTGAGAAGACCGGCAGAGCCGTGATACAGACCTTTACGCCGGAAAACGAGATAATAGGGCTTGCCGCAAGGCAGGACTACTCCGGCTTTTACGAGCGCGAGATCGAGCTGCGCCGGGTGATGAACGCACCTCCGATAAAGGATATCGTCGCGGTGACCGTCTCCGGCGTCGATGAGGCTCTCGTGCTTCGCGGAGTCGTCAGCATACTTGAGGCGCTTCGGCACTACTTTGCCGGAGACGGAGAGACAGTCGTCCTCGGCCCGTCGCCCGCAGGCATAGCAAAGGTTAATAACAGATACAGGTATAAGCTGACGATCGCCTGCAGAAATACAAGGCAGCTCAGAGATACCGTGTTCCACGTACTAAAGGAATTTTCAAATGACAAAACGTTCAGGGGCCTCGTCGCTTTTGCCGACTCAGACCCGCTGTACTGAGATAAGGAGACCGATATGGCACTTCGCAATATTCGCGAGGAGGGCGATTCCCTCCTCCATAAAAAGAGCCGCCCTGTAAGTGACTTTGACAGGAGGCTGCACATCCTTCTTGACGATATGCGCGAGACCCTTCTTGCCGCTGACGGAGTCGGGCTTGCCGCCCCTCAGGTAGGCGTTCTTCGCAGGCTCGTCCTCGTTATGGACACGTCCAAAGAGGAGCTTACGCCCGAGGAGCAGATAATCGAGCTCATAAACCCTGAGATAATCAAAACCTCGGGAAGCCAGGAGGGCCCTGAGGGCTGCCTCTCCGTTCCGGGAGTTTACGGCCTTGTGAAAAGGCCGGACTATGTAAAGGTCCGCGCCCAGGACAGGAACGGCAAGACCTTCGAGGTCGAGGGTACGGGACTTACCGCCCGCTGCTTCTGTCACGAAATCGACCATCTCGACGGGCATCTGTTTACCGAGCTCGCGGAAAAGATACTCTCCGAAGAGGAGCTGGAGGATTATTCAAAAAAATCGGAGTGATTTTGCCTTGAGAATATTATTTATGGGCACGCCGGAATTCGCCGCTTCGTCGCTCTCTGCGCTTTACGCGTTGGAGGGGGTTGAGGTAGTCGGTGCGTTTACTCAGCCGGATAAGCCCGTCGGCAGAAAGCAAATATTAGAAAAGCCGCCAGTTAAGCTCTTAGCTGAGGAGCACGGCACTCCGGTATTCCAGCCGAGAAAGCTGAGAGACGGGACTGCCTTAGATATCGTTCGCGAGCTCGACCCTGAGCTTATCGCCGTTGTTGCCTACGGGAGACTTATTCCGGACGATATTCTTAACTACCCGAAATACGGCACGATCAATATCCACGGCTCTCTCCTGCCCAAATACAGGGGAGCTGCCCCGATACAGTGGTCCGTCATCAACGGGGAAAAGGAGACCGGAGTTACGGCGATGTACCTCGCGACAGAGATGGACGCGGGGGATATTATCGCGATGAAAAAGACGGAGATACTTGAGGGCGAGACCTCGGGCGCTCTGTTTATAAGGCTCGCTGAGCTCGGAGCGGAGCTCCTTTGCGAGACGGTGCGCTCCATTGAAAACGGAACGGCGGAGAGAACGCCGCAGGATCACACTCTTGCGACCTACGCGCCGCCGCTCACGAAGGAGCTCGCCGGGATAAATTGGAATATGGAGGGGAGACGTATACTCTCCCATATCCGCGGTATGGACCCCTGGCCTATTGCGACGACAGAGCTTGCCGGAGTTAAATTCAGGGTGTTCGACGCCTCGTTCGAGCCGGGAAAACCCGTCGCTGAGGCGGGGAGCATAGTATCTGCGGATAAGAGGGGCATAGGCGTCGCCTGCGCTGACGGTATAGTTACGGTTACGGAGCTGCAGGCGCCCGGCGGTAAGAGAATGAAGGCCGCCGACTACCTGAGAGGGCATCCGATATGCCCGTAAGCGCGAGAAAGGCGGCGCAGATAGCGCTCTCGGCCTACAGAACGAGAGAGGCAAGACCCGAGCTCGTGCTCTCTAATACAGCGAAGACCGAGAAGATGCCGGCACGGGAAACGGCCCTCGCTTCGAGGATAGTCGGCGGAGTGCTCGAAAATGAGGCTTTCCTTGACTACTATATCGAGCTATACTCAGACCGAAAGAAGAGCTACTTTGACAGAGAAACGCTTGATATTCTGAGAATGTCGGCTTACCAGCTCTGGTTTCTTGACCGAGTTCCCGCCCACGCCGCCGTATCCGATGCGGTCGACCTCGCGCCAAAGAGGTCGAAGGCCGTGGTGAACGCCATACTGAGAAAGCTCCCGACAGAGGCTGAGAAGCTTCCCGAGATAAAGGCGGACTCTGAGGAGGAAAGGCTCTCAATTAAATACAGTCACCCCATTTGGCTCGTTAAACAGCTTAAAGCTCAATACGGCGCAGACTGCGAAAAAATACTGATGGCTGATAACGAGCCCGCGAAAGTGAGCCTTATATTGAACACCCTCCGCGCAGAGAAGCTCGAGGAGGCCGGGATCGAGCCCTCCGGACTTTTGGAGAACGCGTACGTTCTCTCCGGCAAAGGCGTTGAGGAGCTTGAAGCCTTCAGACGCGGGGAGGTCTACGTTCAGGATATTTCCGCGTACCTTGCTGCCTGTGCCGCCGATCCGAGGCCGGGCGATACCGTACTTGATACCTGCGCCGCGCCGGGCGGAAAGAGCTTTGCCGCAGCGATAAAGATGGGCAATAAGGGCAGAATAATATCGAGGGATATCCACGAAAAAAAGCTAAGACTGATAGAGACCGGGGCGGAACGCCTCGGAATAGATATAATAGAGACCGAGACCGCCGACGCAAGACAGGCGGGGACGGAGCTTTCTGAAAAATGCGACGTCGTTATGACGGACGTGCCCTGCTCGGGCATAGGGGTTATAAGGAAAAAGCCGGAGATAAGGTACAAAAAGCCTGAGGAGATAAGCCGCCTTCCCGAGATACAGCTTGCGATACTTAAATCGAGCGCGAAGAACGTAAAGAAGGGCGGCGTTCTTCTCTATTCCACCTGCACGATACTGAAAGAGGAAAATGAAAACGTCGTATCCGCTTTTTTAAATGAGAACAGCGAATTTGAGCTTGAGCCGTTCACGCTCCCGGGACCCTTCGGAGAGAGCGGCGGAATGCTTACGATATTACCGTATGAATACGGAACAGATGGGTTTTTCATATGCAGAATGAGAAGGAAATCGAGCTGAAAACCGATATAAAAAGCCTTTTTCCAGAGGAGCTGAAGGAGAGACTTGCCGCAATGGGCGAGCCCGGCTTCAGAGCGGGTCAGGTTTACTCCTGGCTGTGGAAAGGGATACGCTCCTTTGAGGAGATGAAGAATATCCCAAAGACGCTTCGGGAGCGGCTTGACGCCGAGTTTTATATAACCGCGCCGACCGTGCTGAGAAGGCAGGAGTCAGCGCTCGACGGAACCGTCAAGTTCCTCTGGGAGCTTGCCGACGGAAACGCGGTAGAATCCGTCGTGATGCGGTATAACCACGGGAACACGGTCTGCGTATCAAGTCAGGTCGGCTGCCGAATGGGCTGCGCTTTCTGCGCTTCTACGATAGGCGGAAGAGTGCGAAACCTGAGACCCTCCGAGATACTGGACCAGGTGATGTTCTCTGAGCTCGAGTCGGGACTTAAAATCTCGAATATCGTTATGATGGGGATAGGCGAGCCGCTTGATAATTTCGACAATGTAATACGTTTTCTGAGACTTGTCAACGATCCAAACGGGCTGAATATAGGTATGAGGCACATCTCCCTCTCGACCTGCGGGCTCACGGAGGGGATTGACAAACTGGCGGCTCGTAATTTACAATTAACCTTATCGGTATCGCTTCACGCCCCGGACGACGAGACGAGGAGCAGGATTATGCCGGTCAACCGCGCATACGGCGTAGATAAGCTGATGGACGCCTGCCGCAGGTATTACGACACGACAGGCCGAAGGATAAGCTTTGAATATGCGATGATAAGAGGGGTAAACGATACCCCTGAGCATGCAGAAAGGCTTGCGAAGCTTATCGGCGGAATGGGCGCTCATGTCAATCTTATTCCTCTGAACGAGGTGGAGGAGAGCCCGCTCAAGCCGAGTACGCCGGAGAACCTGAAGGCATTTATCGCCGCCCTTGAAAAGCGCGGCGTAAACGTAACGGTAAGAAGAAAGCTGGGGCCGGATATCAACGCGTCCTGCGGTCAGCTTCGCAGAAAAAGGGAAAAAGAAAAAAGCTTACAGACTGAATGAGGTAAGTATATGGAAGCTTACGGGATAACTGACAGAGGAAAGGTCAGAAGGCAGAATCAGGACGCCTTCTGGATAAGCTGCGAAAAGAGCCCAGCTATCCTTGCCGTCTGCGACGGGATGGGCGGAGCAAAGGCCGGCAACGTGGCGAGCGATCTTGCGATAAAGGTATTTCGCTGCGAGGCGGTCCGCCGCCTTGCTGAGGAGCCTGGCGCCGATATCGGAGACATTCTGCGCGACGCCGTGGTATCAGCCAATACGGCGGTATTTGAGCTTAGCAAGTCGTCGAGCGCTATGAGCGGAATGGGCACAACCTTCGTCGCTGCCGTTGCGAAAGACTGCGAGCTCACCGTCATCAACGTAGGAGACAGCAGAGCATACAGGATCTCCGGCGGAGAGATAAGGCAGATAACGCGGGATCACAGCCTCGTTGAGGATATGGTGGAGCGCGGGGATATTACGAGGGAGCAATCCCGCAATCACCCGAACAAAAACCTGATAACGAGGGCAGTCGGCACGATGGCAACCGTTGAGAGCGACGTTTTCGTTGAGAACGCCGATGCGGGCGACACCGTTCTGCTCGCGTCCGACGGGCTTACGAACGTGGTCTTTGACGATGAGATAAGGGACGCCATAGCGGCTGAGGACGACGTAAGACGCTCGTGCGAGAGGCTTATGGAGCTTGCCCTTTCCAGGGGCGCTCCGGATAACGTGACTGTTGCCGCACTAAGGATATAACGCGCTTTTAATATTTAGCTTATTGCTGAAACCCGAAAACGGGAGGTACCGAAATGGAAGACAATTATATCGGAAAATTCCTGGATAACAGATATGAGATACTGGAGAAGATAGGCTCGGGCGGAATGGCTACCGTGTATAAGGCGAGGTGCCACAGACTGAACCGCTTTGTTGCCATAAAGATACTTAAGGCCGATCTCGCGGAGAACGAGGATCTGCGCCGCAGATTCCACGCCGAGAGCCAGGCGGTAGCTATGCTCTCACACCCGAATATAGTCGCCGTTTACGACGTTAACCACACGGATAACCTCGACTATATCGTTATGGAGCTTATCGACGGAATAACCCTGAAGCAGTATATCAACCGAAAGGGGATACTGAACTGGAAGGAGGCTCTGCATTTTACAACGCAGATCACGAAGGCGTTGAGCCACGCCCACTCCAGAGGGATAATCCACAGGGACATCAAGCCGCATAATATAATGATCCTGCGCGACGGCAGCGTAAAGGTCGCAGACTTCGGCATAGCGAGGCTTCTCTCTACCAAGAATACCCTCACTCAGGAAGCTCTCGGCTCGGTGCATTACATTTCCCCGGAGCAGGCAAAGGGCGGTCAGGTCGACGCGAGGAGCGATATCTACTCCCTCGGCGTCGTTATGTACGAGATGCTTACGAGCAGGCTTCCCTTTGAGGGCGATTCCCCCGTATCCGTAGCCATCCAGCATATCAGCTCGATACCTCTCCAGCCGAAGGAGATAAACCCGAATATCCCGACAGGCCTCGCGCAGATCACGATGCACGCGATGGAGCCGAATATGGATCTGCGCTATCCCTCGGCCGACGCTCTTTTGGCAGACCTTGAGGAGTTCAGAAAGAATCCCTCAGTCGAGTTCAGCTATTCCTCAGTTCCTGATGCGGAAGACGGCCTTGATAAAACGATTGTGAGCGGCGGCAGCCTCATAACTAAGAAGATACCCGGCCAGCTTGCGAAGAGCAAGAGCGGGAACGCAGTCTCGCGTGACCGCACCACAAAAGCGGAATACAGAAAGAACAGGAAAAAAGCCAACCGCACGGCTCTGTTCGTCGGGCTTTTCCTTACGGCGGCTTTTGTGATTGCCCTTGTAGTCCTGCTGATAACGGGGCCGCTCTCCGATATTTTCTCACCGAAGGTCGAGCGTATAAGCATACCCGACTTTAAGGATCAGGACGCGGAGGAGGTTATCAAGAATCCCGATTACTCTATCTTCCGCTTTACGATAAAGGAGACGGACAGCGACACTATCCCGGCAGGAAAGGTAATGAGCCAGGATCCGTCCGCTGAAAGGACAGTCAGCCCGCAGAACGGCACGGTGGATATTATGTTAACCGTATCAACTGGCCCGAGAGTCGTTCTGATGCCGGACGTTCTTAATATGGACTATCGCGACGCGCAGAATCTTTTGGAGCAGCTTGAATATGAGCTTGTGCTTGAGATCGAGAGAGTTCCGGAGGAGACGGTCACCAAGGGCAGAGTGCTTGAGCAGGTGCCCGAGGCTGAGTCCAAGCTGACCCGCGGAATGACCGTTTGGATCCAGGTTAGCGACGGGCCGGAATATGTTCCCGTATCAGTACCTAATCTTAAAGGCCTTCACAAGAAGATGGCTATCGGACAGCTTGAGGCCGCCGAGCTCAGCTATAGGGAGGAGTACTTCTACAGCGACGACGTCGAGGTGGATTATGTTATCGATCAGGATATCCCGCCTGAGACCGAGGTCGCTATCCACGAGCTCGTGACCATCTATATCTCCCGCGGACCTGACCCGGATAAGGAGCCTATCGAAGACGATACTCCGCTGCCGCAGCCCGTTCAGCCGACTCCAACGCCGACGCCTACGCCGGAAGAGCCTGAGGAGCCGGAGGAGCCTACGGAGCCTGAGGAACCTACAGAGCCGGAAGAGCCTGCAGGAACGGAGGAGCCAACGGGGACGGAAGAGCCCGCAGGGACGGAAGAGCCTGCCGGGACTGAAGCGCCTGCTGACGAGACAGAGCCCGAGCCGGAAACCGGAACCGACGACGGTGAATAATGGCGCAGGGCAGAATATATAAGGCGCTGAGCGGCTTTTATTACGTCAGAGACGGGGAAAAGCTTATCTCCTGCAGGGCACGCGGAAAATTCAAGCACGAGGGTCTTTCTCCGCTCGTGGGCGATATGGTGGAATATACCGAGCTGGGGGGAGACAGCGGGGTGATAGACGCCGTACTTCCCCGAAAGAACGCTTTTTCCCGCCCGCCTGTAGCAAATCTTGACGTTTTAGTTGTAATCGCATCTCGCGCTATTCCGGTCACCGATCCCTATCTCGTGGATAAGATGACCGCAATTGCCGAGCATAACGGGGTTGAGCCAATCATACTCGTTAATAAATCGGATTTAATAATTGGCAGCGAGTTTGCCCGCATATACAGAAACGCCGGATTTACCGCGATTGAGACCAGCGCGGAGACCGGAGAGGGAATAGACGAGCTTAAGGATATCCTTCGCGGAAAGATTTGCGCCTTTACCGGGAATTCGGGCGTGGGTAAATCGAGCCTCTTAAACGCCATTGACGGAAGCTTTTCTCTTGCAGTATCAGACGTGAGCCTGAAGCTCGGCCGCGGCAAGCATACTACCCGCCACGTTGAGCTTTTCGATACGAAGGACGGGGCGATAATAGCCGATACTCCCGGCTTTTCGTCGTTTGATACCGAGTCCGCGGAGCTTAAAAAGGCTGAGGATCTGCAGTACGCCTTCCGCGACTTTAAGCCATACATCGAAGACTGCCGATTCATCGGCTGCTCCCACGTCAAGGAACAGGGCTGCGCCGTCTTAAGCGCGGTGCGTGATGGAAAAATAGAAAAGACCCGCCATGAGAGCTATATAAGGCTCTATGATAAGCTTAAAGAGAATAAAGACTGGGAAATAAAAAAGAGCTGAATCGAATTCGATTCAGCTCTTTTCGCTTAGCTTAAAAGAATATTAGAAGGATTCCGTCCAATAGGTCTGACCGTAAATATCGGTAAAGCGGTAGGTCGCGACAGCACGTGAGGCGTTCGGGATGAGAACGTCGGAGACTGTGAGAGCTCCATCGTAAACGATCTCCTCACCGTAGAGGTAGCTGTCCGAATAGACCCCGTCATAGGTGTAGTAATCGCAAATAAACTCGATCCTGTCGCCCGGTGTGAGCTCTACCATATTCTTGGCTACCGTTTCAGTCTCGCCGTTTCTGTAATCGTATCTCGCGCCGGCGACGTAGTACCTGTTGCCAAGGACGAGTATAAGCTGCGCGCGCTCTCCATTGATAAGGCAGGGGACGTAGCCTGTGCTGACGCCGTTTACCGTGCTCTCACGGTAATACGGAACGGGCTGATCGTTTACAGCGATCCACGCGCCGTCGTATTCACCGATCAGGGCACCGTTTTCGTCGAATTCAAAAACGTTATCGAGACCGAGGTCTATATAACCTTCGCCGTCGTCATAGAAAACATTCAGCTCAAGGTCGTTTATGAGCGCCCACTGCTCCTCGGGGAGAGCTATGCGTCCGTTCTTCCAAACGAGGGCGGAGGGGTCAAAGCGGTGATCCGCAAGATAAGCGGAGTCTCTGTCAACGTCGAGCCCCTTTCCGAGGAAGGAGGAGGCGAGGCCGGAGAGGCCGGATACGCCGTTGGTATCGCCGCCGAGAAGGCCGAGGAGCAGCCCCGTGATATCAGAGGAGTTCGACGCCGTAGTGCCGGCGGAGGAGTAGGCGCCGAGGAGGGAGGAGAGCGGCGAGCTTGCTCCGCCGGAGATCGCCTGACCGCCAGTCTCAACGCTGGCAAACTTGCGAATGCACTCGGTGTACGCGTCGTCCATTCCGATGGCGTCCATCGTCTGAACCGCGCTGTTGACCTTCGATAGCTTCTGATAGGGAAAGTAGATCGACAGACCGTAGGCGTTCGTCATGTTGGAGGAGGTCACGTTATACTTAACTGCGCTGCGAACTGCGTCCGCAAGCTGCTTGCCCTCGTCTGTGCCCATATTGAGTGCGAGGTGGACGAGATCGACCTGATCTATCTTTGAGGAGGATGCAAACTCCCTTGAATTAGTCCTCGCGTTTGAAACGACCTCATACTGCTTGTTGTCGATGAGCGAAGAGGTGGAGGAGGCAAAGCTCTTGAGCTTTGCGGGGAGAGTTGCCTCAAGTTCCGCAAGATCAACTACGGAGAGTGTGGTCTTCTGACCGGGGCAGCTCTGATTGCATGCGGAAACGAAGCTGTCGCAGATATTCTTGCCTATCGTCGTCGTGGGCATAGAGGTGTTCTTCGTGAGCTCGTTGAGCCAGGTGGTGTAGTACCAGCCGACGCCGGGCTCGGTTTCTTCTGAGGCTATCATATAGTCCGCGTAGTCAGAGAGCATAAGACCGGTCTCGGCAGTCGCCATAAGGCAGGCGTCGAAGCCGATAAAATCGAAGGTGACGCCTCCGGACTTGAGAGCGTCGTTTATTCCCTTAAGATTCATAGAGCCGGAGGAGGAGTTTTTTTCGTCGTAGCCGTATCCCGAGATGCTACCTCCGCCGTGATCCCAGAAAATAAGGGCCGTGCGGTTTGCGGGATAATTCTTGTTTGCCCATTTGATAAAGGAGGAGAGAGTGGCGGGATCTGTCATAGACTTTGCTCCGTCGCTTTCAACGAGGCATCTGAGCCCGCCTGACTCAACCTTATAGATCTGATTGACCTTGCTTGAAATAACGCTGTTCTGCCAGCTCTTGCAGCCGCCCGTGTAAACAACGATGTTTATCTTGTCCGAGATGTTCGCGCTGTACATCTCCTTGAGGTCGGCTGTAGCCATGCCGTGCTTCGACTCGAGATCGGTGCCGCACATATAGACCATAATAGTGAAGGTATCTTTGCCGCCGCCGAGTATCTCGGTGCGCTTTGCTCTCGCGGCGGAAGCTACGTTCTCATTGAGAGATCCGGTGTTAGTTGAGCCGTCCCAGCCGGTGGATACGCTGCCGCCGCCGAGACTTCCGAGGATCGAGGATAGGCCGGAGCTCATTCCGGTTGAAGCTGCGGGGGTGCTGTTTCCGCCGCCAAAGAGGCCCAGAAGGCTTCCGCCGCCACCGCCGATGAGAAGGACGAGCACGACGATGATTATAGAGAGAAGGCTCGATTTTCCGGACGCCCTCGTAGTGCCCTCGGAGGTTGAGCTCTCTGAATAGCTCTGCCTGCCGGATGAAGAGGGCCTGCCGGAGGAGCTGCCTACCGGGCCGGTCCCGAGACCGTCTCCGCGCTTATATATGTCCTTGCCCTGGCCGGTAACGTTTCTTTTTCTTCCGCTTGGCCTGTTTTCCATAGTTTCAATCACCTTTTCCGTTCTGATTTTGAACGTAAACATTATAGTTTCATTTCGGAATAAAAACAAGAGGCAATCCTGCTTTTTTAGTTGAGCAGGACGTAACCTTGATGTATAATAAAAATAATATAAGGGAGGCGAATGCTGATGTTTACAGATAATTCCGTATATCTCGGTCTTTCGGGAGAGGAGAGGATAACTCTCGAACTGAAGATGGGAAACCGCCACGGGCTTATCACGGGTGCGAGCGGCACGGGCAAAACGGTAACGATGAAGGTGCTTGCCGAGAGCTTTTCCGACGCGGGCGTACCCGTTTTCCTCTGCGATATCAAGGGCGACGTCTCGGGCCTCTGCGTTCCCGGCGAGAAGACGGAGGGCATGGAAAAGCGGATCGACAGATTCGGCATTAGGGACAGCTTTGAGTATAAGGCTTATCCCGTCTGCTTCTGGGACGTGTACGGAGCGGCAGGCCACCCCGTAAGGGCGACCGTGTCTGATATGGGCCCCGATATACTCGCTAGCCTGCTCGGCCTGACCGAGGCTCAGAGGGGCGTTCTCAATATCATATTCAGGATAGCGGACGACCATGGGCTAAAGCTCATAGACCTCAAGGATTTGAGAGCTATGATAAACTACGTCGGGGAGAAGAAGCAGGACTTTATCCTGCAATACGGGAATATCACCACTCAGTCCCTCGGCGGAGTGCTGAGAAGCCTCTTGCCGCTCGAGACTCAGGGCGGAAGCCTCTTTTTCGGTGAGCCCGCGATAGATATATTTGACTGGATAAGGACGGATGCGGACGGAAGGGGATTCGTCAATATCCTTGACTGCGTTAAGCTAATAAACAGCCCGACGCTGTACGCCGCCTTTATGCTCTTTATGATGAGCGAGCTCTTTGAGCGCCTGCCCGAGGTGGGCGACCCGGAGAAGCCGAAGCTTGTCTTCTTCTTTGACGAGGCGCACTTGCTGTTCTCACAGATGCCGAAAAGCCTTGTTTCCGCGATCGAGCGTATGGTGCGCCTCATTCGTTCCAAGGGCGTCGGAGTTTATTTCGTTACGCAGAGTCCGGGCGACCTGCCGGATTCCGTTTTGGGTCAGCTTTCAAACCGCGTGCACCACGCTCTCCGAGCCTACACCCCATCGGAGCAGAAGGCGCTTCGCGCCGCCGCAGCCTCTATGCGCCCGAATCCGGAGTTTAACACAGCCGAGGTTATGCTTGAGCTCGGCGTAGGCGAGGCTCTTGTCAGCCTTTTGGACGGCGACGGAGTACCTACCGTGGTCAAGAGGACGGCGATAATTTGCCCGCAGAGCCTTATGGCGGAGGCTGATACGAGATCGCGCAAGATCGCGGATATCGACAGCGGAATGGAGAAGTACGATAATCCGGTGGATAACGAATCGGCTTATGAGATACTGCTTGAGCGCGAGGAAGAGGAGAAGCTGCGCCGCGAGCGCGAGGCGCTTGAGAAGGAGGAGGCAGAGCTCCAGAAGAAGATAAAGGCTCAGGCGGCGAAGGAGGAGGCGGCGATGCAGAAGGCCGCCGAACGGAGAAAGCAGAAGATAGAAAACCAGCTCATCAGCGTCGGCGGCTCGATACTGAGAAGGGGAGTGCTGAACACTCTGTTCGGGAAAAAGCGGTAAAAAGGCTGAACAGGTGGAAAAAATGATAAAAACCGAAGAAGAAGCCTTAAAGGTCTGTCTTGAGCTGCCGTTTACGTATTCAGACCGGCCCTTCGGTCCGGAATGGTGCGTTGTAAGGCACAGGGAGAACGACAAAATATTTGCGATGCTCTTCGAGCGGGAGGGCAACGTATGGATGAATCTGAAGGCGGACCCGATCGCGGCCGAGCTATGGAGAAATGTTTACCCATCTGTCGTTCCCGCCTACCATATGAACAAGACACATTGGATAAGCGTTATCCTTGACGGGAAAATGGAGGATGAGGATATAAAGCGCCTCATCGCCGAGAGCTACGACCTCACGGCAAAAAAGAAACGGATATGAAAAAAGGGAGCAGGTCAAAAGACCTGCTCCCGCGCTTTTACTTAAGTATCATCGGCTTTCCGAAGCACTGTACTCCGCCGCGGAAAACCTCGACCTTCGTCTGAGAGATAAGCTCGTCATAAACTCCGTCCTCAAGGGAAACCGGAACGAGGGAGGTCTTCCCGTCTATCGGGAAAACGCCGGTCAGCTTATCACCGGCGCTTCTATGCTGAGCGATAATCACTCTCTCGCGATAGGAGCGGACCTCATAGGAGCTGTCCGTAAATACGGGATCGCGCTTTATCTCCGCAAGCCTTGCAATAAGCGGACTCAGATCCTCGCCCTCCGGCTCCATCTTGACCGTGTCCTTATCAAAGAGGCTGGGAAGGTGCGATACGGCGTACTCCTGCCCGCAGTAAACGAGAGGCATACCCTTCTGGAAGAAGATAAAGGCGGTCCAGCTCTTGAGGGCGCCAAGGTCGGGAATGCGGAATCTCGCCCTCGTCTGGTCGTGGTTTTCAAGGAAGCGGAGCTTTACGTAGTTTCCGGGATAGGTGTACTCCTGGCGGTTGACGGCTTCAACGTAGTCCTTGAGAGAGCCCTCGCCCTCGAGGAAGGAGGTAAACAGCCAGTTGATATCGTAATCGTAGCTGAGGTCAAAGGCCTCAAATATCTCGGAATCGGAGAGAGCCGTCAGTCCGCAGCCGCGCAGATAGGTGATAAAGCCAGGCTCAACCGATTCGCTGAGCCAGATAGCGTCCGGACGAACCTTTGCGACCTCATCGCGGGCATAGAGCCAGAACTCGAGAGGGATGAGAGAGGCAACGTCGCAGCGGAAGCCGTCCACGATCTCAGCCCACATTTTCAGACTGTCAGCCTGATACTTCCAAAGGTCTTTGTTTGAATAGTCGAGGTCAATTATATCCGTCCAGTCACCGACTCTGTTTCCGAAGGAGCCGTCGGGCTTATGGAAGAACCACTCGGGATGCTCCCTCGAGAGAACGGAATCCGGGGAGGTGTGGTTATATACGACGTCGATTATAAGGCGCATACCGCGCTTGTGCACCTCGCTCGTAAGCTCGCGGAGATCGTCCACGGTGCCGAATTCCGGATTAACGGCGCGGTAATCGCTGATAGCGTAGGGAGAGCCGAGGCTGCCCTTTCTCTGAGCCTTGCCGATGGGATGGATGGGCATCAGCCAAACGATATCCGTGCCGAGCGCCTTTATCCTGTCAAGCTGGGGAATGACCGCCTTGAAGGTGCCCTCCTCTGAGAAGTTGCGGACGAAGATCTGATACATCATCTGATTGCGGAGCTTTTTTTCTGTCGTGAACGCCATATTATTTCTCCTCTCTATTATTACGCCCCCGCGAAGCGGAACACTATGCCGACGACGGCGGACAGGGCGATGAATACTATCGGATGCAGCTTTTTTGTGGGCTTAATGAATCGGGTAAGGACGAGCAGAACGGCGGCGAGAGCGACGCTTTTCCAGTCGAGAAGATCGCCGAAAGCCTTAGTCTCGCTGAAGGCGGGATTTAAAAAGACGATGGCGGCGACGCCGAGACCCGCTGAGGCGATCAGGGCGGTAGAGGCGGGACGGAGCCCGTAAAACGCGCCCTGCACGGTTTTACTGTCGCCAAAGGCCTTAAGAAACTTCGCAATCATAAGAATAATGATTACCGAGGGTGTAATGAGGCCGAGAGTGGCGATCGTCGCCCCGAGGACGGCGGTAACGGGTCCGTCCTTCAGACCCGTGATATACCCGACATAGGTCGCCATATTGACGCCGATCGGACCCGGTGTGGACTCGGAAACGGCTATCATATCCGTGAGCTGAGCTCTTGTAAACCAGCCTGTCGCGTCTGCCATTCGGTAAAGGAAGGGCAGAGTGGCAAGACCACCTCCGACGGCGAAAAGACCTGTCTTGAAAAACTCCCAGTATAGCTGAAGGTAAAGCATTATTTCTTCACCTCCAGAGCCTTGATAAGTATGCCCGCGAGAGCGGATACGAGTACGAATACTATGGGCGATACGGAGAACAGAAGCGACGCCGCGAGAACGGCAATAAAAATGAGTATCCCCCACAGGTCTTTAACAGACGACTTCCAAAGCTTCAGCACCGAGTTGAAGATGAGGACGCAGACACAGACGCGGATGCCCGCAAAGGCGTTCTTCACCCAGGCGAGGTCGGCGAAAACGGTTATCACGCCGGCAAGGGCGGAAATAATGATAAGCGAGGGGAATACGACGCCGAGGGTCGCAATTATCCCGCCGGGAATACCGGCTGTCTTTTGTCCGATAAAGGTCGCGGTGTTGACGGCGATGACGCCGGGGGTGCATTGACCGATAGCAAAGTAATCGGCTATCTCCTCGCCGGTCGCCCATTTCTGCTTCTCGACAACCTCGCGCTGGAGGATCGGAAGCATAGCGTAGCCCCCGCCGAAGGTCATCGCGCCAACCTTGGCAAAGGTCAGAAAAAGCTTGAAAAGCACGGCACAGCTCCTTTCTTTTTAAGCAGACGGCAGCTATAAGATCACGGTTTTGACGGGCATTTTTCCGCCAAACCCGCGTCAGCCACCTTGATGATACGCAAGTATTGTCTGCGGCGCCTTCCTTGTCTTGACGAAAAACTGCTCCGTCAAAACTGCAAGGCACCTCACAGCGAGTAATTTTCGCGGGATTTTTGTTCCGCGAAGCGCAGATGGGCTGACGCCCATCAAGAGACAAGGGGCAAAAAGCACCGAAAAGGACCGCTGTGAGGCGTGTTCTTATAGCTGCCGTCTGCTTAAAGCTACTGTCAGCTTAAAGTATAACACAAAAAAGCCGGATTGGAAAGAAAAACAGAAAATGCACAATTTGTTCGGGAAAATGGTAATTTTATGTAATAATCCTCAATATCTTGCCAGAATAGTGCGGATAAGCTATAATTGACTAAAAAAGGGGGACGTAAGAATGATAAAAAAACTGATCCTTTTAGTATTAGCGGCGCTGATGCTCGCCGTTCCGGCGGAGGCTCTTGAGCTCGACGGGATATTCGAGGGCAAGATAGGGCTTTATGAGGATATAGACTGCACAAAAGAGGTGTTCGCGCCAAAGGGCACGCGGACCGTGTATCCCGGAAAGACGTATTACATAAAAGAGAAGTCGTCCGGCAGAGTGTTTTCGGGGACTACGTGCTATATTTACGCGAACGCCGTGTACAATGCGCTTTTCGGCGATGTTCCGTATCACGGGGAGTCTGATACGTGGCTGAGCTCAACGAGGCTTCACGGCTACGCCCCGTCCGTGTCGTACTCGTCATTCATAAGCTGGGGAGTGGTGCCGGGCTCGCTTATGCGTACCACCCCGGAAAAGGACGGGAGCTACAACGGAGGGATCGGTCACTCGCTTATCATACTTGAATTCGACTCGGGCTCAATAACCTATCTTGAAGGAAACGGGGACGGAAAGGGGCTCATAAGGACGGCGACCGTAAGCTGGACAGAGTTCAACAGAAGGTTTTTTACGGGCAAGGGATACGTTCTATCGTTTATAGTCGGCCCGGTGAAGACAGAGCTCACAGGCGCATATAGAAGACTCAGGGAATACGGTGGCTTTTCGGACGTCAGCGAGACTAGCTGGTATTATGCTGAAATCAGAGAGACGTATGAGCTTGGCCTCGTTTCCGGCACCGGAGGCGGCAAAATGACGCCGGACGGCGCCCTGACCTGGGCTCAGGCGGTGACGCTGACCGCCCGTGCAATAAGCGCATATTGGGGAGATAACGAGAGCTTTAAGGGAAACGGAAAATGGTACGAGCCGTATTATGCCTATCTTGAGAAGTGGGGCGTAAAGCTTTCGCGTGATAATTGCGGCGAGAAGATAACGAGAGCTGAGCTTGCGGGGCTTATTTACAGATACTTTCCAAAAAACGAGCTTGAGAGGATAAGAGAAAACGCATCCTTTTCCGACGTTCGGGTAAGCGAGGCTATAGACTCGCTCTATGAGGCCGGGATAATAGGAGGCTACGGAGGCTTATTCAGACCCGAAGACAGCCTAAAGCGATCGGAGACGGCAGCTATTTTCGCCAGGCTCGCAGACAGAGCAAAGAGACTTGGATAATAAAAAGCTCTGCCCGCCTTTTAGGCGGGCAGAGAAATTTCATTCTTCATCGGACGGGAGCTCGGGCTCTTCGGGCGGCTCGTCAGGAGGCGTGGGCTCAACGGGTTCCTCCGGCTCGTCCGGATTATCCGGCTCTGCGGGAGTTACGGGTTCATCGGGATTATCGGGCACCTCAGGCTCGTCGGGATCAACCGGCTCATCGGGATTGTCAGGATTGTCGGGCACATCCGGCACCTCAGGCTCATCCGGCTCGTCCGGCTGAATGGGAGCCCACTGAGCGGAATATACCTCCGTATCCGTAACTGTATCGGAAAGCTCGGGATACCAGCCGGTAAAGACGTAGCCCTCGCGGTGGAGGCTTCCGGTAAACGACGGGGTGGGATCGCCTGCGTGGAGCCCGTAGTAGTTCTGATCCTCGAAGATAACCTCATCGTAAGCTCCGTCAGTATATATTATCGTGTACTCCGGCTCGGGAGGAGCATCCGAGACGTAGATAAACTCGGCGGTGTTGTCGCTCAGGTAGGCGTCGAGAGTGATCGTGACCGTTTTTTCGCTCGTCAGGGTATAGCCCTCAAGCTCCTTCGCCGTTACCGTTACCTCGCGCCCGGCTGCGTGCTTTCCGACCTCCTCGGAATACAGCACCTCAAAGCCACCGTCGGGGTAGAGGAGAATGCCACGGGAATAGTAGGGGACGGCAGCGCCGACGCCGGGCACGTAGCGCTGATCGGTATCGCTCGGAACGGTAAATTCCTTGCGGGGGAGATCCTCGTGAACTAGCTCCATTACCTGCTTCCAAACGGTATTTGCCGGGCTGCCGCCCTTCGTGGGTATAGCCTCGGGAATGTCGTATCCAGTCCATACGGCGCAAACGTAATAGGGGGTGTAACCGACGAACCAGCGGTCGTTATTCGAGGTCGTGCTTCCAGTCTTGCCGGCGCAGGGCATATTGGAGAGCTTCGCGCTCGTACCGGTTCCGACCGTCATTACTTCTTTCATAACGTCGGTCATCCAGTAGGCTGTGCTTTCATTCTGGAAAACGGCCTTTGACTCGGGAATGTTGTTGTAGATAAGAGCGCCTTCGGAATCGTATATCCTCGAGAAGGTGCGTCCCTCGGTGAAGACTCCGTTATTTACGAAAACGGAGAAGCCGGCCGCCATCTCTCGCGGGGTGATTCCGTAGGTCTGCTGGCCGAGGGCGAGGGCTGAATAAACCATATCCTCCGGCTCAAGGCTCTCAAAATTGACCTTGTTTTTAAGGAAGTCGTAGGATACCTCAAGAGTGAGTTGATCGAGAACCTGAGCGGCAACGGTGTTTTTCGACTGCTGGATAGCGTAGCGCACCGTGATAACTCCGGAATACTTTCTGTCCGCGTTCTTCGGATACCAGGATGTGCCTAAAAGCTTGATATCAGGCTCGTCCTCATAGGTGGTGTCGAGGGTCAGCAGGCCGGAATCCATCGCAGGCCCATAGACTGAGAGGGGCTTTATCGAGGAGCCGGTCGGACGCCTTGCGAGCTTGCCCGCCGCGCGGTTCAGACCGCCGGCGGCCTTGTCCGTGCCGACGCCGCCCGTGAGGGCGACTATATCGCCGGTATAGGGATTCTGAATGACTATAGCCGACTGGAGCTGTTTGCCGGAGGCGGAGGGGCGGTCGAAGTTTTCAAGGTTCTGATAGATCGAGTCCACCTTATCCTGGATATCCATATCGATACAGCTGTAGATGCTGAGTCCGCCGTGGTATAGGAGGAAGTTGGCGTCCCATTCGGAAATCCCTCTCTCCTTCATCAGATAATCGCGGACGTCTCTAATGACCGTATCTACGTAGTATGAGTAGACAGTAACGCCGGTATTAAGAGACTGGCGGAATGGCTGGAAGTGGAGCTCCTCGGCCTTTGCGGCAAGGCAGGTCTCGTGATCGATATATCCGAGCTCCTCCATCTTGCCGAGGATGATCTCCTGCCTGCGCTTGTTGTTCTCTATGGAGACGTATGGGCTGTAGATCGATGGGTTGTTCGTTATGCCCACTATGGAACACATCTCGGCGAGCGTGAGCTTGCTTACATCCTTTCCGAAGTATAGGTCGGCCGCGGCGCCGATACCGTAGCGCCCGTGCCCGAAGTAAACTCTGTTGAGATACGCCTCGATGATATCCTTTTTATCATAGCGCTTCTCAAATTCGATGGCGCGGAAGATCTCCTTCAGCTTTCGCTGGACGGTGGCCTCATCCTCGTTCGTCACGTTCTTTATTAGCTGCTGCGTTATCGTCGAGCCGCCGAAGTTGTTTTTCATACCGACGAACATATTGACGAAGGCGCCCGCCGTTCTGTACCAGTCTACACCGTGGTGGGTATAGAAGCGCTGATCCTCGATCGAGACTACGGCATGCTCCAGGTCGATGGGTATCTCCTCATATGGGACCCAGACTCGGTTTTCCGTGCTCTCGAGTGTGACAAGCTCCTTCCATTGGCCGGAGGACTTTTCCTGATAGTAAATCGTGCTCGAAAGGTTCAGCCTGTACGCCTCGAGCGAGACCTCGAGCTTATCCGAGTCCATCAGATTCGTCTTGATATAAGATACGAAAATAACGGCGAATATCGTCCCAGTAACGATAAGAATGAGCAGCACCGTGCCGATGACCTTGAGAGCGGTCGCAATAAGCCGACCCACTCCGGAGACCCCGGCGCGGGCAGCTTTTTTCAGCATTCGTTTATTCTTGGCTTTCAATCAATTCACCTCGCAAAAAAGCGACTATATACATATATACACCTTAATTATAACACAATGAGTTGTCATAATCAATCAAAATATAAAAGAGAAAAAGGGCGGCCCGCTGTTTGCGGGCCGCCCTGAGCTTTTCGGCATTACTCCGTTACCTGATCAAGGATCTCGGAGGCGTAGGTTATCAGATTGACAACGTCGTCCTTGAGAGTGACGCGAAGCTGCATACCGCCCTTTTCATAGGCGTACTCTGTGCCCTTAACGGTATAGTCCGTGCCGTAAAGGCTCTCCATATCGGCCTTGGTGCTGCCGACTCTCAGACCCTCGGCGGTTGCGACGCGGTCGTCGGTAAGAAAGACGCCCTGGATCTTATCGCCCGCTTCGGAAGGGTAGGTCTTGATCTCAAAGCCGGAGTAGGAATAGGTCTTGTCAATTCCCTCAAAAGCGCAGCTCGCCTCCTCAAAATAGGAGCTTGCCTCGCCGAGAGCTGAGAGAACGGGAGCCATATCGGCGTCGATTACGACCTTAACGCCCTTTGCCTCAAAAACGTAGCCTTCGGTTTTGGCAGAGCCGGTATCGACTGGCTTAGGATCCGTATCGGGCTCAGGGATAACGTGCTCCTCGCCGCCGCCGCAGGCTGAGATAAGCCCCGCGAGTATAACGAGGGAAAGAAGAATTGCAACTATCTTTTTCATTATTTTACCTCTTTGATGATATCATAATATTTTTCCTTAAGCCTTCCGCAATCCTTAACAGAGGACTGCGCAAGAACGTCAAGAACGTCAATAAATCTGCCCTCCGGCAGCCACTCGTCGGCGATAACCGAAAGCTCGGTGCAGCCGAGTATCATAACCTCAGCCCCACGCGCCCTCATTTCAGAAGCCACCTTCTCGAATTTCTCCCTTTCAACCGGCTTTCCTGCCTTGACGTCGTTATAGATAAGCTCCATAACGAAGCGCTGGGAGGCCGGGGAGGGGTAGATAGCCTCGATCCCGAGCTCGTTTAAAGCGTTTGCGAATATACCGGTCTGAACCGTGCCGTCAGTCGCGAGCACTCCTGCGCGGGAAACGCCCTTTTCGCTTAGATATGAGGTCGTCAGCTTTATGCCGTTAATCACGGGGATAGGAATATTCTCCTGAAGCTCAGCGTGGAAGGCGTGAGCCGTTATGCAGGGGATGGCTATCTCGTCGGCTCCGATAAGCGCAAGCTTGCGCCCGGCCTCGATTATGTGCGGAGCGGGATTGGGCTTTGTGTTGTCTAAAAGATAACCGGTTCTGTCGGGGATAGAGGGGCAATGGGCAACGTATATCTCCATATGCTCCTGGTCGGTGGCGGCTTCGGTCATGTCGATTATCCTGCGCATAAAGCTGACAGTCGCCATTGGGCCGAGCCCGCCGATTATTCCAAGCTTTTTCATATGCAAAAGTCCTTAAAAAGGGTTTTATGATTACGGCCGGGTCACCACAACGTCGGGGTATTTCTCATGGTCGTAGATATGTGAATTGGAGTGGGTTTCCGAATACGCCAAAAGAGTCTCGTCGTCGAGATATAGGCCGTCGAAGCCGCCCTTTCTCGGCGTGGTGTCAAAGTGATACCAGCCCTCTCCTATATTGACGAGATTCCAGCAGTGCAGGTAGCGCAGCGGCTGAGTGTCGATGAGCTTGTTATCGATTCCGGCGGCGTCGAGCAGCGCCTTCGAGACCATCTGGTAAACGAAGCAGTCGCCCTTTCCGTCGTGCAGCCCCTGATAGGCGGCCTTGACCCAGTCGTCCTTATCCGAAGAATCGTACCAGCCTACGTTATTGCGTACCCACTTGTAGATGGCGGAGAGCTTCTGATATCCCGTCATATCGTCCGTGATGATGCGCTTTATCACCGACTCCGCCAGATCGCGCACGGTCTCTTCCTCAACGGAGCGGACGAGCACGGTGACCTTCGCCGTCTTTGAAGCGGTGTTTCCTGCCGAGTCCGTGGCGTAGTAGGTGATCGTATATTTTCCGGCAGCCTTAGTGTTTACGCTGTCCGCGTCGACTGTGACCTGCACGCTGCCGTCCGCATTATCCTCGGCGTAAACGCCGGAGAAATAGCTGATGCCCTCGCCGACATATAACGTGATATCGTGCACACCGTAGATAACGGGAGACTCGGTATCAGCGACGGGCGTGGGATCGTCGCCGGGGCCTGCGACCGGAACGACATCTCCGGCGTCGAGCACGGTAAGAACTGAGGTGACGGTGGTTTTGTTTCCGCCGGCGTCTGTGATAACGATGCTCACGTTCTGCTCGCCCGGAACGCTGAAATCAGGCGCTTTCTCAAAGACCACGGAGAAAATATACGAGTTGTCGCTGAGATCCTTTACAAACTCCTCTGCCTTGACCTCGATTCCGAGCGAGGTCTGAACGGGGCGGGGCGAAGCCTTCGGGGGAATTGTGTCCTGAATAACGAGGGAGGAGGTGCAGCGCCGCCTGCCGGAGATGAGCTTTATCTCGTAAGTCCCGGGGGTCCGCGTATCGATCTCCGAGGGGTCGAAGCCCTCGTCGAAGGCAATCTCCTTCGTTTCATCCTTCAGGAACATCTCGGGCGTCAGAGTAACGTCGCCTGCCTCAAGGACGTTCGACTTATATACGATCTCGCCGCCGGAGCGTACTGTAATAAAGACGGCAACGAGGGCAATGACGATTAGGAAGAGAACGGCTATTGCAACTAAGCCGCCTGAGCCTCTGTTTTTCCGCCTGCGCCTGGCGTGCGAGCCGGCCGGACGGGCGGAGTATTTCGTTTCTGCCATTTTTTCTCCTTTTAAGCAGGCGGCACCTATAAGAGCACGGTTTTGACGGGCATTTTTCCGCCAAGACCGCGTCAGCCGCCTTGATAATACAACAAGTATTGTCTGCGGCGCCTTCCTCGCCTTGACAAAAAACTGCTCCGTCAAAACTGAAAGGCACCTCACAGCGAGTAATTTTCGCGGGATTTTTGTTCCGCGAAGTGCAGATGGGCTGACGCCCATCAAGCGACAAGGGGCAAAAAGCACCGGAAAGGACCGCTGTGAGGCGTGTTCTTATAGGTGCCGTCTGCTTACTTAAACGGAAAGACCGTAGGTCTCGCAGAGCATGGTGACGGTGAGGGCTATCATAAGATAGTCGATCTCATAGGCTCCCATGAGCTTAAAATTCTCCTCAGAGTAATCTGCTTTCATTTTAGAGATGAAGGCGGGATCGAAGATACCGTACTTCTTTATAAGCGCCTCGTCAAGATACTCCATGCCCTTCGCCTGCTTCTTTACCATGGCGGACATACCGGGCGCCTGGAAGGGGAACTTGCGGCGCTTCAGGATCTCGTGCGGCACGATGCCCTCTCCGGCCTTTTTGAGAATGTACTTCTCGTTTGTGCCGTTGAGCTTGTATTTATCCGGTATCTCGGTTATAAACTGTATGAGCTCGGGATCGAGGAAGGGATGACGCCCCTCGACTGAGTGGGAGAATATCATCCTGTCTCCGTGCTCTCCCAACAGGTGATCGGAAAGACGGAGCTTGTAGTCGATATAGCTCCTGCGCTTCTGGCTCGAAAGTCCGGCGACCTTTTTTACGTCGATCGGGCTTTCATCGATGGCCGAGAAGGAGGGAATGCTGGGACGCATAGCCTCGGAATAGATATCGGTATGTATCTTGCGGATAGCCGGGTGGATACGCTCATAGCGGAAATAGGGATCGCCCCATAATAGCTCGTTGGAGCGAAGCTCCTCCGGGCTCATCGAGCCCTTCTGCATTCCGCGGAAGAGGTCGAGCATATATCCGACGTAGCCGCAGAAGAACTCGTCGGAGCCCTGACCGGTAAGCACAGCCTTCGCGGGCGAGGAGCGGACGAGGCCGGAGAGAAGGTAGGCGGCAACGTCGTAGCTCTCTTTAACGGCGCTCTCAGCGTGATATATAACGTTCTCGAGATTTGCCCAGATCTCCTCCTCGGCGACCTTGGTAACGTAGTGCTTCGAGGAGACGTACTCTCTTATGATCTGCTGGTACTTGCTCTCGTCAAGCTCGCCGGAGCCGATCTCCGCCGAGAAGGAGTAATAGCTGTTTAAGAGGAACTTTCCGATATAGCAGGCGACGACTGAGGAATCGAGCCCGCCGGAGATATAGAAGCCGATAGGCACGTCGGCAACGAGCCTTCGTGAAATGCTCTTTTTAAGAAGCTCGCGAAGACGCTCAACGTAATAAGCTTCGCCCTTATCCTCAGGCTCCTCGGTGGGATATTTGAGATCCCAGTATTCGATATCCTCGGGGGAGCTGTTTCTCCTGATTCGGAGCATATGCCCGGCTCGGAGTGAGTAGATCCCCTCGAAGAAGGTGGTGGGGGAGACGATGCCGGGGAAATTCATAAGCTGATCTACGGCGTGCATATTGAGCTTTCTCGGCACACCGGGATACTCGAGGATTGCCTTTATCTCGCTTGCGAATATCACCCTGCCGTCAAACTCTGTGTAGAAAAGCGGAGCGATGCCGATAGGGTCGCGGACGAGAATGAGCTCATCCTTCTCGGAATCGAGAAGGGCGATGGCGTATTGCCCGTTAAGCTTATTCGGGAAATCGAGACCGTATTCCTCGTAGAGGTGGAGTATGACCTCGACGTCCGTTCCGGTTCTGAATTTGTGTCCTTTCAAGATAAGCTCCTCGCGAAGCTCCTTGAAGTTGAAGATCTCGCCGTTCGTGACCATGGCGATAGAGCCTTCTTCATTGAGAATGGGCTGCATTCCGCCGGAGAGGTCGATGAAGCTGAGCCTGTTGAAGCCGAGGACGGCGCCTCGAAATTCCATCGCCTTCGTGCCGTCCGGGCCCCTGTGGCTTATTTTTTTCAGCATTCCGTCGAGCACGCCCATATCGGGCTTTGACTGGGAGTAGGTATTGAACATTCCTGCGATTCCGCACATAGTGATCTGATCCTTTTTGCTAATTTATTCTATGCCGTATTTAACCTTCTGCGCCGCGATCTCCGCGTCGTAGGCTTTGAGCTTTTCCGCCCAGACTGCGCTTAAGTGAGCCTCGGAGCGCCTGTCGGCAACGTGGTATTCGGATGAGAGAATTTCGCCAATCCAATTGGCGCATTTCTCGGCCCCGTATAAATTCAGGTGAAGTCCGCCGTCATAGGTGTCGGTGGAGTAATCGAGGCCGATATCGTCGACGTGCTCAAGGAAATTGATGTATCTAAGCCCCTCGGAGGCCGCGTATTCCTTGACCTGCTCGTCCCACTCGTCGTACCAGTGGGGGTAGAGGCTGGGCGCTTTTATAAGGATGAGCTCCGCGCCGTTTTTGCGGCAGCAGTCTACGATCTTGTCAAGATATTCCCACGCCCTCTCACCGAAGCTGTAGTCGCCGAGCGGCTTGACGGCGGGGAAGGAGCCCGCGGGTCTTGCGTCAACGCGCATATAGTAGCCGTTATGCGTTACCGTTGGGGAGGAGAACATATATTTCACATCGTCCGCCGTGAGCTCAGACCAGCGGGAGTGGTATCTCAGTATCGGGAAGACGTAATCAATAAAGCTTTCATCCTCCGTCATAGAGGCGTTTATCGCGCCGACCTTGTATTTAGACCAGCGCATACCCTCAATGGACATACGGTTATAGGCCTCGGAGCGGGAGTAGTCAAACTGCAAGGACTGGATATTGAAGATGACCACCTTCGGCTTCTCGCAGAGGAAGGTATCCTCAAGCAGGTAATAGGACTGGAATATGTACTGTTCCGCCGAGCCGCGGATATAGCTGTTGATCCCGTAGTTTTTCCAGAGCACAGCCGGCGAGAAATTCTCGTAAACCTCGCAGTCGCCTATAAATATAACGTCGTGGTCCATCTCCTCGGAATAATATTCCTTAACGAAGGCGCCCTCAACAATGCCGTCGACGTATTTGGGAACAAGCAGGCGCTGAAGAAGGGCGAGAACGCCGATCAGGAGAGCCGCGCTCAGTATGACCGCAACAGCGGCCTTAAGCCTTTTACTCATCAAATCAGAACCTTGTATAGATAAACTGTGAGGAATCGTAGCCAACGCCGTAGACGCCGGCAACGAGAGTGACTATAAAGAGAAGCGAAAAAACGGCAAAGCGCAGGGAGTAGGGCTTTTCAGCGAGTCTTTCGCGGACCGGACGCTTTACGGAAAGGAGGCTTACGGCGAGCATTAAAAGGCAGCCAGCTCCGATAACGACCCAATCCGAGGCGGCAAGCCCGAGAGCGGATATAGAAAAACCGGGCCAGGCCGAGGAGCGGAAAACGCTGAAAAGGCTACCGAGCGTCTCGCCGAGGGTCGCGTAGCAGTCGAAGAGGTTCATCACCGTAACGAGAAGGAAGGTGCGGAGTATCATAAACACCTTATAGCCCGTCCCGTTCGTAAAGCCCAGCCTCTTGTGAAAACCGGAATAAAGCGGCTCGAGCTCCTCGGATATCATCAGTACGGCCCAGTTTAAAAGCCCCCAAACGATGAAATTCCAGCTTGCCCCGTGCCAAAGGCCGGTGGAGAACCAAACTATGAAGCTCGAAACGTAGACGGGGATGCGCTTTCCAGCCTTCTGCCCGAAATGTTTTTTCGTAAATTTCGTGAAGCGGCCCATCCAGCGGGAGGTGGATACGGGATAGAATACGTAGTCACGGAACCAGGAGCACATCGTGATATGCCACCGTCTCCAGTACTCCTTGAGGGAGGTGGAGAAATACGGGCGCATAAAGTTCTCCGCGACCTTTATCCCGAGCATCTGGGATACGCCTATCGTAACGTCTATTCCGCCGGTGAAATCCGCGTAGAGCTCAACGGTATAGAGCACCATTCCGATGAGTATGTACGGCCCCTGAAACTTTGCGCTGTCGCCGATTATCTGCCCGACGGCGATAAAGATCCTGTCGGCAATGACGAGCTTTTTGAAAAATCCCCATAGCACGCGTTCAAGCCCGCGAAGGAAATTCTCCTTATTGAAGCCCTCGCCGGAAAACAGCGTCTCGCTCAAATCTCCGTACCTGCTGATCGGCCCCTGGATAACGTGGGGGAAGAAGGAGACGAAGAGGGCAAAGCGCCATAGGCTTTTCTCCGCCTTTACGGTGCCCCGGTAAACGTCTACAAGATAGCCTATCGCCATAAAGGTGTAGTATGAGATGCCGAGCGGCACCGCTATCGAGACAAAGCCGAGCTTCGCGCCGAAAAGACCGTTAATATTCGATATGGCGAAATTTGTGTACTTTACGGCGGCGAGGATGCCGAGATTTAAGACAAGGGCTGCGATAAGCCATGCCTTTCTCTTTTTCTTCTCACCCTCGCGGAAGGCCTTTTTCGCCTCCTGACTGAGCTCCGCCTTGTGCGCCTTTATATATTCCGACTGGGCATCAAGGTTTTTCCCGATGATCAGCCCGCAGGCCCAAACGGTGACCGCGGTGACGGAAATATATATAAGGAACTGCGCGCCGGCAAAGAAGTAGAAAACGAGGCTTCCCAAAAGCAGAAGGGGAGGCCGCAGCTTCTTCGGCACTAAGTAGTACAGGAGCATGAGAAGGGCGAGAAAACCCAAAAACTCATAAGAGGTAAAGACCATGACCCGGGATTATTCGTCCTGCAGGCGCTCAATAAGAGCGTACATCGCCTTGGCGGAGTTGAAGTTCTCGGGGACAATATCCCTCGCGGTGATGGTAACGTCAAAGTTCTCGCTTATTTCGGTGATAAGTCCGACGATATCGAGGGAATCGAGAACGGCGTCGTCTATAAGGTGCTCCTCGGCCTCGAAATCAACATCGGGGTGCATATCGGTGAGTATCTGAAGAAGCTCTTCCATTTTATTATTTCCTCCTGTTATTTTACTTATTGAAATATCTGCTTTTAAGCGTTACTCTGTCGATCTTCCCGTTCGCCGTGAACGGCATATTATCAAGCTTAAAGAGCCTGTTCGGCAGCATATAACGGGGAAGCTTTTCTTTTAAAAGCTCGGTGAGCTCTTTTTCGCTCGGGTCGCCGACGTAGTAGAGAACGATCTTTTTCTTCTCCGCGTCGTATATGGAGGCGGCGAGCTTGATGCCGGGCAGCATATTTACGTTTACCTCGATCTCGCCGAGCTCAACCCTGTGACCCATGTGCTTTATCTGATAGTCCCTGCGCGAGACGTAGATAAGCTCGCCGTCCCGGTTGTAGCGGCCGAGGTCGCCTGTCTTGTATATGATCTCGGGATAAGCCGAATTCAGCGGGTTCTGAACAAAGACCTGAGCCGTCCTATCCGGATCGTTGTAGTAACCGAGGGTAACGGAGTTTGCGCGGATACATATCTCGCCCGTTTCTCCCTCGCCGCAGAGCTTCCCATCGTCCGTGAGGAGAAGTATCTCGCGGTTGGGGAAGGGCCTTCCGATCGGTATGGGCTCGCCCTCTACGGGGTCCTTATCGACGTGGTAGAAGCAGCACATTCCGGTTCCCTCTGTGGGCCCGTAGAGGTTCGTGAACGAGGCGTTAGGCAGAGCCTCGCGCCAGATTTTAAACTGCTTTACGGGAAAAACCTCGCTCCCGAAGGCGACTGTGTGTAGGTACTCAGGCTTCACGACCGAGAAGGTGTCAAAGGCGCTCACCATGGTCAGCGCGGAGACTACCCAGCAGATAGTGTTTATCTTATGCGCGTTTAAGTATTCAACGAGCTGCACGGGCATTGAGAAGTTCTTTTTCGGTATAAGATACGTTGTAGCTCCGAATTTCAGGGTGGGGTAGAGCTCCTTCAAACAGGCGTCGAAATAGAGCGGCGACTGATTTCCGAAGACCGTGTCCCCGTTAAAGCCGAGCGTCTCCGAAAGCTGCTCCACGTAGTCAATTACGGAGCGGTGGCAGGCGGCGACGCCCTTCGGGATTCCGGTAGAGCCGGAGGTGAAAACGATGTAGATGGGGTCGATATCTATTGCCTTATCGTAAATATCGTCGAGCACTTCGTCGTCCGGCTCGCAGGAGGCCGCCTCGGAAAAGAGGACTGCGCGGCCGCCCTTTAGGTCAAAGACTGAGGCGGCAGCGATCGTATCCTCGTCACAGAGAACGATGGGAGAAAGGACGTTGTCAAGTATAAGCTGTATCCTGCCCGCGGGCATCTCCTCGTCAATCGGAACATAGAAGCAGCCTCCGGAGACCACTCCGAAGAAGGCCGCGACCTCGGCGGGCGACTTCCGCATAAACACTACGACCGGCTTCTTATAGACGCCCTCACGGGCGAGAAAGGTTCCGACCGAGCGGCTGAGCCCATTTACCTCGGCGAAGGTGAGCCCGTTTTCACCGTCGGAAAAAGCGAGCTTGTCGGGGCGGACCTTAACTATGCTTCTGAGATAATTAAGTACGTTGTTATGCATAGGCACATTACTCCATAATTATAATCATACCGATTAATTATATAACCAAGAAAAAACGATGTCAAGGAACAATGGCACAGAAAATCTAAATATTGTGTTAACTCCTTGTGTATTTTAGCTAAATATATGCTATATAGAAAAAACCGGAGCGCCGCTGATTCTGGGCGCTCCGGATAACGATATTCACTTAAACCCCGCCGATGCCGTGTAGACTCACTTATAACCTGCACGATACATGCAGGTGGGTCGCCTCCTTCCGTCCGACACGCTTCCAACTTCCGGGCGCAAACGGCGCTCTCGGGAGGCCTGCAATAAGAGGGAAGAGTACAGCGTCCCTTATAAGAGATGTGGGTTTAAATAAGCCTATCACGAACACAGCAGGGGGTTTATCAAGAATGCTTAACCCTCGTCGTCCTCGGAAAACAGCCGCTCCATAAAGCGATTGTAGATGTCCTCTTCTTCATCGTCTTCGAGGTTTTCAAGCTCCTCAGTGCCGGGGACCTGCTTTAAAAGAACGATACCGTAATCCTCGTCGTCGGGATCCATATCCGCGGGAAGAAAGGCAAGATAATATACGCCGTTTAATTCAATAGTATCAACATGCTCGAGTTCGTAATTGTTGCCTTCCTCATCGGTTATGGTGTAGATATCGCTGCCGAAATCACCCATCGGACTCACCCCTTTCCTTATCTTCATCTGTATTGTACCTCAAACTGCACAATAAATCAAGAGATTAATTTAGAAAAATGTGCAATATTGCAAAATATATCTTTTTTTCCGTTTTGTTTACAAAAAATCTTTTTTTGTATGCTTGCAACGGCGGGGCTCTTGAGTTATAATACGGATTTATGTAGGGCTTTATGCCATGATAATGAAAGGGAATGATACCAATGAGCGCCTCAAAAAACAAAAAACAGCGTTTGAACGCAACCGTAGACCCCAAAAAGGCAGAGGAAGAAGCCAAGCGCATAAAGGAGAACAAAAAGTATAAGACCATCGGCATTTGCGTCGCCGTGCTTTTCGTTCTTTCGATAGCTTTCATTCTTCTTTTCAATACCATGATGTACAACTGGCTTCCCGCCGTCTCCGTAAACGGCAGGAACTTCTCGGCAGCGGAATTCAATTTCTTCTATATGGCCGAGTATAACGAGCTCGCTAATTCCTCGGCGGAGAGTAAGCCTACTACCGGCTATTCTTTCCGCGAGCAGAAATATGACGATCTTTACACCTGGTATGACTACCTGAAGAACGAGGCCAAGACCGCGCTTACTCAGTACACCGCGATCTATAACGAGGCGCAGGCCAAGGGCTACGTCCTTCCCGATGAGGAAAAGGCAAACATCGAAGCCGAGATAACTTCCCTCAGGAATGCCGCGGCTTCGAGCAACGTCAGCACTAAGGCCTATCTTGAAAACGTATACGGCACCGGCATGACCGAGAGCGTCTACAGAAAGTGCCTCGAGTTCTATACCTACGTGAGCTCATATTATTCGCACATCGTCGATACCTTCCAGTATACTGACGATGAGCTTGCGGCAGAGTATGCCGAGATTGCCGACGACTACGATTACTTCAGCTTTGACCTCTTCTTTGTTGAGGCGGATATGGGCACCGAAGAGGAGCCGATAAGCTTTACAAACGCAATGGCGGGCGCCAAGGAAGAGGCGGAGATGCTTAAGGCTCACACCGCCGATGAGGCGAGCTTCGTCGCCGCCGTTCAGGACTATTATAATTTCCATGCCGAGGAGGGCGAAGATCCTCAAACGGCTTCTGCCGACAGCCTCGGCACCGGCTTCCAGGGCAGATACGTTTCTATGATCTATTCCTGGGCTGATGAATGGCTCAAGGACGCCGCCCGTGAGGCAAATGACGTTGAGATCTTCCCGGTCGGCGAGAGCGAGGAGGATACCAGACACGGTTATTACGTCGTCCTCTTTAAAGAGAGAGATACGAACGATTACGCCGGAGTCAAGGCGAGCATGATCGCCATCTCCCCCGAGACCGTAACCAAGGAGGAGGGAGAGACCGACGAGGCTTACGCGCTCAGACAGGCCGCTGCCGAGCAGGCTGCCGATTCCAAGATCGGCGAGATCAAGGCCGCGTGGGAGAGCGGAGCTTACGCCACCACCGATGACCTTATTGCCGCCTTCTCCGAGGATATCGGCGATAACCACAACGATTACGACGCCCTTTCAAAGCACGACCTCTACGACAGCTTCAACGACTGGCTCTTTGACGAGGCGAGGGCGGAGAACGATTCCCTCACCATCACCGAGGGCTCCTACAGATACCTGCTCATCTATAAGGGACACAGCGATATCCTGAATAAGTTCTACGCTAAGAACTCCCTTGATTCCAAGAACTTCACCGCCTGGGCAGAGGGCGTTGCCGTCGGCTACGAGGCAAAGGAGCATTGGGCTCAGAGATATACCGGAGGCATCTACTACGAGAGATCCCTCTATTGATAAGGTCTAATTAAACGCGCCCTGCGGACTAAACTGCCCGCAGGGCTTCGTCGTCAAAAACAGCGTTTGAAAAAAGGAGGAGCAAAAATGGCAGAGCCTATGGACTGCACGTTTATTACCGAGCAGGGAAAGTTCAATTTCCGCGTCGGGGTCATCATCTCAAACGGGACGAGTATGCTGATGGCTCGAAACCCGATTTTGCCGGGCGCAAGCTATTATTCGGTCGGCGGCCGGGTGCGCTTCGGCGAGAGCCTTGCCGAGGCTGCTCTCCGTGAGGTTAAGGAGGAGACGGGTCTCGACTGCGAGATAGACCGCATCGCCGCCTTCCATGAGAATTTCTTTACGAATGAGCTCGGAATACCCTACCATGAGATATCGGTGTTCTTTAAGCTCAAGCCTGACGAGAGGCTTCTCGCCTTAGAGAGCGGGCATATGACAGACAGAGGGCCGCAGGGCGAATACCTCGAGTGGGTGGATATGAAAAACTGCGAGGGAAAGATTATTTATCCCGACTTTTTTAAAACGGTTGATTTTACGAAAGAGCGAGAGATCCTGCACTTTATAACGCGCAATTAAGGAGGGCTTATGTGATGAATATGAGACTTCAAAAGGTCATAGGCAGAATGAAGGATAGGGGGCTTACCCAGCTCCTGATATCCGATCCCGGCAGCGTCTATTATCTTACGGGGATATCGGTAGACCCGGGCGAGAGATTTTTGGGCCTTATCGTCAGGGAGAGCGGCGATGCGACGCTTATCGTTAACAGACTCTTTTCCGTTCACGAAACGGATATCGAGACCGTATGGCTCGGCGACACGGACAGCGTGAGCGAGGCGGTCGCCGGACTTATCGACAGAAGGGCAGAGCTCGGCGTAGATAAGCTTCTGCCGGCAAGGTTTCTGATTCCGATCCGCGATAAGTTAGAGGGCGGAAAACTTGTTCTCGGCTCCGACTGCGTCGACTGGGTGCGTGCCGTTAAGGATGAAGAGGAGCGCGAGAAAATGCGCGAGGCTTCCAGAATCAACGATATCGTTATCGAGGAGGCGGCCGCGTTTATCAGGGAGGGTGTGACCGAGAAGGAGGTCGCCGATTACCTCGTCGGGCGCTACGCTTATTACGGCTGCGAGGGAGTCTCGTTCGAGCCAATCGTATCCTTCGGCAAAAACGCCGCCGATCCCCACCATATGCCGGACGGCACCGTTATCCGCGAGGGCGACTGCGTCGTACTGGATATCGGCTGCAAAAAGAACGGCTACTGCAGCGATATGACGAGAACGTATTTTTACAAAAAGGCCGACCCGGATTGCGCCGCTATTCACGACCTTGTGCGCGAGGCGAACACGATAGCCGAGAGCGTTATCCGTCCGGGCGTAAGGCTCTGCGATATCGACGCCGCCGCAAGAGATCATATCGCCGCCGCGGGATACGGCGAGTACTTTACCCACAGGCTCGGCCATTTTATAGGGCTCGAGGTCCACGAATACGGCGACGTATCCGCCGCCTTCGATACTCCGGTAGAGCCGGGTATGTGCTTCTCCTGCGAGCCGGGCGTTTACCTTCCCGGCAAATTCGGGGTCAGGATAGAGGACCTCGTTATTGTGACCGAGGACGGCTGCGAGGTTGTCAATCACGTCGACAAGCATTACCGCTTGATATAGCATAAGCGCTAAAGATTTCTGCGTATTTCTCCGTTTTTTTATCTATTTTTTCATATTATACTTGATGAATTTAGAAAGATGAGTTATAATCATTGCAGCATAATTTTAAATACTTACTTTGGAGGAATACACAATGGGTAAATTTGTTATAAAAGAGACCAAAACCGGCACCAAGTTTGACCTTAAGGCCAATAACGGCGAAGTAATCGCCACCTCCGAGGTCTATACCACAGAGGCTGCCTGCAAGAAGGGCATAGCTTCCGTTCAGAAGAACGCGCCCATCGCCGGCGTAGAGGATCAGACCGTTGAGGGCTTCGAGAAGGTCAAGCACCCCAAGTTCGAGATATACCTCGATAAGGCAGGCGAGTTCCGCTTCCGCCTTAAGGCAACCAATGGCGAGATCATCGCTGTATCCGAGGAATATAAGCAGATGGCAAGCTGCAAGAACGGCATCGAGTCTGTTAAGAAGAACGCGGTTGACGCCCAGATAGTTGAAGAGAGGACTGACGACTGATGGATATCAAGGCGAAGATTGCCGAGCTCGAGGCAAAGATAAAGGGCGACCCCAAGCTTCTTGAAAACTTCGGCAAGGATCCCGTTAAGACCGTTGAGGGAATTATCGGCGTCGACCTTCCCGACGATCAGATAAAGGGAGTCGTCGACGGACTGAAGGCGAAGCTCGCCGCCGGAGACGTGCTGAACGGAGTTTCCGGAATAGCGGATAAGCTCAAGGGCCTGTTTTAATTTCAAATAACGAAAAAGCGCTGCGGTTTTCCGCAGCGCTTTTTCTGTTTTAGGCTTAGAGGACGAAGGGCTCTGAGATGCATCTCGTCCCACCCGTCTGTGGGAATAAGGTATGGTGATCAGTAAAAAATCTTCAGGTCTTTCTCGTCTATCCCGTACTTTTTGCAGAGCTCCTCGAGCTCGCGCTGCGAGTTAGCGCACCCGTATTCGCGGAATTTGCCGGTGCCCCTGTCGATAAAGCCGAAGGCTATCTCCCGGTTGCAGTAGCTTTTCCGCGCGGCAGGCTGCAGCTTTTCGTGGTCGTAAAGCGGTTTCTTTTCTCTTTTAAAAAGACTCATTGTCAGCGCCTCATTTCAAGTGGAAATACTTTTTAAGCTCGAAGAAAAGCCTTCCGCGCATCGTGGCGCACACGGCTATAAAGAGCCCGAGGGCGACGCAGCCGAGAACGAGCATGGGGATATTGAGCCCGTCGGTCAGAATGTTGTACAGGGCTGAGGCGACGACGGCGGCTCCGAGGGAAAAGGTGAGCGGTATCGACCCGACCCTGTGCCTTTTTATCTCCACGAACAGCATACAGGACAGCGCGACAAGCGAGCCCGCGACGATTATAGGCACGGCGGTGATAGCCCAGCCGGGAGCGAGCAGAGTGTCGATAAGCGTCAGAAGCACGGCTGCGTTCAGCAGAAGCCTTGTGCCCTGGGCGATAACGCCCGATTCTACAAGCGGAGAGAAGAGCAGAGAGGAGACAGTGAAAATCGACCAGACGACCACGACGCACCAGGGCTTTCCGCCAATGGCAGCGTTTACGGCGACGGAGGAGACTGCGGCAATGAGAAATACCCAGATCGCGACCTTCCTGAGAATACGCATAAATGCGCTGCGCTTGTCGGGGCGCGGATATGTATTTTTAATCTTCATTTCTCGCGCTCCCTTCCAGCTCAACGCCTATGCCGAGCCCAGAAAGCTCTGAATACAGCCGCTCCTCAAAGCTGGGGTCGTTTGTCAGCTTGGCGATGGAGAGTACGGCCTTTCCGTTTACGGTAACCATTGAGCAGGCCGCGCGGTTCGTGATAACTGTGCCGAGGACGAAGTCCATCATTCTGACGTAGGGACGCAGCTCGTCCGGGATATCAACGATCCCGAGATTAGAGAGCGTGTTCGTAAAAAGCTTGTCGCCCAAAAACCCGTAAATAATGCGGATAAACCAGCCCTTCATTGATAGAGGTATGGGCCGTGCTGCGTTTACAAGCATAACGGCGGAGGTCAGCATATGATTTAAGTATTCCTCGCTCGTTCCGTTTTTAAGCTGCTCGCAGACTTCGGATAGAATGGAGTCAAGATTATTGACCTTTGCGGCGGGGATCTTAATGCTTGCGTAGAGCGAGAAGTTCCTCAGCGTTACCGAGGGATGGATCCGCCGCATATCCACGGGTACCTGGATCTGGATATTTCCGTCGGGCGAGTCCATGGCGGCTCGGGAAGCCACGAAGATGGCGGCCGTCATAAGTGTCGTGACGGAGACGGACTTCTTGCGCGCGGCGGAGCGGAGCTCATCGGAATCCATTATAAAGTGAACGACGCCGGACGGGCGCTTTCTTGTTAGTCTTCCGCCCATCTGAGCCGCGGGGGAGCCCATAAAGCCTCCCGTAGGGCCGGGCTTGTACCACTCAAGGAAGGAGTTTTCCGACTCCTGCGGATCGGGGATGGCGCGAACGTCCGCCACTCCGTGGGTGCAAGGTATATCGGCGCCGAGAAGGCGGGCATATTCGGCAACGAGGGTTTTAAGAAATACCATACCGCCCGTTCCGTCGGTTAGTATGTGAAAGAACTCCGCGCTGATCCTGTCTCCGTAATACTGCACCCGGAAGGCGGGAGAGCGGGAGGAGGAGATGTCGATCGCCCCGCAGGGGATATCGTTTTCCTCGGTCACCTCAAATCTGGCCTTCAACCCGTCAAGATAGTGCCAGAAAAAGCCGCGTCGCACCGATACGGCAAAGCAGGGGAAGCGGGTGATGACGGCGTTCAGCGCCACCTGAAGGAGCTCCGGAACGACGGGCGCCGTCATATATGCCGAAAGGCGGAATACCTGCATTTTGTTCCGCGACATAGAGAGAGGATAAACCTTCGCGGAGGAGTCGAGAGGGTACCAGGTCTTCGACTCGCGGCAGTAATATCCGCCGAGCTTTTCGGGATCGAGCCGCTTTACCGCCTCCTCGGGGGAGAGTCCGGCGTTTAATAACCATACCAGCGCCCTGTCATAGTCGCGCATAAGGCCGCGCTCATAAACGGTGGCGAGATTGAGTCTTGACTCGAGCGAGGAGAACATTTCCTCGATAACGGTCCTGTCATCCTCCGACGCGCTTAAAAGATATTCAGTTAATTCGTCCGAGGCTCTGAGCTTTTTCATATTTGCTTACCCGTTTCTCTGATTTATGCAAAACAGTATAGCACTCCAAAGGAAAAAAGTACAGATTAATATTACTCACAGCTCACTTGTAAAAACCGGTCGAAAATGGTATGATTAAGCAGACGGCAGCTATAAGAACACGCCTCACAGCGGCCCTTTTCGGCGCTTTTTGCCCCTTGTCGCTTGATGGGCGTCAGCCCATCTGCGCTTCGCGGAACAAAAATCCCGCGAAAAAAACTCGCTGTGAGGTGCCTTGCAGTTTTGACGGAGCAGTTTTACGTCAAGGCAAGGAAGGCGCCGCAGAAAATACTTGTGTATTATCAAGGCGGCTGACGCGGGCTTGGCGGAAAAATGCCCGTCAAAACCGTGTTCTTATAGCTGCCGTCTGCTTACAATAATTGTTTCAGAGAGGGGGCGGGCGGGATGCGAAAACTTGCGACTTGGGGCTTCTCGTTCGCGGCCGCCGTCACTCTTTCGGGATACCTTCTAACCGAAAAGGCGCAGCTCGCCGCCGCAGCTCTCGCTCTAATTCTTTTTGCAGTCAATCTGTTTATAAAGCACGGGCAGAGGAAGAGGCTATCTTTTATCCTCGCGGGGCTATGTATCGGCTTTGCCTACCTTCCGCTTTACACATTCCTTTTTGTCCCGCAGCCTGAGATACTATACGGCGTCGTGTACGAATGGGACGCTGAGGCGGTAGACTTCCCGAATGAGAAGAATAACGGCGTAAGCCTGAACGTATCGATAAACGCCGGAGGCGCAGAGCAGGAGGCGGTAATTTACGTTTACGACGGATCGGCCGACGGGATAAAGCCCGGAGACAGGCTTCGATTCAGCGCGAAGCTCTACGCTGTAGGAAGCGACAGCGACGGAGAGGAGAGATACTTTTCGCGCGGGGACAGAGTCGCCGCGAACGCCGTTCACGCGCTTGAGATAACGAAGCCTGCGGCGGGCGTTCCGCTGAGGTATCTGCACAAATACGCGTCTAAGGCGATAAAGGACGCACTGCGCAGCGTTTTTCCCAATAAAGAATACCCGCTCGCCCTTGCGCTTATCACGGGGAATAAGACGCTTCTCAGATCAGACAGGGCGCTGACCACGGCTCTGCAGCGCTCGGGGGTATACCACGTTACGACGGTTTCGGGTATGCACGTCTCGATACTTGCCTCGTTTCTTCTGCTGCTTTTCGGGAAAAGGCGCGGAGCGGGCTTTATTCTTGCACCGGCACTTATAGCATTTGCCGCACTTGCGGGCTTTACCCCGTCGGTTACCCGCGCCGTGATAATGCAGCTTTTCGTGATTGCGGCGCCGATAATCAAGCGGGAGGAGGACAGGCTTACATCTATCGCTGCGGCGCTCACCCTGATCATTGCCGTCGATCCCTCAAGCGCGATGAGCGCGGGGCTTCAGCTCTCATTCGCTGCGATCCTCGGAATATCGCTTGCGTCCGGAAAAATATTCGACGCGATCACGGGCTCAGGCCGCCTGGAAAAGATCAAAAGCCGCAGGCTTAGGGGAGCGGTCATCAAGCTTTGCGGCGCCGCCTCGGTAACTATCGGCGCTCAGATACTGACGGTACCCTTATCTGCCCTGCATTTCGGATACTTTTCCCTCGCGGCTCTACCGGCTAATCTGCTTATTACCTTCGCCGTTTCACCGGCTTTTATTTTGAGCGCGCTCGCCGCAGGCGCGGGAGCTCTGTTTATTCCGATCGGGCAAGTCTTTGCGTTCGCGGCGTCTATTCTTCTCAAGTACGTTTCATGGATCGCAAAGCTCCTCTCGTCGAGCGTCCTCTCGGCGGTTTACGTCGATAACTGGGCAATAATCGCCTGGCTTATCCTCGCGTACGCTGCGATTATCGCCTTTATCATAATGCGGAAAGAGGCAAAAAAGCTTCTCATACCGCTCTGCGCCTCGGCCGCCGCCCTTGCGCTGATACTCGTTGCCTCAGCCTTCAGGACGGACGCCGCGGCGGGCTTTGAGCTGACGGCGCTTAACGTGGGTCAGGGGCAGTGCGTCGTAATAACGAGCGGCCCGTTCACGGCCGTATTCGACTGCGGAAGTATGTCGAACGATTTCGCGGGCGAGGAATGCGCCGCTTTTATTAACAGCCTCGGAAGGGACAGCATAGACGTTCTGTGCATATCGCATTATCATATCGACCATTCAAACGGAGCGGGACAGCTTATCGAAAGACTAAACGTTCGCACCCTCGTTTTGCCTGTTCCGCGGCAGGAAGAGGAGGACGCCCACAGAGCGATTATCTCCGCCGCGAAAAAGCGCAAAACTGAGGTCGTATACGTTTCCGAGGACGTTACCGCCGATCTTGCCGGAACGGAGCTTACGGTATTTGCTCCACTCGGAGAGGAGTCGGAGAACGAACATTGCCTTACGGCTCTTATCTCAAGGGACGGCTTCGACGCTTTGATAACCGCGGATATCGACGGAGACCTTGAGCGCGCCCTCGCCGACCGGAAGCACATCCCGGATATAGAATGCCTCGTCGTTTCACACCACGGCTCAAAATACTCGTCCGATAAACGATTTCTTGAAAAAGTTAAACCAGAGATCGCCATAATATCGGTCGGGTATAATAACTTCGGGCATCCCTCGAAAGAAGCGATCGCAAGGCTCGCGGATGCTGGAGCAGAGATTTACAGAACGGATTTAATAGGAAATATCTCCGTTAATTCAAAGGATTGTGTTGTTTATGGCTAAGAAAACGGAAAACACGGAATACATCGAGCTGCGACGCGACCTGAAGGAGAAGCGGGCAAAGCCGCTTTACGCCTTTTACGGAAGCGAGAGGTTTATGCTCGGATGGGCGCTGAAGGAGCTTAGAAAAAGGATACAGCCGGGAACCGAGGAGTTTAACGACAGGAGATTCGACGGGAAGACAGTTACTATCGACGAGCTTGCCGACGCACTCGAGATGCTGCCTGCGTTTTCGGATTTCGTGCTTATCGAGGTAACGGATTACGATTTTTCAAAGCTCGGAGACGACGATATATTGAGACTCAAATCGCTTCTATCCGACATTCCGGAGTATATGTGCGTCGTATTCATCTTCGATGAAAACGGAATGAAGCTCGACGGCAGGCGGAAGCAGAACGCTGAGCTAAAAAAGCTTTTTACCCAGGTTCTGTTTACAAGGCAGGAGGACGCGGAGCTGAGAAACTGGATCAAAAGGCATTTTGCCGCCGACGGCAAGAGCATCTCGGATTCGGACGCCGACTACCTTGCCTATATAACCGGCGGGCTTATGACCTCGATGGCGGGAGAGATAGATAAGGTGACGGCGTATTCGAGGGGCGAGAGGATCACGCGACAGGATATCGACGCCGTTGTCATACCCACTCTTGAAGCTCAGACCTACGAGCTGACGGACGCTCTTCTTAAGGCAAATTACGATACCGCCGCCTCAAAGCTCGGCACGCTTATCAGTATGAACGAGCCTGCCCACCGTATATGCTACGGTATTGCTTTGACCCTGCGCCAGCTTTTTTGCGCGAAGGCGCTGATATCCGAGGGCAAGGGGTCCGACGAGCTCTGCGAGCTTTTTGAAAAGCTAAAGGATTTTCAGGCGCGCAACATCATAGCCGCCGCAAAAAAAATAAGCCTCGACAGAGCGAGGCGGCTTTGCGATATAGCGGCGGACGCGGCGTTCAAGCTAAACTCCGCAAGCTACGGAGACAAGGAAATATTAAAAGAGCTCATAGTAGAGCTTGCGGGAGCGTAATATGGACAGGATCAGGGAAGTAATCGTAGTCGAGGGACGGTACGACAAAAACACCGTTTCTCAGGCGGTCGAAGCGTCAATCGTTGAAACGGAGGGCTTCGGCATATTCTCAGACTCGGAGCGGCTTGAGCTTCTAAGAAGGCTCGGTGAAAAGCGAGGCCTCGTTATCCTGACAGACAGCGACTCGGCCGGCTTTCTGATACGGAATCACCTGAAGGGCAGGCTTAACGGAATAGACGTAAAGATGGCGTATATACCCGATGTGGCGGGAAAGGAAAAAAGAAAGCGCTCCCCTTCAAAGGAAGGGAAGCTCGGCGTAGAGGGAATGCCCAAAACCGTTATCATAGAGGCGCTTAAAAGAGCGGGCGCCAACTTCGAGGAAGAAGAAGAGAAGAGGGACAGGGGAGAACTTAGTAAGTCCGATCTCTATGAGCTCGGACTTAGCGGTTGTGACGGAAGCGCTGAGCGCAGAAGAGAGCTTCTGAAAAGACTCGACCTGCCGGAGCGCTTGAGCACAAATTCGCTTCTTGAGGTGCTGAACGCGCTTTATACGCGGGATGAAGCCTACCGTATAATCGAGAGCGCGGCTATCCAGCCGGCGAGCAGCACGGCGCAGGGCAGCCTGTAGAGCTCGGCAGAGAGGTAATGCGCCTCGTATGTAAGCGGCGTCAGCCTTCCCGCGGCGACCTCGATGATAAGCGCGATGGATAAAATGAGGTCGGATACAGCGACGGAGAACCGCATAAGCCGCCTGGAGGGCTCGGGAATACCGTTCTTCTTTATGCGGAGTTTTTTGAAAATCAATATTACCACCACCTGAAAATCCCGAAATTCGGGATTTTTTCTTTTATATTAGTATGATATTTCCGCTTTTTCAAGCGGAAATATGTACCGGATTAAGATAACGGATAATTTGTCGAAAAACGCCGAAACTTGCGATGAAAAATGCTGGAAATATGAGGTAAACTATGAAATAATACCTGCCGTACAAGGGAGGATGATTGCCGTGCGCTCATATGAAAGGGGCAGAACGAGAGTCGACTGCGAATACGGCAGAGTTACGCTGCTGTACTATCTTACCGAGGACGCCGGAGGCTTCGGGATCAGGATCGAGGCGAGAGAGATCTTTGAAAGCAAGACGGTAGCGGGCATCTCTCCGATCAGAGAAGAGGTCGAGGCTATGATCCGCGATTTTTGCGCGGGGGCGGTATTCCCAATTTCCCTATATGATGTGGTATATGACAGACTGGCGGAATAAAAATCGCAATTTATGCAATTTAATATGTACATTTTCAGAAAACTGTGATAAACTCTGGGAGAGAAATACTATTCACGGAGGCGGAATAAAGATGAAATGTCCGTTTTGCGGCTTCGCCGAGAGCAAGGTAATAGATTCCCGTCCTAACGACGAGACTATTCGCAGGAGAAGAGAGTGTCTATCCTGCCAAAAGAGGTTTACCACATACGAGTTCGTTGAGCATATGCCCATCGTCGTTATAAAGAGGGACGGGAGCCGCCAGTCCTTCGACAGGGTCAAGCTAATAAACAGCATGGTGAGAGCCTGCGACAAGCGTCAGGTCAGCCTTGCGGATATCGAGGGAATTGCCGACGCGATAGAGCTCGAGGTGCAGAATTCTCTCGAGCGCGAGGTTCCGTCCACCAGAATAGGAGAGCTCGTTATGAAGCGGCTCAAGAGCGTGGACGAGGTCGCCTACGTGCGCTTTGCCTCCGTTTACAGGCAGTTTAAGGATATCAGCACCTTTATGGAAGAGCTTAACAAGCTCCTTATGGAGAAATGAAAAAAGGCATTTTAAAAAAAATACTGAAAACGGTTCTCATTCTTGCCATTGCCGCGATCGTATGGGAGCTTATAACAACGCAAAACCCGCGCCTTTTATCTTTAAAGCGCGGGTTTATCCACGATGTGCTCGGGATAACCACGGTGGACGCAAAGCGAGAGACCTCCGGGCTTGAAGACGGGTACTCCGTGACCCGCTACATAAACGGCAAAACGACCGACGCCGTATATTCAGGCTCGGGCGATGGGAAAGCTGTTTACGAGGACGGGCGTGTGGCGAGGCTCGTCAATTACCTCGACGGCTACCAGCTCGATTTTCCGGCTGGAACGGAGTTCGATTTTTCGCTCTCTCCGCTTTTTACGAGAGCGAGCGGGGATGGCTTCGAATGCACGGTTTCGCGCGAGACCGCGACATACGCCGGGATGAAGGACGTTATAAAATACGAGCTTTCGACTTTTTTCCCCTTCTACCGATCAAACTCCGTCCAGAGCCATGTGGAGCACTATGAGTTCCGCTTTTTGAGGGACGCCCAATGGCTCAAAAATAACGGGACAGTCACCGTGTCGGCGTCGAACGGCAGGGGAGACCTTATTATAGCTGCCGTTATAACCGAGCCCGGCTCTGCGAATTACGACCGCTATCTTTACTGCGTCCACTACACGCCGAGCAGAGAGTATATACGGGCGGTATATAGCTATAAGAGCGAAGTCTGGGGCAACCTCGGACCTGACCTTCAGACCCTGTTCAAGGGTATGTGGTCCTTCGACCCGACCGGCGATGGCGCGTACTCTACTGACTACCGACCACTACCGGACGAAAACTGGACCGAGGAGACGAGGGAACTCTACAACGAGCTTCAAAACGGGTCGGAGCTCAAATGGGGCATCTTCACGGGCGACGTTTTTGAGAAGGGTATAGATGAGGAGATACCGGCGATTGAAAAGAAGCTCGACTATGAGTTTGAGATAGTCCTGTGCTATATTCACGAGAATATGGTATTTCCTACCGGGTTTATGGATAAATGTGCGGGTCAGGGGAAAACCGTTGAGCTCACCTATCAGATGACGAGGAACAACAATGAGGATCTGACGGCCCGGTCGCCGCTTCTCGACCTTGTGACGGGGACAAACGATGAGGAGATACGAGCCTTCGCGAAGGCCGCGGCGGAATGGGGTAAGCCGTTCGTTTTTCGCCTGAATAACGAGATGAACTCAGACTGGACGAGCTATTCCGGTGTTGTCAACCTCTGCGATCCCCAGCTTTTCCGCGAGGCGTGGATCAGGATATACGGTATATTCCGCGAAGAGGGTGTCAACAACTGCATTTGGGTGTTCAACCCTCACGACCGCAGCGCCCCGCCCACGAAGTGGAATGACGCGCTGGCGTATTACCCGGGAAACGGGTATGTGCATATGCTCGGCGTGACGGGATACAACAACGGGACCTATTACAGCTGGCAGGCCGAGACCTGGCGCGAATTTCGCGAGATATACGATTCGGTTGAAGAAAAGTACGCTCCTTTCTTCTCGGAATTTCCCTGGATGATAACGGAGTTCGCCTCCTCAAGTATAGGAGGCGACAAGGCCGCCTGGATCGACGGAATGTTCAAGGCGCTCCCGGATTATCATAATATCAAGGCCGCGGTCTGGTTCTCCTCTGCGGATTACGACGGAGATACCCCCGCGAGACCGTACTGGCTCGACGAGACCGAGAAAACGACCTTGGCGTTCAAAGTAGGGCTTCACGGACAATAAAACAGGTCTTTTAACACTAAAAAAAGCTATTATTGCCACAGTTTTTTTTAGCATGTTTAAATTTTTTGGCATATTGACATAGATTCTTTTGACGGTTCTTATTGACAAAGGATCTGCAATTCAATTACAATATCAGTTTAGATAAGAGTCTATTGTATGTATGATTTCCTATCAAACAGCGAGAAGCAACAAAAAAAGAAACAGCGCTTGTGGGATAATGAGGAAAAGCCTTAAGGCGTTTCTTTGCCGCAGGTGAAGGAGGACGGGCATCGCTGAATTCCAATGGCTCAGGTTAAGCCCGGCGCTCTTAGGCAGAAAGGAGATGACGGTCGACAAATAATGGCCAGCATACCAAGAAAGAGACATGGAAGAATACTTTACAATGTAAAGGAGTGCATTACCGACAATGAACAAGTTACACATTGACCTTAAGAGACCGCTCGCATTGCTGCTCGCGATACTTATGTGCGTGAGCGTGCTTCCCGCGGTAGCCCCGGCTGCGAAAGCGGACGCGGTCGAAATCAGCTATTTGAACAGTACGTTTACCGAGAATTCCGACGGGACGGTAACTATCAAGCAGTTCGATACTGAGGCTGGTATCACCGAAATATCGATTCCCAAAGAGGTTACTGTTAACGCTGGAGGCGACAAAAAGGTCGTCTCAGCAATCGGAGAGAGCGCCTTTGCCAGCGCAAATCTCACCAGCGTTGCGATAGCTGAGGACAGCGAGATTAAATCGATCGGCGCGTCTGCTTTCGTGAGCAATCCGTTTACGGACTTCCCATTCCCCGCCTCCCTTGAGACTATGGGAGAGAGGGCGTTTGAGTCGTCTGGTCTTGAAACGATTGATCTTAGCAAGACAAAGCTTGAAATCATACCTCAGATTGCGTTCCAGTTTGTGCAAGCAAAAGCTATCAAGTTTCCTACAGCCGGTACGCTGAAGAGAATTGAAAATAATGCCTTTTACGATAACAAAATTAATACTACTGTTGTTTTTCCTGCTGGCATTGAGTACATAGGCTTTTCCGCGTTTTACCGCACTACAAAGACGAACGTTGGATGCCTTGACTTCAGCGCCTATGCCCCTGGAAGCATTGAAACCAGCGGAACCTCCTGCCCCAACATAAGCCAGGTATGGGGCGATCCCGATGGTAAGAACGCGGCAAGCAACAGTCCCTTTATTTTCAACTACGAGACCGGCGTAATCGTCGGACTGAAGGAGGACTGCGCTACTAGGGATTATGACGGTTGGGATCATACGACAGGAACTCTCACAATCCCCAAGCAGATAGACGGAGTAGAGGTAACGGCAATCTACGGCGGAGCCTTTAACCGCTATCCCTCATATGATAACCTTAAGGCCATTACCTTTGAGGATGGAATAACAGCAATCGAATCTTTCCCGCCTTATTCCTTCGCCGCTCCGAACGCTAAGGAAATCAATAACATCCCTGCGAGCGTTAAGACCCTTGAGATCCGCTCAATGTGTCTGAATCTCGCAATTGAAGAGCTCAGTTTTCCCGGAGTAACTAACGTAGGCAGCATGGTGTTCGAGGGCTGCAACAATCTTAAGAAAATTACCTTTGGCAGCACGAGCATTAGTGGTAGGGCTATTGCGTCAGATGCTTTCCGCAATATCAACGGCAATAAGCTGAAGGATATATATTTCAGTGTACCTAAGGACACAGTAAACGGAGCTCCCTGGCTCTGCTACTATGCCGATATACACTGGTCTGACGATGTTACGCCTCGCATGGTTAGAACCGGAACAGATAAATACGGACATAAATGGGAATATGCCAGTTCCGCAAAGTCAATCCTTATGTATGCCGGCACCCTGGATGAGCTTCGGGATGAGGAAACCGGAAGAAGCGATCTGATTCTTCCGTCTGAAATCACCGACGACGAAACCGGAGAAACGTATATAATCGAAAACGTGGGTTTCGGTTCTACACGCGTATTTGATTTTGTAGATCCTGAAAAAACGGAAGTACACTTAACCTCCATTTCCGCGGACGAAGGCGTCAAAACGATTGAGAGAGGTGCGTTTAACGATACCGCTATCGACGTTATCGATTTTTCAAACTCCACGATTCAGAGTATCTTAGTGCAGGCCTTCCAGCGATCCAAGTCTACAACGATTCTTCTGCCTGATTCCCTGCTTGTGCTTGGAGACAGCGCTTTTGCTGGAAAGAATCAGCAGTTTACGGAGATAACTATCCCCGGAAATGTTAAAACCCTGCACGCAAAGGCCTTCTTGAATGTTGAGAACCTGACTGTCAACATTATGATGAAACGCTACGCGAGATCCGATGATCCCGGATTTACGCAGGGCGAATGGAGGACCGGCGACACAGTTTATAAAAAGGCGCCGTCCACTATTGTTAACAATGCTCCGTTCTCTGCTAAATCCCCAAAAATATACTATGTAGACTCCCCCCGCCCTGAGCCGGAGTTCGAAGTTACTGCGAATCCCACGAATAACACAGCGGAAATAGTAGTAAACGGATACACGAGCTACATATTCTTTATTATAAAGGGAGAGGGAGAGGAGCCGTCCGGAATTGAGTATCTCGGAACTGACGACGGAAGCTCCGAGACTGCCATCGGCAATATCACAAAGTCCAATCCTGAGGCGCAGGGAACTGAGAATCCTGCTGTCTCGAACCCTGTTATAGTTACCTCTAACGGAACCTATAAGTTTGCCTTAACAATGACGCGTTCGGCGACTCAGGATTCACCGGACGCTAAGTATGAGAGATTTGAAGGAAGCCTTTACAATGCTGTTGTCGACGCCTTCCACACAGTCACTTATGCGAAGGATGAGCACGTTTCTGCCGGAGCAAGCCCGGTAGACGCCGCAAGCTATGTTAAGGATTATTTGGTAACCGCCGCTTCGGCTGAAGGCCTGTCGCTTGATGGATATGTTTTCCAGGGCTGGACCTACACCGACGCGAAAGGCAGGGATATCCTTGTAAAGCCTGGCCAAACATTTAAGATGCCCAACGAGAACGTTACCCTTACCGAGACTTGGATCAAGGCATCTGAGGTTGACGCAAACGTCAATTTCCACGCGGGCGAGGGCGCCACCTTCGGAAACGGACCCGACCTTACTCTTGGCGCCAAGATAGGCGCTCCGATTGCTGACGTTCTTAAGAACTATGCTCCCGAGAAGCCCGGCTATAAGCTTCTTGGTTGGAGCACTGATTCCGAAGCGACTGCGCCCAACACTTACGTTGTCCCGTCAGTTGAGAGCGTAGGAACTGAAACGCCCGAGGTCCATCTTTACGCCGTATGGGAGATCCGTAATGACATCGTCGTTACCTTTGATGGCAACGGCGGCAAGATCGGCGAAAGCTATACTTTAACTTCTGCACCCGGTACCTTCGGCGCAGATCTTACCGTTCCTGAGGCTACGCGCGACGGATATACCTTCGTCGAGTGGAACACTCAGGCCGACGGCAGGGGAGAGACCCTTGTCGCCAAGTATCCCGCAGATAACGCTATCTATTATGCTATATGGAAGGCAGATACCCATAAGGTGACCTTTAGCGCCGGAGCGAACGGCACATTTAAGGACGCCTCTGCGGTCACTGAGCTCGAGGGCATTCCGACCGATACTCAGCTTATGGCTGCTGAGAGCTGGGACGGCTTCAAGGTGCCTGAGATTCAGGCCAATGAAGGCTACGTCTTCAGCGGCTGGCAGGCCCCTGACGGAGTCCTTTACGCCAGCAAAGAGGTCGAGACTTATACGATGGGCGCCACCGACGCCGAATTCGTCGCACAGTACGTCGAGATCGGCAAGTCCACCGTCAACTTTGACTATGTCGGCGGTTCTGATGACGCCGGCGCTACGAACAAGGTCGTGACCGGCTTCGTCGGTGCGGATCTTGCTGAGGCAGACAGACCCACGGGTCTCACCAAGACAGGATATCAGTTTAATGGCTGGACTGTTGACGGCGAAGATACCGATGTTGCAACCCTCAAGTTCCCCGCACAGGGAGAGGTTATAACTGTCATAGCGAGCTGGACTCCGATTAGTTATAAGGTAGTATTCCATAACGGAGATACCACCAAGACCCAGTCCGGGTTTACTTATGACAGAGAAAAGACGCTGACTAAGCTCTCCGCTCTCGGATTTACCGAGGAGGGAAGCGAGTTCAGAGGTTGGGCTACAGAGGAGAACGGGAACCCCGTGTATACCGACGGCCAGAAGGTCAAGAACCTTACGGCTACTGATAAAGCAACCGTTGATCTATACGCCGTATGGGAGTTCACCGACGTCACCGTGACCTTTGTTGCGAATGACGGCGTTTACGCAACCAAGACCGGCAAGGCCGGAGATGCTATCGAGAAGCCCGAGGATCCCACCAAGGAAGGCTATGAGTTCGACGGCTGGTACGACGGCGAGACCAAGCTGAGCTTCGAGGGCGACGACGCCGCGAAGTTCCCTGAGAGAAACGCTATCTACATTGCAAAGTTTGTACCGGCTGCTCAGACTCTCAAGTTCGTTGTCGACTCCGCTAAGGGCGAAGTCACCGGAACTCTTGAGTTTACCGTGCTTACCGGCGAAAAGCTCAGCACTGCCGAAGGCTTTGCAGTGCCCAACGTCACCGCCAAGGAAGGCTTTACCTTCAACGGCTGGATGGCGGAAGAAGGTACGCTCTACAATGAGACCAATCTTCCCAACGTAACGATGATCGCCGGAGGCATGACCTTCACCGCTCAGTTCACCGAGCAGAACAAGGGAACGATCATCTTCAACTTTAACGGCGGCAAGGTCGGCGAGGAGACCATGGCGCAGTTAAGCGGCACTCCGAATACCGCTTTTGCCGAGACCGCACCCGCTCCCGAGATGACCGGTTATACTCTGACCGGATGGAGCGAGGATATCGCTGCTCTTACCTATCCGGCAGAGGGCGAGACCAAGACCGTAACCGCGCAGTGGACTGCCAACACCTATAAGGTAGTCTTCCACGACGGCGATGCGACCAAGGAGCAAACCGGCTTCACCTATGATGAAGAGAAGGCGCTCGATGCTAACACCTTCGAGAAGGCAGGCAGCACCTTCAAGGGCTGGGCTATCAGCCCCGACGGAGCAGTCGCTTATCTCGACGGCGCAACCGTAAAGAACCTCACCGCAGAGGCTGACGGATCCTTTGATCTCTACGCCGTATGGGAAGCCGATCAGGTAACCGTGACCTTTATAGCTAACGGAGCCGAGTTTGCACAGAAGACCGGCAACGTCGGCGAGCTTATTGAGGATCCCGGCACGCCCGATGCTCCTGCAGGCTATGAGTTCGACGGCTGGTACGACGGCGCGACGAAGCTTGACTTCGCGACCGCTGTTTATCCTGACGCTCCCAAGACCTACACCGCAAAGTTCAACGCTACGAAGCAGAAGGTCACCTTCACTGTCGGCGAGGGCGGACATCTTGTCAACGCTTCCGCTCAGGTTGAGTTTGAAGTTGAGACCGATGCAAAGCTCACCGACGTTACCGCTCCTGAGGTCGTGGCTGAGGACGGATACACGTTCGTCGGCTGGGTCAAGGACGGCGTGACCTACACGGCTGAGAGCCTTAAGAACCTCACTATGGGCTCCGAGGACATCACCTTCAACGCTCAGTTTACGAGCAAGACCGCAAGCACCATCATCTTCAACGCCAATGGCGGCGCATTTGAGGATGGCGCAAGCATCAAGATCGAGACCGGAACTGCCGGCACTGCCTTTAACGGCACAGTACCCACTCCCACCAGAGAGGGCTACAATTTCACCGGATGGCTTCCCGAGATCGGTACCGCGATAACCTTCCCCGCTGAGGGCGAGACCCTCATTTACACCGCACAGTGGACTGCCATCGAGTACACCGTTAAGTATGTCGTTGAGACTCCTGACGGCGCTCCCGAGGGCACTACCGTAAGCGCAGCCCCCGCAGAGGCTAACTACACTGAGGGCACTGCCGTTACCCTGGCTGCCGCTCCCGAAATCAACAACGGCTACGTGTTTGCCGGCTGGACGGCTTCCGGCGCTCTTACCGGCACCTACGAGGCCGGCGCTGAGATCACCATGCCTGTTGGCAATGTAACCTTCACAGCAACATTCACCGCACCTGCAAAGGTCATCATCGGCTTTAACCTCGGTGCTGACGACGCCGTTATGACCAATCCCGCTCTTGCCGCTCAGGAGCTCAAGGTCGGCGAAAAGGCTACCGTTCCTGAGGTCTCCAGACCCGGCTATAAGCTTGCCGGTTGGGTTTCCAGCGACATAAGCTTTGCCAATCTCGACGCTGACGCTACCGAGACGCCCGCAGCTGTGACCGGAAAGAACGTCGTTTACACCGCTCAGTGGACCGCTGTCGAGAGCGACGTTAAGTTTGAGGCCGGAGAGCACGGAACGCTTGAGGGCGGTACCGAGTTCCAGGTCGCTACCGGCGAGAAGCTTGAAAACGTTACCGCTCCTGAGGTTAAGCCCGAGGCCGGATATACCTTCCTCGGCTGGAAGTCCAGCCTTGGCGGACTCTATCAGGCCGACGAGATCGCCGATATCGTAATGGTCGCTGAGGGCATCACCTTCACCGCTCAGTATGCTCAGAATAAGAATACCGCTATCTATTATGACTTCAACGGCGGTATTGCAGACGGAAAGACCTCCGCTTTCTGGACCGGCGTTGCCGGAACCGAGTTTACCGAAGAGCTTCCCGTACCCGAGAAGACCGGATACACTCTTACCGCTCCCGAGAAGCCCGCAAGCTTCCCCGATGACGGCGTAACCGTTATCAAGGCCGAGTGGACCGCCGTTGAGTACAACGTGACTTATGTTGTTGCAGTACCCGAGGGCGCACCCGAAGGCACTACCGTAAGCGAAGCTCCCGCAGCTTCTACCACAGCGAGTGACAGCACCGTAACTCTCGCCGCCGCACCCACCGCCTCTAACGGCTATGAGTTTGTCGGCTGGGTAGCTTCCGGCGCACTCTCCGGCACCTATGAGGCCGGCGCGACCGTAACGATGCCCGCGGGCGACGTTACCTTCACCGCTCAGTTCGCTGCTCCCGCAAAGGTCCTCTTCGCGTTCAACCTCGGCGCTGAGGACGCTTCCGCCGAGGGCGCTACCGAGGCAGAGGTCAGAGTAGGCGAGACCGCTCAGCTCCCGACCAACCTCCAGAGACCCGGCTATGAGTTCGACGGCTGGAAGTCCTCCAACGAGGCCTATGCAGACCTTGCCAAGGACGCTGCCGCAACTCCCGCTGCTGTAAAGGGCGAGAACGTTGTCTACACAGCTCAGTGGACTCCGATTGACAACACCGTTACCTTCGTAGCCGACGCTAACTCCAAGCTCGAGGGCGAGACCTCCTTCACAGTAAAGACCGGCGCGAAGCTCGAGGGAGAGCTTCCCACCGTAGTCGCTGACGAGGGCTACACCTTCAACGATCAGTGGGTGTGCAGCAAGGGCGGAATCTTCACGACTGCCGAGCTGGCCGACTACGTTGTAACCGAGAACGTCACCTTCACCGCCGTTGTTGTTTCCAACACTCAGCTTGCAACTGACAAGACTCTGACCTTCGACGCAAACGGCGGAACGGACGCTCCTGCTCCCGTAACCGTTGCCAAGGGCAGCACCGTCTCGCTCAGAAGCTTCACCGCCACAGCTCCCGAGGGCAAGATCTTCATCGGCTGGGCTGAGAGCAAGGATGCAACTGAGATCATCGATTCTATCGTTCTTGATTCCGATAAGACCGTTTACGCGATCTATAAGGATGATACCTCCGTCGAGGGCAAGTACACCGTTACCTTTGTCGCCGGCGAGAACGGAACCTTCGCCGATGAAGCACCCTCCTATGAGGTAAAGGTAGACGTTAACGGCACCGTTGCCGCTGACGCTATCGTTGAGCCGACCCCGAATGAAGGCTTCACCTTCGTTGGCTGGACCGTCGAAGGCAGCGACGGGATCCTTTCCTCCGCTGCTGTCGCAATGATCCCTGTGAAGGGCGATGTTACTTATACCGCCGCTTATAACGAGATCGATCCCGAGAATCCCACCGTTGAGTACACCCTGACCTTCGACGCCGGAGAGGGCAAGGACGCTCCCGCACCCATGAAGTTCCCGGCCGGCACCAAGGTTCAGCTCACCGGAATGACCGCAACCGCTCCTACCGGGCGCACCTTCAACGGCTGGACGCTTGACGGAAAACTCGTTACCGAGGTAACTCTCGACAGCGATATCACCGTAGTAGCCTCTTACACCGTCGTCGATCCTGTCGGTCCGTTTACCGTAACCTTCTCTGCCGGCGATCACGGAACAATGTCGCCTGAGACCTATTCTGAGGAAGTTATCGGCGGCGAGACCGTAAAGAGCGTACCGGCGATCACCGCCAATACCGATTACACCTTCGAGGGCTGGACGCTTAACGGCGGCAACACCAAGTATTCGAGCGCTGATATTCTCGCGATGAAGATCACCGGCGACAGCGAATTCGTGGCGTACTACTCGCTGAACACCACTAACGTAACGTACATCATGCCGAACTCGGATGTAACTATTTCCGATCCTGTGGATATTCCGGAACTCTTTACCTCTGATCACGTTGCGTACATGAGGGGCTCGAACGGCAAGTTCAGACCCAATGATGAGCTTACCAGAGCCGAGGCCGCTCAGGCACTTTATAACCTGCTTGCTCTTAAGTACAAGACCTATGAAGGAACTGTAAGCTTCAAAGACGTTTCCAAGGACAAGTGGTATTATGACGCTGTCATGACTCTTGCTGAGCTGGATGTTATCAAGGGCTATCCTGACGGAACCTTTAAGCCCGAAGCCAAGATCACCAGAGCCGAGTTTATCTCCCTCTGCGCGAGATTCTTTGACGCTCAGTCCGGCGAGATCGGCTTCACCGATGTTCCCGAGTCCCATTGGGCTTACAGCTACATCGTGACCGCCAGGCAGAAGGGCTGGATCACCGGCTATCCCGACGATACCTTCAGACCGAACGAGAATATCAAGAGGACTGAGGTCGTATCCATAATCAACAATATGCTCGGCAGAACTCCCGACAATGATTACATTGACGCCCATGAGGCAGAGCTTAAGACCTTCAGCGATGTTCCCAAGACCCACTGGAACTATTACGGAATCATCGAGGCCTCCAACGCTCACGACGCCAAGTATGAAGAAGGCAAGGAGATCTGGAAATAATCGACTGCTGATGTAATCGGGCAAGACGAAGAAAGCCTTTGCCCCCGAAGTCCGCATGAGATGACCTGACTGAAACACCGCGCCCGGAATGCGTAAGCGTTCCGGGCGCGCTTTATATTTTAGAAAACGTTCTCAATTCGGAGCTTTTCCATCTCTGCTATCGCGTTTAGACGCTGAATGGCATGCTCAGCGGCAAGCCTGACCTGAGTGCTGTCTCCAATAATCAGACTCTTTTTAAGCTCAAAGATGTCATCGTTTATCGCGTCGAGCTCTGAGTGGCGCAGAACAGCGCCGAGATAGGCTGTGTGTGCGTTTAAAACCTCCTCTGCTGCCGAAACGTACCCTATACCGTTTTTGGGGTCGTCGGCTGCCGAGCGGATAAGCTCCTCGGCCTTGCTTGTCAGCTCTCCGATAAAGATGGAATTAAAAACTGAATAGCCTATGATTGCAATGAGAAGGAAAAGGGCGAAAAGCTCTTTTTTCATTTTTCAGCCTCCCGCTTGATAATGGTGGCATTCCGGTCTGTGTCCGCCGTCATCAGGAAGACTTCGGCAGGGTTTTTTATTCCTTTTTTTCTGAGCTGTGAGAAGAGCCACTTTTCGTTAAGCCCCAACGATTTGAGGTTCGCAGACAGCACCCTTCCGTCTGAGATTACGGCTGTCGGCAGCTTTTTTTCGCTGACGCTGACGCCTAAAACGTCGGGAGTTATCGGAGCGAAGCGGTCGTACGGTATAACGCTGAGGCTGCCGTCAGTCTCCAAAACCGCTCTCTTTATCTCTGCCGCGTCGGTATATCCCATACCCCTTAGTTCGGCAAAGAGCTCATCGAGAGACACGCGGCTTGCCTTCAGCTCCTTCTGATCGATCACGCCGTTCTCGATTATAACCGTCGGGCTGCCGCCTAATAGACGGCGGAAGCGTATGCTTTTAGCAGATACGAGGGTAATCGTGACCTGCAGGCAGAACAAGGTCAAAACCGGCACCAACCCGTAAATGAGGGGAGTGCCGACGTCGGCCAGCGGCTGAGCCGCAAGATTTGATATAAGAATCGCCACGGTGAGCTCAATTGGCTCAAGCTCACCGAGCTGCCTCTTGCCCATTATCCTCATTGATGCGAAGAGGACTGAGAACATAATTACGGTCCTAATAAACGTGATAGTCATAACAAGCTTATCTTTTCCTGTACTATCTTCTTTATTCGCCTGCGTTTATTTAGTTTCAATAAGCAGACGGCAGCTATAAGAACACGCCTCACAGCGGTCCTTTTCGGCGCTTTTTGCCCCTTGTCGCTTGATGGGCGTCAGCCCATCTGCGCTTCGCGGAACAAAAATCCCGCGAAAATTACTCTCTGTGAGGTACCTTGCAGTTTTGACGGAGCAGTTTTTCGTCAAGGCAAGGAAGGCGCCGCAGACAATACTTGCGTATTATCAAGGTGGCTGACGCAGACTTGGCGGAAAAATGCCCGTCAAAACCGTGTTCTTATAGCTGCCGTCTGCTAAAAATATGTGTTGATTTTTTCGGGCTTTTAATGTAAAATAAATAAAGTATGATGTCTTGACAGGGTGGTGCCGATGAAGTCCGGATATAAGCTCGCTGCCGCGCTTTTGTGGTTTACCCAGCTCGGATTATCGGTTGTGTCCCCGCTTTTGCTTTTCATCTTCGGCTCTGTCTGGCTCCGGGAGAAGACCGGGGCGGGGGACTGGATGATCGCAGCAGGCGTCGTGCTCGGAGTTATCGGCGCGATAGGCGGGCTCATCTCGTCGCTTAAGTCGATGGCAAGGCTTTCCGGCTCCGGGAAAAAGCAGGAGAAGAAGGATTCGTTTAACGAACACGAATAAGAGGTAGCTGTTATAATGCGGAATAAAAATGCGCTCCGTCAGGTGCTTGTTGTCAGCGCCTGCGAGCTTATCGCGGTCGGGCTTATGATCGCGGTCTACGCGCTCATCGGCAAGCTCGATACGAAGGTCCTGCTCGGTGCGGCCTTCGGCTGCGTCGTGTCGATACTGAACTTCTTTGCCCTTACGGTGACTGTGTCGAACGCGGCAGATAAGGCGGAGAAGACCGGCAACGCGGCCGCCGCCAAAAGGAGCATACAGGCTTCTTCGATGCTGAGGCTTTTCGTGCTTCTCGTGCTCTACGTGCTCGTGCTGTCATTCAAGGCGGTTGACCCTATCTCCTCCGTGCTCCCGCTTATTTTTCTTCAAATATCCATACGTGTTTACGGTTTTTTCAGAAAGGAGGATGAAACCGAGAAATGAACGGACCTAAGATCTATTTTACGATCCCGATCTTCGGGGGCATTCCCATTACGCAGACCGCCGTATCCTCCTTCGTCGTTATGCTCTTTTTGTGCACGGCGGGAATACTCCTCGGTCGCAACCTGAAAAAACGTCCCGGGAGAATGCAGGTGCTCACGGAAAAGCTCATTGGAATGCTCTATAACCTCGTTGAGAGCACGATGGGGAAGCACAATTCCTATTGGACGCCGTATATCGGAGCTCTCTTCCTTTCCTCGATATTCGGCTCCCTCATCGGAATGACGGGCGTCCTTCGCTCCACCACCTCCGACCTTTCGACCACGCTGACCTGGGCTCTAATGACGAGCTTTATCTGCTGGGCCTGCACTATTAAAAACGCCGGACTTCTCAAGTTCCTGAAGGGCTATATTAACCCGATGAACATCATCTCGGATATAGCCCAGCCCGTTTCGATGGCGTTTCGTCATTTCGGAAACATTATGGGCGGCGGAGTTCTGATGAGCCTTCTTTATTCGGCTCTCGCCTCGGTTTCGGTTATTGTGATCGGACTTATCAAGTCAAACGGGATCGTCTGCGCCGCGGCTGTGATCCTGATCGGCGCCGGTCTCATAATCTGGGGCTTAAAGAAAAAGAAGGCCGTGCGCGCTTTTCTCGGCGGGATATTTGCCCTTCTCGGCGTAGTGTCCATCCTTGAGTCGCTCGGCGTGTTTTCCGGAGTTCCGGTGCTCACTCTCGGCGTACCGGGAGTTCTGAGCCTTTACTTCGATATCTTTTCCGGTCTCGTTCAGGCGTTGGTCTTCAGCCTTCTCACGATGGTCTACGTCGGCAACGCCTGCCCACCTCCGGAGGAAGTATAAAACAGTTAAGAAAAAATTTATATAATAATCATATCAGGAGGAAACAACAATGGAATCTGCAATCGTAAAAGCCGCCTGCGCTCTCGGCGCCGGACTTTGCATGGGTATAGGAGCTATCGGCCCCGCTCTAGGAGAGGGCAACGCTGTCGGCAAGGCTCTTGAGGGTATGGCTCGCCAGCCCGAGGCCGCCGGAGATCTCCGCACCAATATGATCCTCGGCTGCGCCATCACCGAGTCCACTGGTATCTATTCACTGGTCGTCGCCCTTCTGCTGCTCTTCCTGTTCAAGTAATAATCAGTAAAGTAATAGGAAAGGAGCCTGCGTAATGACAGGTTTTGAAAGCATAGTCGGCGTCGACCCCTGGACCGCGCTTTTCACCTTTCTCAATATGCTCATCACCTTTGCCATCCTCGCTAAGTTTCTCTTCAAGCCGGTCAAGAAAATGATCGACGAGAGGCAGAAGGAGATTGACGATACCTATGCCGGGGCGGACGCCGCGAAGAAGGCCGCGGAGGAGCTTAAGGCTGAGTATGAGACGAAGCTTGAGGACGCGAAGAGCGAGCGCGACGAGATCGTGCATCAGGCAGTCATCCGCGCCCAGAAGAGGGAAGAGGAGATCCTCGCGGAGGCCAGAGAGAACGCCAACGCCATAAGGGAGAAGGCGCACGCCGACATCGAGCAGGAGAAGAAGAAGGCGCTCAACGAGGTCAAAAACGAGATCTCGTCGATCTCCATCGGCATAGCTGAAAAGGTCTGCGAGAAGGAGATAGACGAGGCTAAGCATAAGGAGCTCGTGCTCGACTTCATCAGCAAAATAGGTGAGGCGTCATGACCGAGCTTCACAGAGCATACGGCGGCGCGCTCTACGAGCTGAGCCGCGACGAGGGGATAGAGCGCGAAATGCTTTCCGAGCTCGGCGTCGTTTCCTCGATAATAAAAGAAAATCCGGATTTTGCAAAGCTTATGAACCTCGCCTCCGTACCTGAGGAGGAGAGACTTAAAAGCCTCGACGCCTGCTTTCGCGGGAGGGTACAGCCATATCTTCTGAACTTCCTCAAGCTGATAGCAGAGAGGGGCAGCTTCGGCGACCTTCCGGGCTTCCTTGCGGCCTTCCGCGAGAGGTATAACGCGGATAACGGCGTCGTTTCCGCCGAGGCTGTGACCGCGAGAGCGCTTACCGCGAAGGAGACCGAACTGATAAAGGAAAAGCTCGAAAAGCTCTCCGGCAAAAAGGTCGTTCTCACAAACAGGGAGGACCCGAGCCTTCTGGGAGGCGTGCTTCTCACGATGGAGGGCAGGCAGTACGACGGAAGCGTCCGGAGAAGACTTGAGGAGATAGAAAAATCGCTTTCAGATTCAGTTCTGTGATCAATTATTAAGAGAGCCGGTATAATATGGAACTAAAACCTGAAGAAATAACCAAGCTTATAAAAGCTCAGATCAAATACTATGAGCCGAAGATAAAGGAGACGGAGACGGGTACCGTTATCCTCGTGGGAGACGGAATAGCGAGAGCCACGGGGCTTACAAACTGCCTTATGAACGAGCTTATCGAGTTCCCGAACGGGGAGATGGGCATGGCTCAGAACCTCGAGGAGAACACCGTATCCATCGTTATCCTCGGCCGCGACGAGGGCATCAGGGAGGGAGATACCGTAAAGCGCACGGGCAAGGTCGTATCCGTACCGGTGGGCGAAAAGTTCATCGGCAGGGTCGTAAACGCCCTCGGAGCGCCTATCGACGGTAAGGGCGAGATAGACGCGGTTGAGTACCGCCCCATCGAATCCCCCGCGCCCGGAATAATAGAGAGAAAGAGCGTCTCCGTTCCGCTGCAGACAGGCATCAAGGCTATCGACTCCATGATACCGATCGGGCGCGGCCAGCGCGAGCTTATAATCGGCGACAGGCAGACGGGAAAGAGCACTATCGCTATCGATACGATCATCAATCAGAAAAATGAGAACGTGATCTGCATCTACGTTGCCATCGGACAGAAGCAATCCACGGTGGCTCAGGTCGTCACCACCCTTCAGGCCGCCGGAGCCATGGACTACACCATCGTAGTCTCCGCATCTGCGTCCGAGCTCGCTCCGATGCAGTACATCGCGCCTTATTCGGGCTGCACCATGGGCGAATACTTTATGGACCAGGGCAAGGATGTCCTCGTAATTTACGATGACCTCAGCAAGCACGCCGTCGCGTACAGAGCGATATCCCTGCTTATCAGAAGACCACCCGGCCGCGAGGCATATCCCGGAGACGTATTCTATCTCCATTCAAGGCTGCTTGAGAGAGCGGCGAGAATGGCACCGGAGTACGGCGGAGGCTCGCTTACCGCGCTTCCGATAATCGAGACTCAGGCGGGAGACGTTTCCGCCTATATCCCGACGAACGTGATCTCAATAACCGACGGACAGATATTCCTTGAGACCGAGCTTTTCCACGCGGGCATTATGCCTGCCGTAAACCCCGGCATCTCGGTATCCAGAGTGGGAGGAAACGCGCAGATCAAGGCGATGAAGAAGGTCGCCGGAACGCTGAAGCTCGTCTATTCCCAGTACCGCGAGCTGCAGAGCTTCGCTCAGTTCGGCTCCGACCTCGATAAGGATACGAAAGACAGACTCAGCCACGGCGAGCGCATTGTCGAGGTGCTCAAGCAGAAGAACGGGGCGACGATCCCCGTCGAAAAGCAGGTCTGCCTGTTCTACGCCGCCACGAACGGATATTTGAAGAACGTCGCAGTCGAGGACGTCTCCGATTACGAGAGAGAGCTTTACGAGTATATCGACAAGTCGGAATACGAGCTTGCGGCCGAGATAAAATCGACCGGAGTTATGAAGCCGGAGACAGAGGAAAAGCTCAAGGAGGCTCTTTCAAAGTTTACCGAAAAATTCACCGAGGCAAGATCAAGATAAGGAAGTGACGTAAATGGCCGGAGTATCTATGAAGGATATAAAGCTTCGCATCCGCAGCATGGAATCGACGAAGCATATAACGAAGGCCATGGAGATGGTCGCCGCGTCAAAGCTCAGACGGGCAGAGGAGAGCGCGAAGAGAACGAGACCGTACTTCCAGCTTATGTACGATACGGCGGGAGACATCGCCGCCCAGGATTCCGAGTTTTCATCGCCCTACATCCTTCCGCGCGAGGTCAAGAGAAAGCTTTACGTTATCATCGCGGGAGACAGGGGACTTGCCGGAGGCTACAACCATAACGTGCTCAAGCTTTTTGAGGAGGACAGGGGAGATGGCCCCGTGACCGTTCTCCCCATCGGCAAAAAGGCGCTTGAAACGATGGCGGCGCATAACGAGGATATCTGGTCAGACTCATATCCCCTTGCGGCGGAGCTCTCTATTTCCGACAGCTTTACGATGGCGAAGGGTATATGCTCCGCATTTCTGAAAGGGGAGTTTGACGAGGTGAGCCTCGTCTACACGAGCTTTGAATCTATGCTCACCCAGACCCCGAAGCTTATAAAGCTTCTGCCGCTCGACAGAGATATCGGAAAGAGCCGCAAAAAAGACTCCGCCTCGGTAACGATCTACGAGCCGGACGGAGAGACGGTATTCAACAGGATCATACCCGAATATCTCGGCGGCGTTGTGTTCGGCGCTCTCTGCGAGTCCGAGGCTTCGGAGCAGGCCGCGAGGCGCAACGCCATGGACTCCGCCACGAAGAACGCGGAGGAGATGATAGAGGACCTCAGCCTTAAGTACAACCGCGCGAGACAGGGCGCGATAACCCAGGAGATCACGGAGATCGTCGCCGGAGCCGGCGCGTGACGAATCATCCTTCTGTAAGGAGTTTTGCTTATGAACACAGGAAAGGTAATCGAGATTCTCGGCCCCGTCCTTGATATAAGATTCAAGGATGGCGAGCTCCCCAACCTTCTAAACGCCGTTGAGGTCAGGGGAGACAATAAGAACCTTATTTGCGAGGTTATGCAGCATATCGGCGACAACGTGGCTCGCTGCATCGCTATGGGCTCTACCGACGGGCTCCGCCGCGGACTTGACGCTGTTGATACGGGCAGTCCTATAACCGTGCCTGTCGGCGAAGAGTGCCTTGGCAGGGTATTCAACCTGCTCGGCGAGCCGGTCGACAATATGCCCGCACCGGAGGCAAAGGAGCGCTGGCCTATCCACCGCCCCGCCCCGGCCTACGATGAGCAGGAGACCGCCACCGAGATTTTTGAGACGGGCATCAAGGTTGTCGACCTCATCTGCCCCTATGCCAAGGGCGGCAAGATCGGTCTTTTCGGAGGAGCGGGAGTCGGCAAAACGGTGCTTATTATGGAGCTTATCCATAACATAGCCACTCAGCACGGCGGCCTCTCGGTATTCACCGGAGTCGGCGAGCGTACCCGCGAGGGTAACGATCTTTACTATGAAATGAAGGAGTCTGGAGTCATCTCCAAGACCGCCCTGGTCTACGGACAGATGAACGAGCCTCCCGGAGCACGTATGCGCGTCGGACTCTCCGGCCTTACCATGGCGGAGTATTTCCGCGACGTAAAAAATCAGGACGTGCTTTTATTTATCGACAATATATTCCGCTTCACTCAGGCGGGCTCTGAGGTCTCGGCTCTGCTCGGGCGTATGCCATCAGCCGTCGGATATCAGCCCACCCTCGCCACCGAGATGGGCGCCCTTCAGGAGCGCATAACCTCCACGAAGAAGGGCTCGATAACATCCGTCCAGGCCGTTTACGTTCCGGCAGACGACCTTACCGACCCCGCGCCCGCGACCACCTTCGCACACCTTGACGCGACGACGGTGCTTGACCGCTCTATAGCGTCGCTCGGCATCTATCCCGCCGTCGACCCCCTCGGCTCAACGAGCCGCATCCTCTCGCCGGAGATCGTCGGAGCTGAGCATTACGAGGTCGCCCGCAAGGTGCAGGAGATGCTTCAGAGGTATAAGGAGCTTCAGGACATCATAGCCATTATGGGTATGGACGAGCTGAGCGAGGAGGATAAGCTCGTCGTCGCGAGAGCGAGAAAGATCCAGAGATTCCTCTCTCAGCCCTTCTCCGTCGCGGAGCAGTTTACCGGAATGGAGGGCAAATACGTGCCCCTCAGCGAGACCGTCCGCGGCTTTAAGGAGATCATCGAGGGCCGCCACGACGACCTTCCGGAGTCCGCCTTCCTCTTCGTCGGAAGCATCGACGAGGCTGTAGAGAAGGCAAAGAGGGCTCAGTAATGGCCAATACCTTCAAGCTCAGGATAGCCACGCTCGACGGTCAGATATTTGACGGAGAGGCCGAAAAGCTCCTCGTTCGTACGATCGACGGAGACGTATGCATCCTGCCTGGACATATAAGCTACGTTACCGCCCTCGGAATGGGGGAGGCAAGGGTCTACGTTAACGGTGAAGTAAAGCGCGCCGCCTGCATCGGCGGGCTTCTCACGGTCTCAAAAGACGAGGTGAGACTCGTCCCCACGACCTTTGAGTGGGCGGAGAATATCGACCTTGAGAGAGCGGAACGCGCTCGCGCCGCCGCTGAGCAGGCGCTTAAGGAAAGGGCAGATCGCTCAAACTACGAGATAACGGCCGCAGAGGCAAGGCTCAAGAGAGCTCTCGTGCGTTCGAGCGTCGCTAAATATTTATAATTATCAGGGAGGCTAAAAAATGGAAGATTACTTATCGAAACTGTTGTTTTCCGTAACTGAATACGGCGCGAAGCTCGTTATCGCCGTCGTGGTCTTCTTCGTGGGCAGGTTCCTTATAAACAAGCTCACAAAGCGGATAGAGGCAGGAAAGACCATTCAGAAGATAGACGGAACTGCCCGCACCGCTATGGTCAGCTTTATCCGCATCGCCCTTTTCGTTGTCCTTCTCGTTATCGTCGTCAGCATTATGGGCATCCCGATGGCCAGCATAATCGCTCTTCTTGCCTCCGCCGGTGTTACTATCGGCCTTGCCCTTCAGGGCGCTCTCTCCAACCTCGCCGGCGGCATTATGATCCTCGTGTTCAAGCCCTTTAAGGTAGATGACTACGTTGAGGCGAACGGAGTTCAGGGCGTCGTCACCGATATCACCCTCTTCTATACGAAGATGCTCACCCTTGACAATAAGCGCATCACCGTTCCTAACGGAACTCTTATGAACGCGAACGTCATCGACTATACCGCCGAGGATATCCGCCGCGTCGACCTCACCTTCCTCACCGCGAAGAGCGAGGCGCCAGAGAAGGTTCAGAACATTATGCTTCAGGCTATGGCCTCCATCGAAAAGGTGCTCACCGATCCCGCCCCCTTCGCAAGGGTTTCCGGCGGCACCGCGGAGTCTATGGAGTTCACCGCCAGAGGCTGGTGCAAGACCGCGGATTATTGGGACGTTTACTTTGATATGACCCAGAAGATAGTCGAGGCACTCGGCGCGGCTGGCATCGAGGCCCCCGTCGTCAGAGTCGCGGAGATAAAGAAGTAAGAAGCTAAGATAAAGGCTTGATTCAAAAGATGGCGCAGCCCTTGCGACTGCGCCGTTTTTTCATTATTTGCCGGAACATTGAGGGAAAATGCTATGAGCTATCTTGAAGACTACTATAACAGCTATGATGAGGAGGGACGCCTTCTCTCCCGTCACGGGCAGGTCGAGTACCTCACTACGATGAAATACATTCGTGAGTGCCTTGCCGGGATTACTGATCCGAAGCTTTTGGAGGTCGGAGCCGGAACGGGGCGCTACAGCGTTACGCTTGCAAAAGAGGGCGTAAACGTGACTGCCGTGGAGCTTATTCAGCACAACCTTGAAATACTTAAATCCAAGCTGGACGGCTCTGAGCCGATCACCGCCATACAGGGGAACGCGCTCGACCTGTCTGCTTTCCCGGATTCTTCGTTTGATATTACTTTGCTCTTAGGCCCGATGTATCACTTGTACACGCGTGAGGAGAAGCTGCAGGCGCTCTCCGAGGCCGTTCGTGTTACGAAGCCCGGCGGATATATACTTGTCGCTTACTGTATGAATGAGCCGACGGTCGTGCAGTTCGTGTTCGGGCAAAACCACCTTCGCGAGGTAACGGAGCTCAATATGCTCACAAAGGACTGGCACTGCATCAGCGAGCCGAAGGATCTGTTTGAGCTCGTGCGAACGGAGGACATAGCTTCTCTGGACGCGGAGCTTCCGGTAGAGAGAGTGAAACTCGTCGCCACTGACGGAGCGACAAATTATATGCGGCAGTATATAGATTCGACCGACGATGAGACGTTTGAAAAATGGCTCGATTTCCACTTTACGATTTGCGAGCGCCAGGATCTGATCGGAGCCTCGCACCATACGCTGGATATTCTCAGAAAGAAATGAAAACCAAGCCGGTGCTCAAAAGCATCGGCTTTTTGTTATCTTTGTATATTGATATTTATCGGAAGATATGCTAAAATCTTCTATTAGTGAATACTATATCTTGATTACGCTTTATTTGGAGTGATTATCAAATGGGCAAGTATTTCGGAACTGACGGCTTCAGGGGCGAGGCAAACGTCGCTCTGACCGTTGAACACGCGTTTAAGATCGGCCGCTTTTTGGGCTGGTATTTCGGCAGAGATCACAAGGCAACCGTAGTTATCGGAAAGGATACGAGGCGCTCGAGCTATATGTTCGAGGCGGCGCTTACGGCTGGCCTCACAGCGTCGGGAGCCGACGCGTATCTTCTCCACGTCACCACGACGCCGAGCGTATCCTACGTTACGAGGACGGAGGACTTCGACTGCGGCATAATGATCTCCGCAAGTCACAACAAGTTTTACGATAACGGGATCAAGCTTTTAAACGGGGCTGGCGAGAAGATGGAGGAAAGCCTTCTCGCAAAGATCGAGGCCTACCTCGACGGAAACTTCGGAGACCTGCCTTACGCCACCCGCGATAAGATCGGCTGCACCGTTGACTACGTCGCCGGGCGCAACAGATATATGGGTTATCTCATAAGCCTCGCCACTCACTCATACAAGGGCAAGCGCATCGGCCTTGACTGCGCCAACGGCTCTACCTGGATGCTTGCCAAGAGCGTTTTCGACGCACTCGGAGCTGATACCTACGTTATCGGCAATACTCCGGACGGGCTGAATATCAACGATAACTGCGGCTCAACGCATATCGAGCGGCTGCAGAAATTCGTCGTCGGCAACGACCTCGACGTCGGCTTTGCCTTCGACGGGGACGCTGACCGCTGCCTCGCCGTTGACGAGAAGGGCAACGTAATAAACGGGGACCTTATCCTCTACATATACGGCCGCTATAAGAAGGAGAAGGGAACGCTGAACGGCAGCAAGATCGTGACTACCGTGATGTCGAACATCGGGCTATACAAGGCGCTCGACGAGATTGGCATTGAGTACGAAAAGACAGCCGTCGGCGATAAATACGTCTGGGAGAATATGAGAGAGAACGGCCACCTTATCGGCGGCGAGCAGTCCGGCCATATCATATTCGCAAAGTACGCCACAACGGGCGACGGACTTTTAACGGCTATAAAGCTTATGCAGGTCATGCTCTCAAAGAAGATGCCGCTCTCGAAGCTCGCCGAACCCGTAACGATCTACCCGCAGGTGCTGAAAAACGTCCGCGTCGACGATAAGGAAGGCACGCTATACGACGATGAGGTGCGCATGACGGTAAAGACCGTTGAGGAAAAGCTCGGAACGAACGGTCGCGTTCTCCTCCGCGCGAGTGGAACTGAGCCCGTCCTCCGCGTAATGGCAGAAGCCCCGACTCACGAGGAATGCGAGGCGGCTGTGGACGAGATAATCGCCGCTATGGAAAGAAGGGGGCATCTTATCAATGTATAAGACTTTGGAGCTCCTTGACCTGGAGAGAACGCTTGCAAAGCCGCTTTTCGAGGGAAAAACCTATCCCTGGGAGGCGCTGGGCGAGATAAAGGACTTCATTCTCAGCCTCGGAGAAAAGCTTCCGGTGGATGAATACGAAAAGAGGGGAGAGGACGTCTGGATCGCGAAGGACGCCAAGGTTTTCCCGTCGGCGTACATCGCCGGCCCCGCTATCATTGGCCACGGCACCGAGGTGAGGCATTGCGCCTTTATCCGCGGCAGCGCTCTTATCGGCGACAACTGCGTTATCGGAAACTCCGTCGAGGTTAAGAACGCGGTTATCTTCGATAACGTCCAGGTACCGCATTATAACTACGTCGGCGATTCCGTTCTCGGCTACCGCAGCCATATGGGCGCGGGCTCCGTTACCTCGAACGTGAAGGGCGACAGAAGCCTTGTCGTCGTCAAAAACGGCGATGAGCTTATCGAGACCGGGCGCAAGAAGTTCGGCGCGATTTTGGGCGATTTTGCCGAGATAGGCTGCAACAGCGTATTAAACCCCGGCACTGTCATAGGCCGCCGCAGCAGCGTCTATCCCACGAGCTGCGTCAGAGGCGTAGTCCCGGAGGACAGCATTTACAAGAACGACGGCGGCAAGATAGTAAAGAGAAAATAATTAATTTGGAGGAACAGATATGAGCGATAACAAAAGACCGGAGACCATGGAGAGAATAACCACCCCCGAGCTGGCAAACGCCTTTATTGATGAGGAGATCTCAAAGCTCAGGGCTCAGATAGGCGAGGGCAAGGTGCTTTTGGCGCTTTCCGGCGGAGTCGATTCCTCCGCTGTCGCCGCAATGCTGATCAAGGCAGTCGGCAAGCAGCTTACCTGCATCCACGTTAACCACGGCCTTATGCGCAAGGGCGAGAGCGAGGAGGTCATCCGCGTGTTCGGCGAGGAGCTCGGCGCGAATCTTATTTACGTCGACGCCACCGACCGCTTCCTCGATAAGCTCGCCGGCGTCTCCGATCCCGAGACGAAGCGCAAGATAATCGGCGGCGAGTTCATCCGCGTGTTCGAGGAGGAATCGAAGAAGCTTTCCGGCATCGCCTTCCTCGGCCAGGGCACCATCTATCCCGACATCCTTGAGTCGGACGGCATAAAGGCGCACCACAACGTCGGCGGCCTTCCCGAGGACGTGGAGTTCGAGCTCGTCGAGCCGCTTAAGTTCCTCTTCAAGGATGAGGTTCGCGTAGTCGGCAAGGCTCTCGGCCTGCCCGATTCTATGGTCTACCGTCAGCCCTTCCCGGGCCCCGGCCTCGGTGTAAGATGCCCCGGTGCCATTACCCGAGACAGGTTGAACGCCCTCCGCGAGGCTGACGCCATCCTCCGCGAGGAGTTCGAGAAGGCGGGCCTTATGGGTAAGGTATGGCAGTATTTCACCGTAGTTCCCGATTTCAAGTCCACCGGCATAAAAAGCGGCAAGCGCAGCTTCGAGTGGCCCTGCATAATCCGTGCCGTTAATACGAAGGACGCTATGACAGCGACGATCGAGCGGGTAGACTGGGACGTCCTCGAGCGCATCACCGACAGGATAACCCACGAGGTTGACGGCATAAACCGCGTACTATACGACCTCACCCCGAAGCCCACCGGCACGATCGAATACGAATAATAAACCCAAAAGCTTTAAGCCCTTAGCTGTGTATAGTGCAGCTAAGGGCTTTTATCTTATCACAAAGCTTTCAAGAACAGATAGACGGGTTTATTATTCTCGTTTCGATAAACGTAATGATTCAAAGGATAGCTTTTCGTGCAGCCGAATGCTGGCAGCGTTGTCTGTTCGCACTTGGTCCTGAATGATTTTATAGCCAAGGTTTTTGGCGTGCTCCATAAGCAAAAGCATTGCTTCAAAAGCAAAACCTGAACGTCTGTATGACTCATATATCTCGACACCTATGGAAGCGACGCTCCGGCTGTGCTGAAATAACGATATTGACCCGACGATAGTTTCTTCATTGAGGACTGCAAACATCTCAAAGTATTTGCCTTGAAATGAACAGGAGTTCCATTCACTTATCATGCCCAAGATTTCATCCCCGGACATATCCGGGTATTGCTGAGCTTTTATTACGTCAGCATCATCGCTCGTAAAATGTTGTAAATAATCATTATTCATTATTCCTTTTATTATTTGAACGAGAGTGCGATCCGATGCCGAAACATATACAGCACATGATGTCTACTTGCCAAGGCTTTCAATGAATGCTCTCATTTCGTCATTTATCTGTTCTTGCTTGAAGTTATGAACATAGTGACCGCAATCCAACTCTATGACTTGTGCGTCCGACAGATCGAAAGCATATTCCTTCTGGCTTTTTATCCAGTTTTCAATACCTGTTTCCTTTCCGTCGGAGACGAACATCAGCATTGGAATATCGGGCTTTGGCATCCCGTCGATTTTTTTACAGGCTTCGGGGATTGCCTGCCCTTCTTTTAAAACCATTTCATTAAAGGCTATTTTACAGCCAATCGCTCTGTATATCTCCATTTCTTCTTTTGAAAGCGTCTGTGGGAGCGCGGCGTTGGAGTAATAGAATCTTGTCAACCCCAATTCTCTTGCAAAAACGGCGAGCTTTTGCAGCGTGACGATTCCGTCAAAATCAAAATGATCATATGCCCTCGGCAGCGACATATCGAGTCCGACGATTGCTTCCACTTCATCGGGATAAGTCTGCGCCCATAGTATCGCTTCAAGCCCCGACATTGAGTGTGGACAAAGAATGTAAGGTCCGGCGATTTCAGCCTTTGCAAGCGCTTCTCTATCCTGCCTAAGGATAGTCTCGAACGACCGTTCATCATCAACTATATCGCTGAAGCCGTAGCCGAACTTCTCGATTACTACTATCCTATAATCATCGCTTAAAAGGCTGTAAAGACTTTTGAAATCAAGGATAGGAGATGCGGTTCCCGAGCCGGACAGGAATACGAGCGTTTTCTCACCTTCGCCCTCGGTGTAGATGCTCATTTTATGATTGTCAACTTCAACCATTTGTCCGAGAGGTTTAAGAAGGGGTTCTTCGCTTTTCATCTTTATCTTATTATAGATGAACATTACCAATAGAAATATGACAATAAGAATAATTAGGGCAAGTAGAATCTTTATGACAATCTTTAATGCCTTTTTCATACATCTATCTCCTTCAATCTCTAAACCGGCATATTGCTGCGATTCTGCGACGGTGCTATTTTATTATCTTAAATCATTACATAAGCAATGTCAATGTGCCGCAAAAAAACCTGCCGCGTTTAAGGATGCTTTAAGGCACGGGGCACATAATACGGTCAAAGATAAAACCGAAAGGTCAGAAAGGAATGATAAACGCTATGAAAAAGAATATTTGGGCGATCTGCTTTTCTGCGGCGCTTTTGCTGTTCTCGGCTTACGCCGCCCTTGATACCTTCGTTCTGAGCGAGAGCTACAACTCGAACGCCGTCGAGATGAATACCTCGATGTTTACCGATTCGGTAGAGAGCGTTAACGCCGAAGAGGCGGAGAATGAGAGCGAAAGCGAGGCTCAGGCGGAAACTGAAAGTACTACGCCTGCAACGAAAAAAAGCCGCTCAAAATCGAGCGGCACACAAGGCGGCTCGAGCACGACTGCAAGATCGACTGAGACGAGCTATCAGGACGAAAACGTATCTATCACGCTGACTGAATACTATCAGTACAACACGAAAATCTACGTTGCCGACGTTACGCTGTCTTCCGCTGAGTACCTGAAAACCGCGTTTGCGAACGATACCTACGGCAAGAATGTGACCGAGAAGACCTCCTCCATCGCAAGCGCACACGACGCAAAACTCGCGATAAACGGAGACTGCTACGGGGTGCAGGAGAGAGGCTACGTTATCCGAAACGGGATCGTGTACCGCGATACCGCAAAGGGGGCGGACGTCCTTTGCATCTACGCGGACGGAACGATGGAGGTTGTGAGCGACAGGGACTATACCGCTGACGAGCTTATAAATATGGGGGTATGGCAGGCGTTCAGCTTCGGCCCGGGACTCGTTGAGGACGGTTCGATCACCGTCGGCGTAAACGACGAGGTCGGCAGGGCTATGGCGAGCAATCCGAGGACAGCCATCGGAATGATAGGCGAAAACCACTTCGTTTTTGTCGTATCCGACGGCAGAACGCCCGAGAGCGAGGGGCTCAGCCTCTATGAGCTCGCGGAGTTTATGCAGAGCCTCGGCGTCGAGACGGCGTATAACCTCGACGGAGGCGGGTCTTCGACGATGTATTTTAACGGAAGCGTTATAAACAATCCGACGACAGGCGGGAGCATCAGGGAGAGAGGAGTGAGCGACATTGTTTACATCGGATAAGCTTTTGAAAAGGCATATACTGTATAATCTCATCGGCGCGGCTTTTTTAGCCGTCTTCGGCGCGGTATACGAAGCCTTCAGCCACGGGGTTTACTCGTACTTTATGATATATGCGTTTTCGTTCCCGCTTCTTTTGGGTGCCATCCCGTATACGATCCTGCTAATAAAGGGTAAGAACCCGGGCTGGGTGTTTCTAAACCTGTGGAACGCAGCTATCGCGGCATTCAGCGCGGGAAGTGTTTTTGTCGGAGTCCTCGAGATCTACGGAACGACAAATTCGCTTGTTACGGTTTACCCGATAGTCGGCTGCGCGCTGGCGCTGATAAGCCCCCTCGCGCTGGTAAAACCGATCCTATCAGCGAAAGAATAAGCAATCCCCGACCGTTTAAACGGGCGTTTAGCGGCTTGTATTTTTTCCCCGTGACAGGCATGTCGCAGAATGGTATAATATTTTTAAATCAATAATATGGAGACGTTTATTATGCTGTATCGCCTGTTTCTCTACGAGCCTGCCGACCAAGAACATATTGAATACGTTAATAGTGTGCTGAACGATCCTCGCAGTTTCGTATCTACTAAAGCGGCGGATTATATGAGCCATATTAACTCAGAAGACGTAATAGAGTCTATAAGGAGCTCGCTTGGAGGCAAGTGCAAGGCTATCGCCTTGACAACGCCGGGCGATTACGGCCCGAAGGAATACATATACATAGCGACATCCTATGATATGATCCGCGAGGTGTTTCCGCATATTCACATTATTGCATTGGCAATGGAGCTTGCCTTGTACGATGCGGAAACAGGAAGAACTATCTATATGAATTTGCTGGACGAAACTTTGATCGACCATACTAATAGAGAGCATTTTTTCACTAATCTCATTCTTAGGGAAATGAATCCGGTTTGGAAAATCAGAAGGGTATTTGACCGCCAAAAGGACGGATACAAAACTTCGTGCTGCGTTGTCACCCTTAAGAAGTCTCCGGAAAAAGCATTCGTAGACAGGGTCCGGGACTTTTGCGATTGTCTGAAAAGAAATCTTAATAATCAAGAAGAGCTGACATACCAGGACAGGGCCTTTACAATATTGGGTGATAATTACAGTATTATGTTCGTACTCGATGGCTATAAAAAGCATGCGAATATGATTGGCTGCTGCGAAAAAGGAAAAGCAAAAGCCGAGCTTATCGGCAGAATGAGCGTTGAAGAGGCGTATAAATGGCTCAAGGACTGCCCTTACGAGGACAGGAAAGAAGTATTTCCGCGTATGAATTTTAAAGAGATGGTCGAAGCGTTTCCAAACCCGGCGGACCGAATAGTAGGCAGCGTGCGCATAACAAAATGGCAAATGCGGCAGGCCTTCAGCGTGCATTACGGTGATATAGAAAATCGTGGATATGATATACTCTTTCACAGAGTGCCGGGTCCCCGTGACTATGACCCTGAAACGATCTCAGGCTTAAAGCTCAGGGAGGGAACAGCCACATATATCCTTCCGTTTTTTGAGGACGTTTACCCATATTTTTATAAAAGATACCATAACGTTCCAAACCATATCCCACCGGAAGCGGTCAGAGAAGCAGTTGAACGGCTTAAAAAAGCAAAGGAAATGATAGTAAAAGATACCTTCAACCCCGAGCTTGAAAAATACATAAAAAGCTTTAACGTGAAAACGCTGGAAAAAGACATAGATTCCAAAACCTGGCATGAGCTGAATGATAACATAACCGACTTTGCCTATAAACACCGATACGAGATCGCCTATCTTTACGAAATATTTATCCAATGGGCGGAAAAGCAGCTCGAATACTGTTCCGCCTACCTTGATAAGGGCCTCTTCAATATTCAGGGACCGGACGCAGGACCTTTTAGAATATTCATCGCGGATTAAAAATCTTAAAGCTTGCAAGATATATTTGCCTTCAAGAGTGAATATGAAATGGATTCGGCCGCCCATTGCTGGGCGGCCGGATTCGTTTTTGCTGTGGATGCTGTTCTTATATGACTTGCGCTATCATCTTCCGTCCCAGCCGTATGCTTCGAGGTCTACTCTTCCGCCTGATACTATTACGCCCTCGCTTTCGAGCAAGGCCGCCTGCGTATCAAAGCCGCCAAAGGCGAAGGAGCGGGAGGGCTCGCCGAAACGGTTGACTACGCGGTAGCAGGGAATATTCTGCGGGTCGGGATTTACGTGAAGGGCGTAGCCCACAACCCTCGACCACCTCGGATTGCCGGCAAGCAGGGCTATCTGCCCGTAGGTTGCGACCTTGCCTCTCGGGATCTTTTTGACCGCGTTATAAATAAGCTCAAACGCGCCTGACTCTTTGATCACTTTTCAAATTCCGCGGCTACGTCCTCAAGCAGGGAGCGTATCTCAAGATGCTGCGGGCAGATGTATTCGCAGGCTCCGCACTTTATGCAGTCGGAAGCCTTGCCGTTGCGGGCGGTAAGAACGGTCTCATAGTAGTAGTCCTGGTTCCAGCTTGCGTAGGTCTTCTTCTGATTATAGCAGGCGAAGAGGTCGGGGATAAGTATCTCCATCGGGCAGCCGTCGACGCAGTAGCGGCAGGCCGTGCAGGGTATCATATTTTTGCCGGTGAAGATGTTGCGGACCTTCATAACGGCGGCCATCTCTTTCTCGTCGAGCGGCTTGAAATCGGCCATATAGCTTATATTGTCCATCATCTGACGGAGATCGGACATTCCCGAGAGCACCATCATAACGCCCTCAAAGCCGGCGGCAAAGCGTATGGCGTAGCTCGCGGGGCTCATATCCCCGAGCTCTGAGTATATCGCCTTGCATTCCTCGGGGAGGTTTACGAGATTTCCACCCTTTACCGGCTCCATAATTATAACCGGCTTTCCGTGCCTGCGGCAGACCTCGTAGCACAGGCGGGATTGGACGGAGGTGTCTTCAAAGTCCACGTAGTTAAACTGGATCTGAACGACCTCAATCTGCGGGTACTCGGTAAGTATCTCCTCAAGCACCTCTGCTCTGTCGTGGAAGGAGATGCCGAAATGCTTTATCTTGCCCTCTTCCTTGAGCTCGAGCGCGGTTTCGTAAGCGCGGCAGGCCTTGAACTTCTGGATGATCTCCTTTGACTGAGCGTGCATAAGATAGAAGTCGAAGTAATCGACGCCGCAGAGCTCGAGCTGGCTCTCAAAGAAGGGACGGATATCCTCCTGCTTGTTAAAGTAGGGGGCGGTGAGCTTATTCGTAAGCGTGTACGCCTCGCGCGGGTAGCGGCTCGTAATGCAGCGCTTTATAGCCTTTTCGCTCTCGCCGCCGAGATAACCGTGGGCGGTGTCAAAGTAGTTAAAGCCCGCCTCGATAAAGGCGTCCGCCATTTTTATAAACTCCTCGTCCCTGACCTTGCCGCCCTCCATAGGAAGACGCATACAGCCAAAGCCGAAATTCTTTTTAACCTTTTCAAAATATTTTTCCATAGCGGGTATCTCCTTTATTAGTCTTATGTTGATTTTAATATAATTTGCAACAAATTTCAAATTGTAATTAAGATAAATGCGGCAGCATATAATCGTCAGATTGCACAAATTTTAGAGTCAATTTTTTACTTGTAATGTCAATTAATCTGCTATATAATAATTTTTGGGTTTTTATGCCCGCAATACATAGCGCGGTCGGCACTCCACTGAAATGCCTGCCGCAGCATCAAAAAAGGAGGAAAAGCGTATCCCCCGGGCTTGGGGTGCGGCAGAGTGGAGACCTGTCGTAAAAGGAGAGGCGAAAGCCCTCTGAGCGTATTCCGTGAGGATTCAGAATACGCAAAGCCTGTAGTATGGCAACTGTACAGCTTAAGAACATCAAGAAGATCTATCCGTTCGTATCCGGCGAGCAGAAGAAGAAAAAGAAGAAGGGTGCAGACGCCCAGGAGAAGAAGATAAATCTCCAGATCACAGACGAGGGCGTCGTAGCCGTTCAGGAGTTCAATCTTGATATCGCCGATAAGGAATTCATCGTTCTCGTCGGCCCCTCCGGCTGCGGAAAGTCCACCACCCTCCGTATGGTAGCCGGACTTGAGGAGATTTCCGACGGCGAGCTCATTATCGACGGCAAGGTCGTAAACGACATCGCCCCGAAGGATCGCGATATCGCGATGGTCTTCCAGAACTACGCGCTTTACCCCCATATGACCGTTTATGAAAATATGGCCTTCTCACTCAAGCTCAAGAAGGTTCCGAAGGACGAGATAGACAAGAAGGTCCGCGAGGCTGCCGAGATCCTCGACATCACCCAGTACCTCGACCGCAAGCCGAAGGCCCTCTCCGGCGGTCAGCGTCAGCGCGTCGCCATCGGCCGCGCTATCGTCCGCGCCCCGAAGGTAATGCTGATGGACGAGCCTCTGTCAAACCTCGACGCCAAGCTCCGTAACGAGATGCGCGCCGAGATAATCAAGCTCCGCGAGAGGATCAACACCACCTTCATCTATGTTACCCACGACCAGACCGAGGCCATGACTCTCGGCGACCGTATCGTAATCATGCGCGACGGTTATATCCAGCAGATCGGCACTCCTCAGGAGGTGTTCAATCACCCGGCGAACCTCTTCGTCGCAGGCTTCATCGGAATGCCCGTTATGAACTTCTTCGATGCTAACCTCACCGAAGACGGCGGAAAGTATTTTGTCGAGGTCGGAGGCTATAAGGTCGAGCTCGCTCCCGAGAAGGAGGAGAGGCTCAGAAAGAACAATGTTAAGAGCCAGCCCGTAACCCTCGGCGTACGCCCGGAGCACACCGACATCTCCGATACCGGCGTCAGCGCTACCGTGGACGTATCCGAGATGATGGGCTCCAGCGTACATCTCCACCTGACCGCTGAGGGCAGGGACGTTGTCGTTATCGTTCCGACGCTTGAGATGAAGCGCGGCTACGGAATGGGCGATAAGATACATTTCTCGTTTGGCGGAAACGTCGCTCACGTATTCTCCAAGGAGACCGAAAAGAACCTCGAGTGGTAAAAAAAACGCGAAAGCTTTGCCCTCCGGTTTTCCGGAGGGCGCTTTTATTATCCCGCTGACGGACGGTGAAGCATTACGAAACTGATAATTGTTATAAATGGCAAGGGCGGAGTGGGGAAGGACACCCTCTGCGCTGCAATTGCAGAGAAATACCGGGTTATGAACGTAAGCTCGGTAGATCCGATAAAGGAGATAGCCCGCGGCTTCGGCTGGAACGGGGAGAAGGATATGCGCTCCCGCCGCTTCCTTGCCGAGCTGAAAGAGGCGTTTATAAACTACTGTGACCTTCCGACAAAGTACCTCTGCGGCAAGGCGGAGGAGTTTTTGAGGGGCGAGGACGAGGTGATGTTCGTCCATATCCGCGAGCCGAAGGAGATCGCCGCCTTCCGCGAGGCGATTCGCCCCGCCGAGTGCAAAACGCTGCTTGTACGCCGCGACAGTCTTCACGCCGGGGAGAAGTACGGCAATTCAGCCGACGACGACGTGGAGAATTTTGAATACGATCTTACGTTCAATAACGACCTACCGCTTGAGGAGAGCAAAAGGGAGTTTAAAAAGCTAATTACAGGAATAATAGAAGGCCGCGGGAACTGATCCCGCGGCCTTTAACTATTGAGAGCTGTACTCAACTCATATACTCGCCGTTATAGCTAACAAGGACGGCGGACTGGACGCCGTCGAGGGCGGAGAGCTCGTCGACGAAATCGGTGTTGTCGTCGCGGAGCCTTATCTCAAGGTTTAATTCTACGACTCCGGTGCGGGCGGTCTTGGACTTGGTGACGCACTTGTGGGTCTTCTCCTTTAAAAGCGCGATGGCCTTATCCTCGGCGGCCTTGTTATCGCAGGTGAGGATAACGATGTAGGGGGTTGTGTGACCCTTGCGGTTTACGAAGAAGATGAGGATAACGCCGATAACGACGCTTCCGATGATCGCAAGGGGGATAAGGCCGGAGGCGAGGACGATTCCGGCGGCGATAGCCCAGAAGAGGAAGGCTATGTCAAGCGGCTCCTTGATCGCGGTGCGAAAACGGACGATAGAAAGAGCGCCGACCATACCGAGGGAGAGAACCGCGTTCGAGGTTACTGCCAGGATAACAAAGTCAGTTATCATAGTGAGAGCTATAAGCGTAACTCCGAAGCTCGAAGAAAACATCACTCCGCGGTAGGTTTTCTTATATACGAAATAGATGAACAGGCCCACGCAGAAGCTGAGCGCAAAGCTGATAGCCATTACGATGGGATCGACGGCCTCGAACTTCTCAAGGAACGATTTCTTAAGTACATCGGAAATTGATGTGGCAAGCGTTATGTTCATATTTTTATCCTCCTTTTAACCGTATGCCCTGCAAACGGCATATTTTGAAAATGAAGTAACTCTTCTTCCGGTAAGCTGAACGGCGTCCCGGATAACGTCGGGCAGGTATTCGTCCCACTTGACCTCAAGTATGCAGTACTGGTCGCCCACGGGTACTGTGGGGCAGTCCCAATCAAGGAAATTTGTGCATTTGAGCCCGGAGCGTATGTCGTAGTCGAGCGTTACTCGAACGTTTCCGGGTGCGTAGACGAAGGGATCACGGGTGTAGTCGACTATCGTCATCGGCCGCATACCCTCGCTCAGCATCTTTGAGTAGAGCTCCTGAACTAACGGGCGCCCGCTCTCTTTCATCCATTCGAGGTCGCCGTCGACTATTCGCTGCGCTTCGTCGCGGCTAATATGCGCCTGCTCCTTGCTCGTAAGGCTGTTCATCTTGGACTTTTTCTCCAGCATTATATAGCTGAGATCGCCGTTATAATACCGAATGCGGAACTTTTCACGGAAGTTCACCCCGTCGAGCTTCTCCCTGAGCGCCTTGTCGTAAATATTGTCGAAGTACAGGGAGCGGATATAATACTTGCCGTTCAGGGCGTGAGGATCGCGCTTCATAACCGCTCCGAGCCTCTGCCGCAGGGCCAGCATATCGCAGTAGTTTACCTCGTGCTTCCACTCGTGGCGAAAATCCATATTTATCACTTCCTTTGCCTTTGGCTTCGTTGGTCTTATTATAACATAAAAGCTTAAACGTAGCTTAAATGCTTTTTAAAAAACTCCGTCTCGTCGTCGTTCGCCGCATTGGAGTATGGGTCGCGCATATCGACGTGGAAAACGTGGCCTGTTCTCTCATCGCCGTATATCCTGTACTCTGCTGTGCCGCCGCGTTCGTTTATGAGCCTTGCCATAGGTTCGCAATGTGAGAGCAAAAAATCGCCCGGCGATGAAATAAGAAAGGCAGGGGGATAATCGGCGTTTATGTAGTCAAGAACGCGAAGCATTTTTCCAAACTTTTCAGGCTTCTTTGTAAAATACGCGGAGATAGCGGGATTCTTCTCCCCGAGCGCCATCGAGGTATCGTACATTCCACAGTTAAGCCCGAGGGCGCGGAGCTTGAAGCCCTGAGGTGGATGAATGCCCATTATATCCGCGTATTCAGGTGAAGTGCAAATGGCGGCGTACTGGCTTGCAAGCTGAGCTCCGGCGGAATCCCCGACGATAAAAATGTTATCGGTATCGATAAAGAATTCGTTCTTATTGCGTATCGCCCACTCCATCACAGCGTTCGTATCCTCGAGCGGAGCGGGGAAGATGCAGTCCGGCGCAAGGCGGTAGTTGAAATTGACAACGGTGAAACCGCGCCGGGCGAGCGAGGCGCAGTAGTATTTATACACATCTGCGCTTCCGTAGACGTAACCCCCGCCGTGAAAGCTTATTATCGTGGGAAGGGGAGAACCTGCGCCCTTCGGGTAGGCGACGTGCAGGTCGTTCTCCGGACCTCCCGCGTATTTAAGGCCTGAAATATAGGTAACATCTTCGGGTATAGTGAGCCCTGCGTCGCGCTTTTTGTCGGATCTCGCGCAGCCCTTGCGGAACAACAAAACCTGAATATCCATTTCCGGCCTCCTTTCGCTTATCTGATAAATTCTTTGAAAAACTCTATCTCGTCGCCGTTCGCTTTTTTTGCGTATTCATCGTTCAAGGCAAGATGGAAAACATGCCTTGATTCCTTTGTCCCGTAGATACGGCACTTCGCCGTTCCGCCGCGCTCGTTTATAAGCGCTGCCATAGGCTCGCAGCATTTGAGCAGGAAATCTCCCGGTGCCGAGAGCACGAAAGCGGGCGGGTAGCGGGAATCAATGTACTTTGTGGGATACAGCATTTCACCGAGCCTTTCCGGCTCCTTTGTAAAGTAACACGAGAGCGCGGGAAAAACCTTGTACAGCACGGTCGGCTCGTAAATCCCGCAATTGAGACCGATAGCGCGAAGTGTAAACTTCGGAGGCCTTATGCCCATTATATCGGAGTAGTCGGGATTTGAGCAGATAACGGCGTACTGGCTTGTAAGCTGTGCGCCGGCCGAATCGCCGACGATGAAAACATTGCTTAAGTCAATATGGTATTCGTCCTTATTGCGCACCGCCCACTCCATAACGGTGTTGATATCCTCGAGCGGAGCGGGGAAAGCGTTGCTCGTGGCAAGGCGGTAATTGAAGTTAATAACGGTAAAGCCCTGCGCGGCGAGAAAGGCGCAGTAGAACCTGTACTTCTCGGGACTGCCGTAAACGTAGCCGCCGCCGTGGAAGTTTACTATAGTCGGGAGTGGAGAGCTTGTGCCCTTTGGATATGAGACGTGGAGATAATTATCCGCAGAGCCGCCGTATCTGAGCCCTGTTACGTATTCCACGTTTTTCGGCATCTCAAGTCCCGCGCCGAGCTTTTTCGCAAGCCTGTCGCAAAGCTTGCAGAATATTTTGATCCTTATATCCATATCATCATCCCTTTGCTTTCTTTATAGAAAGACTGATTCGCTTTTTCTTCTCGTCAACTCCTAAAACTACAACGTCGACTATGTCGCCGACCTTGAGCACCTCAGAGGGGTGCTTTATAAACCTGTCCGCAATCTCAGAGACGTGCACGAGACCGTCCTGGTGGACGCCGATATCGACGAAGGCGCCGAAGTCTATCACGTTGCGTACCGTTCCCGTGAGCTTCATACCCTCTTTAATGTCAGAGATATCCAGAACGTCCGTCCTGAGTACGGGCTTCGGAAGTGAGTCTCGGATATCGCGTCCCGGCTTCACAAGCTCGGAGACTATATCGCTGAGCGTCGGGATTCCGACGCCGAGCTCGGAAGCAAGCTTATCGCGCCCGAGCTCGTCCGCCTTCTTCGGAAGCGCGGCTATGTTACCGGAGGCGACGTCGGAGAGGGTGAAGCCCGTGAGAGATAAAAGCCTCTTCGCCGCCCCGTAGCTCTCGGGGTGGACGGCAGTATTGTCAAGTATATTGTCAGCCCCGGGAACTCTCAAAAAGCCGGCGCATTGCTCGAACGCCTTCGGACCGAGCTTCGGTACCTTTTTTATCTCCGCGCGGGAGGAAAACTCCCCATTATCCTCGCGATACTTGACAAGGTTTTTCGCCGTTGCGGAGGTGAGGCCGGATACCCTCGTGAGAAGGGAGGGAGAAGCGGTGTTTACGTCGACTCCAACCGAGTTTACGCAGTCCTCAACGACGCCGTCAAGAGCCTCCTCAAGCCTTTTCTGCGGCATATCGTGCTGGTACTGACCAACCCCGATTGCCTTTGGCTCGATCTTGACGAGCTCGGCGAGCGGGTCCTGAAGCCGCCTCGCAATTGAGACAGCGGAGCGGAGGTTTACGTCGTACTGAGGGAACTCCTCCGCGCCGAGCTTAGAGGCGGAGTATACGCTCGCGCCCGCCTCGGAGACTATCATATAGCTGAGATGCGCTCCCTTCTGGTTCTCGCGGCGGATAAGCTCAACGGCCATATCCTCCGTTTCGCGGCTCGCCGTCCCGTTTCCGATGGCGATATGCTCTACACCGTGCTTTCTGACAAGGGCGCCGAGCTTTTCTATGCACTCCTCGCGCTGCCTCTCGCCGTAGGTCGGGTAGACCACCGAGGTGTCAAGCACCTTGCCCGTGCCGTCGACGATGGCGACCTTGCAGCCCATCCTGTATCCCGGGTCGAGACCCATCGTGACCTTGCCCTTTACGGGAGACTGCATAAGAAGCGGGCGCAGATTTTGAGCAAACTGCGCTATCGCACCCTCGCTTGCCATATCGGTGAGGTCTGAGCGGGTCTCCCTCTCAAGCGAGGGGAAAATGAGCCTGTCGTATGCGTCGAGAGCGGCCTCTTTCATAAATTCAGAACACGGTGTCGAGGGCATAACGGCGTATCTGTAAACTACCCCCATAGCCTTGTCGTGGTCGAGCTCCAGACTGACCTTCAGCTTTTTTTCCTTTTCGCCCCTGTTGACCGCGAGCACCTGATGCCCCGCCATTCTCGATACTGCCTGCGAGAAATCGTAATATATGCGGTAAACGCTGTCCTCCTCAGAGGCGGCGACGGAGCGGATAAGCCCGTTCTTTTTTATAAACTCCCTCAGCCGTTTGCGGAGCTCGGCGTCGTCAGAAAGCCTCTCTGTGATGATATCCGAAGCTCCCTGAAGAGCGTCGTCTATTGTTTCAACGCCCTTCTCCGGGTCGATATAGTCCTTAGCAAGCTCGGAAGGGGAGAGACTGTCGCGCTTTTGGGCGAAAATGAGGTCCGCAAGAGGCTCAAGCCCCTTCTCCTTTGCCACGGTCGCTCTCGTCCGCCTCTTCTGCTTATACGGGCGGTAAAGGTCCTCGATCTCGGCAAGCGTCTTGGCGGCCATTATCTGAGCCCTCAGCTCGTCTGTAAGCTTGCCCTGCTCCTCAATGGAGCCGAGCACGGACTCCCTTCGCTCATTAAGCCCGCGCAGATACTGAAGCCTCGTCTCAAGCGTCCTCAGCGCGGTGTCGTCCATCGCGCCGTGCAGCTCCTTGCGGTAGCGCGCGATAAAGGGAATTGTGTTTCCTTCGTCCAAAAGTGTTATTACGTTTTTTATGTGCTCCTCGCTCTCGCTGAGCTCGGCCGCGAGAAGCTTTACGATTTCGTCCATTGCTACCTCCGACAGGCTTTGTGTTTTTTCGATTATCCAAGACATTATAGCATTCTCCGCCTCTAATTACAAATTATTTCTTGACGATTATCTGATTATGGAATATTATCTATTTCAGACAAAAAATCGGAGGAGATTGCTTTGAACGTCTTTAAGCGCCTTGTTTCCGCTGCACTTTCGATTATTCTTTTGCTGAGCCTTTGCTTCGCTGCTTCTGCTGACGAAGCCTGGCCGGATATCACCGGGCATAAATATGAGGATTATATCCTGAAAGCCCTTGAAAAGGGATACATCTCCGGATATGGCGACGGTACTGTCCGTCCCGACAGGGAGATAACGAAAAAAGAGGCCGTTTCGATAATTGTCAAGAATCTTGTTGAAAATCCCGCCGCACTATCTGAGGGCAGCCGTACTCAGAATATCGTGAAAAAGGCGATGAACTGGGGACTCATAAATTCCGGCAACAATATGTCAAGCTCTATCGACCGCCTCAAGGCCTACACAATGCTTGCCGCCGCAGCCGGCATAGGCGAAGGGGAGGACAATTCCGTTATCGGCTCTCTTGCCGACTCAAAGTATATCAAGGGCGAAGCGAGAGGTATGATCGCCGGGCTTATAAGCCGCGGGATAATAACCCCGGTCGACGGCCGCCTCGGCGTGTTTAAAACCGTGACCCGCGCGGAATTCATAATGCTGTTTATGAAGCTGGACGAGGCGGGGCTTTGGACGGCGGCAAAAAAAGAGCTCAATAACACGAGCATATCAAAGGTCAAGCTCAGCTTCGAGCATTCCGAGCGCCTTAAAGAGGGCGAGCCGATGCGAGTGACCGTCAATATCACCGGAGGCAAGCGCGGTACCGAGTGCACCGCCGTTTGGTATAAAAACGGCATCGAGGAGGGGAGAGAGGACATAGTTCTCTCCGGCAAGGAGCATCAGTACACCTTCGAGATCGATTACATAATGTCGGACTACACCCCGGATTCAGCCGTTGTCGGCTTTGAGCTTTACCATACGGAAAAAGGCAAGACGGAGAAAAAGGGCGACCACTTCACCCAGTACATAGACCACGATTATAAATCCGTCGTCGCGAAAATATCGAATAAGTACGAGGGCGACTACACCCTGCAGTACGCCCTCGACCACGACTATACCGATTATGAAAAGGCGGTATTCGTAAATTACAAGGGTTATTCAAGCTCAACGGAGTACCTCATCTGGGTAAACCGCGCATATCAGCGCACGAACGTGTATATCGGCAGCAAGGGCCATTGGAAGCTTATTAAGGTATTCGTCGTCGGCACGGGGCGTCCAGGCTCGGTAACTCCCGTAGGAGTGTTCAAGGTGTTCGGTAAGCAGCCCGGCTGGTATAAGATGAAGTACGACGTTAAGCCTATAGTGAACTTCTATCAGGGCGGATACGCCTTCCACTCCCGTCTGCTCTATCACGGAACGGACGAGGTAAAGGACCCGAGCATAGGATATCCCGTCAGCCTCGGCTGTATGAGAATGTATAATGAGGATATCCAATGGATGTACGATAATATCCCGATCTGGACCACCGTGGTCGTATGGTAAAAATAGGCGCGGGACGCAGCTTTTTGCTTGCGTCCCGCGCTTTTTTCTGCATACTCCCGTAAAAACAAGCATACCTATTAACAGAAATTATGCCAAGGGGGATAATGCAGTGGAAAATATGAAGATCTATGAGGATATCGCCGCCAGAACGGGCGGCGACGTATACGTTGGCGTCGTCGGGCCGGTCAGAACGGGGAAATCCACTTTTATAAAGAGATTTATGGAGACCCTCGTGATCCCCGGTATAGAATCCGACTACGTAAGAGAGCGGGCGAAGGATGAGCTCCCTCAGTCCGGCTCGGGAAGAACTATAATGACGGCGGAGCCGAAATTCGTTCCCGAGGAGGCCGTCAGCCTGAATATCGGCGGCGACGCATCTATATCCGTCCGCCTTGTCGACTGCGTTGGATATATGGTGGACGGCGCTGTCGGCGATACGGAAAACGGCGAGGAGCGTATGGTGACGACTCCGTGGTTTCCCGAGGAGGTATCGATGCGGGTAGCCGCCGAGACAGGCACGCGCAAGGTGATAGCCGAGCATTCGACGATAGGCATCGTAATCACGACCGACGGGTCGGTAACGGATATCCCGCGCGAGAGCTATGTTCCCGCCGAGGCTCGGGTCATAAGGGAGCTTAAGGAGCTAGGAAAGCCGTTTATCGTCCTTTTAAACTCGGCTCATCCCGAAGCGGCCGAGACGGCTGAGCTTGCCGCGAGCATCGCGGAGGAGCACTCCGTTACCTGCCTTCCGGTAAACTGTATGCTGCTCGGCGAGAACGAAATAGGAAGGATAATGAGCGCCGTGCTCGGCGAATTTCCGATAAGGGAATTTCGGCTTTTCATACCGGAATGGATGGAGACCCTGCCCGCCGACCACGAGCTTAAAAAGGAGCTTTGCTCCGCCGTGCTTGAGAGCCTTGAGGGCGCGAGACTTATCCGCGAGGCACGCCCCGCCGCTCTGAGAATAGGCGAGATAGACGGTAACGTTTCCGCCGAGCTCAGAGGCTCGGATATGGGAAGCGGCGCTGTTGTGATCGATATTGCCGCCCCGCGCGAGCTTTTCTATTCCACGGTGAGCGGGATGACAGGCTTTGAGATTAAGGACGACGGGGATATGATCTCCCTCCTTTCAGAGCTATCGGGCCTCAAGTCTGAGTACGAGAAGGTCGCGGAAGCGTTAAAAGACGTTCGCGAGACGGGTTACGGGGTGGTTATGCCCTCAAAGGACGACCTTACGCTCAGAGAGCCGGAGATAGTCCGCAGGGGCGGAAAGTATTCTGTCAGGCTCAAGGCCTCGGCTCCGAGCATACATATGATAATGACGGACGTTGAGACCGAGGTAAGCCCCGCCGTCGGCGGAGAGCGAAGCTCCGGCGACGTTATAAACTTCCTTCTGCAGGAATATGAGGGGGATACCGGCAAGCTCTGGGAGTCCAATATATTCGGAAGATCGCTCCACGATATAGCGGGGGATTCAGTACAGGCAAAAATCAGGAGCATGCCGCCCGAGACGCAGATAAAGATGAGAGATACGCTCGGAAGAATAATAAATGAGGGAGCGGGCGGCCTTATCTGCATCATACTTTAAATTGACTTTGCTTTGGCCGGGGTATATAATATCGAAAAAACGAACAGGAGATATGATATGAAAGCGATCGCAACAGATAAGGCTCCGGCCGCCGTCGGCCCCTATTCCCAGGCTATCGACTGCGGCGATACCGTCTACCTCTCCGGTCAGATACCTCTCGACCCCGCCGCCGGAGTAATAGTTGAGGGCGGCATTGAGACGCAGGCCCGCCGTATGTTTGATAATATCGGCGCCGTGCTTGAGAAGGCAGGTCTCAATTATAAAAACGTGGTGAAAACTACCGTATTTCTTACCGATATCGGCGACTTCGCCGCGCTGAATAAGATTTACGGCGAGTTTTTTTCCGAGCCGTACCCCGCAAGAAGCTGCGTTGAGGTTTCAAACCTCCCGAAAGGCGCCAAGGCCGAATGCGAGTGCATCGCAAGGCGATAAGTTAACACTCTGCCCGCCCCTTTATGGGGGCGGGCAATATATTTAGTTGAAATAATCCTTGAAAAATGGGAGAAAAACAAGTATACTTACAGCATTATGGATAATTGTGGGCATAGCGGGAAAACGCCCTGCCCAATGGAGGTATACCCTTGTATCTGAAAGCGCTCGAACTTCGGGGGTTCAAGTCATTTCCGGAGAAGACCCGGCTGACCTTCGAGAAGCCGATCACGGCCATTGTCGGGCCGAACGGCTCGGGAAAATCGAATATTGCCGACGCTCTTCAGTGGGTAATGGGCGAAATGAGCTCAAAGGCGCTGAGAGGCGGAAAGATGGAGGACGTTATCTTCGGCGGCACCGAGAAGCGGCCTCAGGTGGGCTTCGCTGAGGTCACCCTCGTGCTGGATAATTCCGACGGCGGGCTCAGCATCGAGTCCGACGAGGTCGAGGTAACGCGCAGATACTTCCGCTCCGGAGAATCGGAATACTATATCAACCGCAAGGCCGTGAGGCTGCGCGACGTAAACGAGCTCTTTATGGACACCGGCCTCGGAAGGGACGGATATTCCATCATCGGCCAGGGAAAGGTCGACAGTATCCTGTCACAGAGAAGCACCGACCGCCGCGAGATATTCGAGGAGGCCGCCGGCATCAGCCGCTTCCGCCACCGCAAGGAGGAATCTGAGCGCAAGCTTGAGCGGGCGGAGGAGGATCTTCTGAGGGTAAACGACAAGATCTCCGAGCTGGAGATGCAGGTCGAGCCATTAAGACGCCAGGCCGAGGTAGCGAAAAAATACCTGATACTCAGAGACGAGCTTCGCGGGCTTGAGATAAGCCTTTGGATGAATGAGCTCGACGAGCTGCAGGAGAAGAATAAGAAGCTGAACGAGGACGCGCTCGCTTCCTCCGGCGCCCTTGAGCGGGCGAAGGCGGAGCTCGACGCGGTCAATAAGGCTGCCGAGGCCTTTTCCGCCCAAATGCACGAAAAGGACGAGGAGGCCGAGACGGTCCGCTCGGAGATCTCGGCGTCCGACGCGATGATAGCCGAGACAGAATCAGAGCTTGCCGTTCTCAGAACGAGGCTCGGACATAACAGGGAGAGCATCGAGAGAGCTGAGGAGGAGATACTCCGTCAGGAGGGGCAGAACTCCGGTCTTGAGGCTCAGATAGAGGAGAGAAGAAACAGGGTCGCCGGAATAGATAAGGAGCTCGGAGAAAAGGAGCTTGAGCTTTCAAAGCTTGCCGAGCGGGCGGCCACCCTTTCCGATACGGAGAGCGAAAACCAGCGCAGGATAGTTGAACTTTCTGAGAAAAACCGAGCTTCGGCAGCCGAGCTTTCTCAGGCAAAAAGCGAGCTCAGCGGACTTGCGGCATTTATGCAGGAGGCTGAGGACAGAGAAAGCGCAGCGCTCCGCGAGCTATCCGCCCACGCGGAAAAGCTTGAAGCTGTAAAAGCAGAGGCGGCCGAGGTCGAGGCTGCAATTGCAAAGGCGGAGGAGCGCGAGACTGCGGGAAAGAACGTCGCCGCGGGCTACTCCATGCGCTTAATGTCAAAGCGCGAGAAGACCGAGGAGCTGTCCTCAAAATGCATGCGCCTCAGAATGGATCACAACGCTCTCAAGAGCCGTATCCAGATACTGAGCGATATGGAAAGAGACTACGAGGGTTACGGCAAAGCGGTCAAAACCGTAATGCGCGAGGCAAAGAGGGGTACGCTGAACGGTATACACGCCCCCGTCGCCGAGCTAATAAAGACCCCGGATAAATACGCCCTCGCAATCGAGGTGGCTCTCGGCGCGGCGCTGCAGCAGATCGTCGTCAGCACGGATATCGACGGAAAAGCGGCGATAAATATGCTTGAGCGGCGCGACGGCGGCAGAAACACCTTCATTCCGCTGAATGTAACGCGAGGCTCGCGCCTCAGCGCCCCGGGCATTGAGAACGAGGAGGGCTTCGAGGGAATTGCCTCGGACCTCATAAGCTTCGAGCCTAAGTACGAGGGCGTAATGCTTCAGCTTGCGGGACGCACGGCTGTTGTAAAGAACCTCGACTACGCGGTTAAAATAGCGAGAAAGTACTCTCATAAGTTCCGCATAGTAACCCTGAACGGTCAGGTCATAAACGCCGGAGGCAGTATGACGGGCGGAAGCGCACCATCAAACTCCGGAATACTCTCGAGGGCAAACGAGCTCAAGGCGCTGCAGGACAAAGAGAGCGGCATGACCGATGAGCTTCAGCGGGCGGAGAATTCGCTCGAGACGGAGAAGCGCGCTCTTGCTGCCGCGGAATATGAGCTTAAGACGGCGGAGGACGAGCTTTCCGCCTGCCGCGAGGAGCTTGTAAGGCTGAGAGGAACGAGCGAACACTACGGCCTTTTGATTGCCTCAATCGAGGAGAGAGCGGCTGAGCTCAAATCAGAGAGAAACGGCTCTGGCGAGAGAGCGTCCGAGCTTAAGGCGAGAGCCGACGCCGTGCGGGCTGATATTGCCAGACTTGAGAAGCTTGAGGAGAGCTCAAGGCTCGAGCTCGAGCGCGAATCAGGCGGGAGAGACGCCCTCTCCGAAAAGAGACGCGAGCTCATGGCGGAACAGGCCGAGATCAAGGCGGTGATGGCCTCGCTCTCGGCGGAGCGTGAAACCCAGGAAAACGCGATCACCGAGCTCGACGCGCTTCGCCTCGGGCTTGTCGGAGATAAGGAGAAGCAGGCCAAGACCATTGACAGCCTGAAGCTTGAGGCTGACGAGCTCGGCAGGAGCATAAGCCTTGACGAGGCAAAGCTCGAGTCGAGGCGCGCCGCGTCCGAAAGACTACGAGCAAAGCTCAAGTCCGTCACGGAAGATAAGCTGAGGATCGAGGCCGAGCGCACGAAAACCGAGAAGGAGTACCGCGACAGGTATCAGAGGATAATAGACCTCGAGAGAGACGCGGCAAGAATAGAGCAGAAGCGCCAGGCTGCCGAGATGGAGGAGAAGACCATCACGGACAAGCTCTGGGACAGCTACGAGCTCACGAGGGCGACCGCCCGCGAGCAGCGGCTTGAAATAGAGAGCTATCCCGCCGCAAAGCGCAGAACGGGAGAGCTGAGAAGATCTATTTCCTCGCTTGGCACTCCGAACCTCGGAGCTATCGAGGAATTCGAGAGAGTCAATACGAGATATACCTATCTCACCGAGCAGAGAGACGATATCGAGAAGGCGAGAGGCGAGCTTTTAGGCATCATCGCCGATATCACCGGCGAGATGAAGGAGATATTCAAAACAGAATTCGTCAGGATAAGCGAGAGCTTTAAGGAGACCTTCCTCGAGCTCTTCGGCGGCGGAAGAGCCGCGCTTGAGCTTGAGGACGAGGAAAACATCCTTGACTGCGGTATCGAAATAAAGGTACAGCCCCCGGGCAAGACGCTCAAGACGATCACCCTTCTCTCCGGCGGCGAAAAGGCCTTCGTCGCTATCGCCCTGTATTATGCGATACTCAAAATCCGGCCGACGCCCTTCGTAATAATGGACGAGATAGAGGCGGCGCTTGACGAGGCGAACGTAACGAGAACTGCAAATTATATGAGAAAGCTCTCGGATAAAACTCAGTTCCTCGTTATTACCCACCGCCGCGGCACTATGGAGGAGGCGGATATCCTCTTCGGCGTGACGATGCAGGAGCAGGGCGTTTCGAGAGTGCTGAAAATGGACGTTGAAGAGGCTGAAAAAACTATACGAAAGGGATAAAATCCCTTTACGATGAGAAAATAAGGAAAAGGAACGTACAATGGGCTTTTTTGAGAAAATAAAAAAAGGACTTGCAAAAACAAAAAACAGCATTTCCGCTGCCATTAATTCCACTATCGCCGCATATACGGGCGAGAACGACGATTTTTACGACGATCTCGAGGAGGCTCTTATCCTGAGCGACGTCGGAGCGGATACGGCGGTAAAGGCCGTCGATCAGCTGCGCGACCTTGCGGAGAGAAAGGGGTACCGCGGGGCGGACGGAGTGAGAGAGGGAATGTGCGAGGTGCTGGCCGGCATGCTGCCCTCGGGTGAGACGCTTGATCTCGGAACGAAGCCGAGCGTTATACTTGTCGTGGGGGTAAACGGCGTCGGGAAAACGACCACCATCGGAAAACTCGCGATGCTATTCGGAAACGAGGGCAAGAAGGTCCTGCTCGCTGCGGGCGATACCTTCCGCGCGGCTGCGGCAGAGCAGCTTACCGTCTGGGCGGAGAGAGCCGGGGCGGATATAGTGCGCCATGAGGAGGGTTCCGATCCGGCCGCCGTGGTGTTCGACGCGATCTCGGCCGCGAAGGCAAGAGGCACCGATATCATAATCATCGACACCGCGGGTAGACTTCACAACAAGTCTAACCTGATGAACGAGCTTAATAAGATCAGCAGGGTAATAGACAGGGAGCTTCCCGACGCGGCGAGAGAGACCCTTCTCGTGCTCGACGCCACCACCGGACAGAACGGGCTTACTCAGGCCGAGGCCTTTAAGGACAGCGCCGGGCTCACCGGAATAGTTCTCACAAAGCTTGACGGAACGGCAAAGGGAGGCATTGTCTTCGCGATTAACGAAAGACTCGGCGTCCCGGTCAAATTCGTCGGCGTCGGCGAGCAGGCGGACGACCTTATCCCGTTTGACTCAAGGGACTTCGTGGAGGCGCTTCTAAAATGAGGATAGTCTTAGCCTCGAATAACCCCGACAAGCTCAGAGAGGTCAGGGAGATCCTTTCCGGCACCGATATCGAGATTGTAAGCCAGAGAGAGGCCGGGATCCACACCGAGCCGGAGGAGACGGGTACGACCTTTGAAGAGAACGCGAGGATAAAGGCTCTCGCGGCAATGCGCGCCTCGGGGCTTCCCGCCGTGAGCGACGATTCCGGAATATGCATAAACGCTCTCGGCTCCTGCCCCGGAGTATTCTCCTCCCGCTTTTTGGCGGAGCTTTCCTATCCGGAAAAGTGTCAGAGAATAATGAAGCTTCTTGAGGGCATGCAGGACAGGAGAGCGCATTACACCGCCGCGGCGGTTATGGTATTCCCCGACGGCAGAGAGATAACCGCCGAGGGAATCGCCGAGGGCGAGATAGCGCACAAGGCGAGAGGCGAGGGCGGCTTCGGCTACGACCCGATATTCTTCCTGCCCGAATACGGAAAAACGATGGCGGAGATATCAGAGGACGAGAAAAACGCCCTCAGCCACAGGGGCAAGGCGTTTCGCGCCCTTGCCGCAAAGCTCCGCGAAGAACGAAACTAAGGAGATAAAGATGATAACAAGCTCACAGAGGGCGCAGCTTAAATCGCTCGCGCATTCCCTCGATCCCGTGGTTATGGTCGGGAAGAACGGGATAACGGAAAACGTTATTCAGGAAGCCGATAATTCGCTCAGAGCCCATGAGCTCATAAAGGGCAAGGTGCTTGAGACAGCCCTTATGTCCTCGAGAGAGACTCTCGCCGCACTCGCAGAGGCGACGGGCGCTGAGCCTGTACAGGCGATCGGAAATAAATTCGTGCTCTACAGGGAAAACCCCGATATCCCGCTTGAAAAGCGGATAAGGCTCATAAAGAAATGAACGACTCCGAGCTTGAAAGGCTGCGAGCCGAGGCGTACACAATGCTGAAGCCCTCGAGAATAGCCCATGTCAGGGGCTGCGAGGAGGAGGCCGCCCGCCTTGCCGCAAGATGGGGCGCAGACGAGACGGACGCGAGAATGGCCGCCATAGTGCACGACTGCACGAAGAAGGAGCCGATTGAGCGCCAGCACGAGCTCTGTCGTGAATACGGGATAACTCCGGACGCAGAGGAGGAGAAGAGCGCCGCCCTTCTGCACTCCAAGACCGGAGCCGCCGTCGCGAAAAACGTGTTCGGCCTTCCGGACAGGGTTTGCGAGGCCGTAAAGTGGCATACCACGGGAAAGCCGGATATGTCATTACTTGAAAAAATAATATACCTTGCCGACTTTATAGAGCCAACAAGGTCATTTGACGGGCTGGACAGGGTAAGGCTTCTCGCTTATGAGGATATCGACAGGGCGATAGCTGAGGCAATGCGGCTCAGCCTTGAGAATATGGGCGAGAGGGGAATAGAGCCTCATAAAAATACAGTCGAAGCCCTCGCATTTTTAACAGAGAAGATAAAGGATCGCACAAAATGAAACTATTCGGATCAAAGAGAAATTCGAGCCATACCCACGCACCGACGAGGGGCAGAAAGCTCATACTGTTTTTTGTCGTTGCAGTTGCAGTAATGGGTGTAGCTCTCGTCGGGATAAAGGGAGCAAAGGCTCTTATCAATAGATACAAAACAACTCCGCCGCCCGTTACAAGCAGCACGGAGGACAACCATTTCGATTTCGACAACGTGGACTATGAGCCCACGGTAACAGAGCCGGAGCCGGAACCGGAGCCTGAGCCGGCTGCCGAGCCCGTCGCCGAGCCGGAGCCCGAGCCCGAACCTGAGCCTGAACCCGAGCCGACGGAGCTTGCGCCGATGAACCTCGATTCCTTCAGAGAGGGGGTTTACACCTTCGCCATTCTCGGCAAGGATAAGGTGAGCGGCAGCACGGATACGATTATGGTTGCCACGTTCGACACGGTAAACTGCAAAATGAACGTAGTTAGCATACCGAGAGATACGCTTGTAAACGTATCCTGGACGACGAAAAAGGCGAATACCCTATATTCATCGTGCGGCAAGGATCACGAGAAACGTGTAAGCGCCCTGAAAACCGGGCTGAAAGAGCTCTGCGGCTTTGAAATAGGCTATTACGTCGTTATCGACGTCGAGGCCTTCGTAAAGCTCGTCGATTCCGTCGGCGGAGTTACCTTTGACGTACCGCAGAATATGAACTACGACGACCCCGCGCAGAACCTGCACATCCACCTGAAGAAGGGCGAGCAGCTTTTGAACGGCACGGACGCTATGGGCCTCGTGAGATTCAGAAAGGGCTACAGCTCCGGTGATATTAGAAGGATAGAGGTTCAGCAGGAGTTTATGTCGGCGGCCTTCGAGCAGATACTATCCAAGCTTTCTGAGCAGCAGATACTGACCCTCGCCGATATATTTATAAACGACGTACAGACCGATCTTGACATTCCGAGCCTCGTTTACTTCGCCGGAAAGGCGAAGAGCATGACGAAGGAGGATTTCACCTTCCAGACCGTTCCCGGGAATTATTACGACAGGTTTACGGTGAACGGACGCACGGTATCCTACGTTACGATCTACGTTGATCAGTGGCTTGAGATGATAAACGAATACCTTAATCCCACGGCGGAGGAGATAACGAGACAGAACGTTTCGATCGCCTACAAATCCGGCGGCAACGTCTACGTTACGAGCGGAACAAAGCGGATCTCCTCAAGCTGGGGCAAATAATAAAAGGGGGATATGATAATGCTTACACCTAACGAGATGGCAGAAATGATAGTAAAAGCTCTCGACTCAAAAAAGGCGAACGAGATAAAGGTGCTTGAGACGCGCGACGTGACCGTCCTTGCCGACTATTTCGTAATATGCACCGCGACCTCCACCACACATATCAAATCCCTCTCCGATGAGGTTGAGAAGGTGATGAAGGAGAACGGCGAGCCGCCTCTCCGCACAGAGGGATATCGCGCGGGCGGCTGGATACTCGTCGATTTCGGCTGCGTAGTGGTGCATATTTTCACAGATGAGGCCAGAAAATTCTATAATCTTGAGCACCTTTGGCAGGACGCCGCGGTGAAGGATATTTCCGCGCTTATCAAGGATTGAGGAGGACACCCTTATGAAATACGATTTTCCGAGGATCGAGAAGAAATGGCAGGAGATCTGGGAGAGGGAGAAGCCCTACGCCGCTGTGACCGGGGATAAGAGACCGAAGTTTTACGGCCTTATCGAGTTCCCCTATCCCTCCGGACAGGGACTTCACGTCGGCCATCCGAGACCGTTTACCGCGATGGACGTCATCACCCGCAAAAAGAGGATGCAGGGCTATAACGTGCTCTATCCCATCGGCTTCGACGCGTTCGGACTTCCTACAGAGAACTATGCCATAAAGAACCATATACATCCCGCGATAGTTACGAAGAATAACATAGCCCGTTTTACGAGCCAGCTCAAGATGCTGGGCTACGGCTTCGACTGGGACAGAGTCGTTGACACTACCGATCCCAAATACTATAAGTGGACGCAGTGGATATTCATCCAGCTTTTCAAGCACGGCCTTGCCTATAAGGCCACGATGCCCGTCAACTGGTGCACCTCCTGCAAGTGCGTGCTTGCGAACGAGGAGGTCGTGGACGGAGTCTGCGAGAGGTGCGGAAGCCCCGTTATCCGCAAGGAAAAAAGCCAGTGGATGCTGAAGATAACCGAGTATGCTCAGAGACTTATTGACGATCTTGACGAGGTGGACTATATCGAGCGCGTCAAGATCCAGCAGAAGAACTGGATCGGCAGATCGACCGGAGCCGAGGTCAAGTTTACCGCGACGAGCGGCGATGAGATCGTCGTATTCACCACGAGACCCGACACCCTATTCGGCGCAACTTATATGGTGCTATCACCGGAGCACGCCCTTGTGAAGAAGTGGCTTCCCTCCCTTGAGAACGCGGACGAGGTGAAGGCGTATCAGGCCGCTGCCGCCTCCAAGTCCGATATGGAGCGCACCGAGCTCAATAAGGAGAAGACCGGCGTTGAGCTCAAGGGCGTCCGCGCGATAAACCCCGTGACCGAAAAGGAGATACCCATATATATCTCCGATTACGTCCTTTCGACCTACGGCACCGGCGCAATCATGGCCGTTCCCGGCCACGACGACCGCGACTGGGAGTTCGCGAAGAAATTCGGCATCGACATTATTGAGGTCGTCGCCGGAGGCGACGTTGCGAAGAAGGCATATACGGTCAAGGACGATACCGGAATAATGGTAAACTCCGGCTTTTTGAACGGGCTTACCGTAAAGAACGCTATCCCCGCAATGATTAAATGGCTCGGCGAGAAGGGAATAGGCGAGGCTAAGGTAAATTACAAGCTCCGCGACTGGGTCTTCTCCCGCCAGAGATACTGGGGCGAGCCGATCCCCCTCGTAAACTGCGAAAAATGCGGCTGGGTGCCCGTGCCCGAGTCCCAGCTCCCGGTTGAGCTGCCGAACGTCGACAGCTATGAGCCCACGGACGACGGCGAGAGCCCTCTTTCCAAGATGACCGACTGGGTGAACACCACCTGCCCCTGCTGCGGAGGCCCTGCGAAGAGGGAGACCGATACCATGCCCCAGTGGGCGGGCTCAAGCTGGTATTTCCTCCGCTATATGGACCCGCACGACGATGACTTCGCCGTCTGCTCCGAGGCAGAAAAATACTGGGGACCCGTAGACTGGTATAACGGCGGAATGGAGCATACGACGCTTCACCTGCTTTACAGCCGCTTCTGGCATAAATTCCTCTATGATATCGGCGTCGTGCATACAAAGGAGCCCTACGCCAAGCGCACGAGCCACGGTATGATCCTCGGCGAAGGCGGAGAGAAAATGTCGAAGTCCCGCGGCAACGTCGTCAACCCGAACGATATCGTGGATCAGTACGGCGCAGATACGATGCGCCTGCATATAATGTTCATCGGCGACTTTGAGAAGGCCGTAAGCTGGTCGAACGAGGCGGTGAAGGGCTCTAAGCGCTTCCTTGACCGCTGCTGGAACCTGATGGATCAGGCGGCCGACGCCGAGGGCTACTCCAAGAAGAACGAGGCCGTTATCCACCGCACGATAAAGAAGGTCACCGAGGATATCGACGGGCTCAAGATGAATACCGCAATCGCCGCCCTTATGGCAATGGTGAACGAATTCTATCAGAACGGCTGCACGAGAGGAGACCTTAAGGCCCTGATCCTCATGCTCAGCCCCTTCGCTCCCTTTATCGCGGAGGAGATGTGGGAGCTCACAGGCTACGCCGCGAAGACCGGCAAGATGGCGATGCAGAACCCCTGGCCGGAGTATGACGAGGCAAAGACCGCTGCATCCGAAAAGGAGATAGCCGTTCAGGTAAACGGAAAGCTCCGCTGCACGGCCGTCGTTCCCGTTGACGCTGCCGACGAGGTAGTGCTCGATATCGTAAAGAATACCGAGAAGATAGCCTTTGCCCTTCAAACTAACGATATCGTTAAGACGATAGTAGTCAAAAACAAGCTCGTAAACCTTATAATGAAGCCTAAAGCTTAAGCTGTAAACCGCGCCCTTCGTAATGAAGGGCGCTTTTTGACTCTCAAAATTAACTTTTTACGAAAACGCAACCGAAAATAACTTTTTTGTAAATTGGCGTATGTTTACTTTTTTGCCAGAAAAAAGTATAATTACCGGCGTGAGGTGATCTAATGAGTATTGACTTTTCAATGCTTAAGGCATACAGGAAAAAGAACGGATATACGCAAGACGAGATCGCGGAAAAGCTCGGAGTTTCCCGCCAGGCTGTCGCGAAGTGGGAGCGGGGAGAGTCGGTCCCCGATATCGAGAGCGTCGTGCTGCTTGCCGGAATCTTCGGAGTTACGGTCGACGTTCTGATCAAGAGCACGGAAGCAGTCGGCAACGGGCAGCAGTATATGTTCGGCCTCGCAAAGCTAAACGATAAGGGTCAGATAACGCTTCCAATCGAGTGCAGAAGGGTTTTCGGCATAGAGCCCGGAGATCTTATTCTGGTGCTCGGCGATACGGATAAGGGTATCGCCCTTGTAAAAATGGAAGGAGAGGACGTAATATTATGAGCGCAGTGATAACGAAGGGACTTACAAAGCGGTACGGGAAAAAGACGGCTGTAGATCATATCGACCTTAAAATTAACGACGGTGAGCTTTTTGCCCTGCTTGGCGTTAACGGAGCGGGCAAGACCACGACCGTGCGTATGCTGACCTGCCTTTCCGAGCCGCAGGAGGGCGAAGCTCTCGTAAACGGACACAGCGTGCTTACCGAGAAGGACGCTGTCAAGGCGGTCGTCGGCATTTCGCCGCAGGATACCGCCGTCTCCGAAAAGCTCACCGTTCGCGAAAACCTTGAGCTTATGGCGAAGGTCGCGGGTTTCTCAAAGGAGAAGATTGAGGAAAAGGTTAGCGAGATGATCGAATGCTTCGATATGGAGGAGGTCGAGGATTCCCGCGCAAAGACCCTTTCCGGCGGCTTGAAGCGCAAGCTCTCAATAGCTATGGCTCTTATCTCCGAGCCTAAGGTGCTGTTTTTGGACGAGCCGACTCTCGGCCTCGACGTACTTGCAAGGCGTGAGCTTTGGCGCGCCATTGAAGCGCTCAAGGGAAAAATGACGATCGTGCTCACCACCCACTATATGGAAGAGGCGGAGATGCTCTCTGACAGAATAGCAATAATGGTAAAGGGCAAGATAGCCGCCCTCGGCACGCTCGCCGAGATAGAAGCGATTGCCGGTAAGTGCGGCCTTGAAGATTCGTTCGTTGAGATAGCAGAGAGAGCGAAGGGAGGAAAGTAATATGAAAAGAGCTTGGGCTTTTGCCGAGAGAAACGTCAAGGAGGTCCTTCGCGACCCGCTGAGCTATATTTTCTGCATCGGTTTTCCTCTCGTTATGCTCGTAATAATGACCCTCGTCAATCAAAGCATACCGAAAGAGGCGGGTATGACCATATTCAGGATTGACAGGCTCTCCGGAGGAGTAGCGGTTTTCGGACAGACCTTCGTTATGCTCTTTGCCGCGCTTTGCGTTTCCGGCGACAGGAGCGGGAGCTTCCTTGTCAGAATGTACGCGACCCCGATGAAAAGCCGCGACTTCGTATTGGGTTACATAATACCTATGCTTTTAATATCTGTTATCCAGTGCGCTCTCACTATGATAGCTTCCTTTGTTATTTCTCTGATAACCGGAGTAAAGCTCAGCATAGCGGGGCTTCTTATTGGAATCGCTGTATCACTTCCGTCAGCCGTAATGTTTATCGGCTTCGGGCTGTTATTCGGCACACTCTTCAATGAGAAGGCCGCGCCCGGACTTTGCTCGATAATAATATCCCTCGGCTCCTTCCTTGGCGGAATATGGTTTGATCCGGAGATGACCGGTGGCATACTTCTGAAGATATGCAGATGCCTGCCTTTCATTTACTCCGTAAAAACCGTCCGCTCAGCCATCAGCCTGAACTTTGGATACGAGGAATTCTGGCTTCCGCTCATCATCGTAATCGGCAGCGCAATAGTTATATCCGCCTTCGGAACTCTCACTTTCAGAAGAAGGATGAGAGCAGACCTATCGTAAAAAAACGAGGCTCAATAAAAAAAACATTGACAATTCCCCCTCAAGAAACTATAATACTAACGTTGTTTATAGGGTAATTTTGCCCTATCCGCAAAAAAGAGAAGTTTATTCGTCGGAGGGAGGGAAGAAAGATGAGCGAAGTCCACGTCAAGGAAAACGAGTCTCTGGACAGTGCTCTTAAGAGATTTAAGAGAAACTGCGCCAAGGCAGGCGTCCTCGCAGACCTCCGGAAGAAGGAATATTACCAGAGCCCCAGCGTCAAGCGCCGCAAGAAGTCTGAGGCAGCGCGCAAGAACAAGAACAAGAGATATTATTAAAATCCAAATGGCCGAAATTTCCTTGCATTTGCGCGGTAATTTCGGCCATACTCTTATTAAAGGGTGATGTAAAATGCCTGAAAAGTATCAGATAGTCAAAAAAGAGGAGCTTACTCCCGATATAGTCCGGGTATCTGTTTACGCTCCTCTCGTGGCAAAGAAAGCTAAGCCCGGCCAGTTTATCATACTGAGAACTGACGAGAGAGCGGAGAGGATACCGCTTACCATTTCAAGCTGCGGCGAGGACGGAAGCGTCAGCGTCGTCGTTCAAAAGGTAGGCGACAGCACGCTCACCCTTGGCGAGATGAACGAGGGCGACTGCCTGCGCGACTTCGTCGGCCCGCTCGGCGTTCCTACCGAGATCGAGTCCTCCGGAAAGGTCGCCGTTATCGGCGGCGGTCTCGGCTGCGCTATTGCGCTTCCCGTTGCCAAGGCTATGCACGACGCGGGCTGCGACGTGGATCTTATCGGAGGCTTCCGCTCCAAGAGCTTCGTTATTCTTGAGGATGAGATGAAGACTGCGTCCGATAATCTCTATATCTGTACTGACGACGGCAGCTACGGCTTTAACGGTATGGTAACAGCTCAGCTCAAGGAGCTGATTGACTCCGGCGTCAAGTATGACAGAGTGTTCGCTGTAGGCCCGCTTATTATGATGAAGTTTGTCTGCAAGCTGACGAAGGAATACGGCATACCGACTATGGTCTCGATGAATCCCATTATGATCGACGGCACGGGTATGTGCGGCTGCTGCCGCGTTACTGTAGGCGGCCAGATGAAGTTTGCCTGCGTAGACGGGCCGGACTTCGACGGGCACCAGGTCGATTTTGACGAGACGATGGCCCGCGCCGCGACCTACCGCGAATTCGAGCAGCAGAGGCGCAGGGAGCATAATTGCCGACTGGAGGGAATGAACAATGCCTAATATGTCAATGAATAAAACTCCGGTCAAAGAGCAGGACCCAAACGTTAGAAACAAGAATTTCCTTGAGGTCAACCTCGGCTATACTGACGAGGAGGCAAGGGAGGAGGCGGCGCGCTGCTTAAACTGCAAGAATCCTCTCTGCATGGAGGGCTGCCCGGTTTCTGTTCCCATCCCCGCCTTTATTCAGAAGGTGCGCGAGGGCGACAACGCCGGAGCATACGCAACCATATCCACAGCAAACGCCCTTCCCGCCGTCTGCGGCAGAGTATGCCCGCAGGAGAGCCAGTGCGAGGGCAGATGCGTCAGGGGCAAAAAGGGTGAGCCCGTAGGCATCGGCAGGCTTGAGAGATACGTCGCCGACTGGGCGATAAAGAACGGAACTAAGGGAGCGGACCTCGCCCCGGCGAACGGGAAAAGGGTCGCCGTTATCGGCTCCGGCCCGTCCGGCCTCACCTGCGCCGGTGAGCTTGCGAAGAAGGGCTACGACGTAACTATATTCGAGGCCTTCCACGTGGCCGGCGGAGTTCTGAGCTACGGAATACCCGAGTTCCGCCTTCCGAAAAGCATTGTCGAGAAGGAAGTCTCCAATCTTGAGAAAATGGGCGTAAAGATCGAACTCAACGTGGTCGTTGGCAAGACGGTTACTATCGACGAGCTTTTGGAGGAAGAGGGCTTCGACGCCGTTTTCATCGGCTCCGGAGCGGGACTTCCGCAGTTTCTGAAGATACCCGGAGAGGGCCTTGTAGGCGTCTTCTCGGCAAACGAGTACCTTACCCGCATCAATCTGATGAAGGCTTACCTGCCCGATAACCCCACGCCGATCTATAAGAGCGAGAAGGTCGTCGTAGTCGGCGGCGGCAACGTCGCCATGGACGCCGCTCGCTCCTCAAAGCGCATGGGCGCAGACGTGCATATCGTCTACCGCCGCGGCGAGGAGGAGCTTCCCGCCCGAAAGGAAGAGGTGCACCACGCTAAAGAAGAGGGGATAGTCTTCGATCTCTTATGCAATCCCGTTAAAATCAACGGAGATGAGAAGGGCAGAGTAAAGAGCGTGACCTGCATCCGTATGGAGCTCGGAGAGCCCGACGAGAAGGGCCGCCGCCGTCCCGTCCCTATTGAGGGCAGCGAATTCGATATCGAGGCGGATACGGTCATCGTATCGATAGGAACGAGCCCGAATCCCCTTATCCGCACCACCACGGAGGGACTTGAGGCGAACAAGTACGGCTGTATCACGACCGCCGAGGACGGCTCCACGAGCCGCGAGGGCATCTTCTGCGGAGGTGACGCCGCGACCGGCGCCGCGACCGTAATTCTCGCGATGGGCGCCGGAAAACGAGCCGCAAAGTCGATCGACGAGTATCTGAGCAATAAATAAAACGTTCCCGGGGCTTGTGTGATAGACAAGACCCCGGGAATTTGTTTTTGAAAAAATAGAAAATAATTATTGACAAATCCGGCCTTCTTAGTTATAATAACCCTTGCCGTTTCCGAAAGGAAAGTTGAGGGAGCTTAGCTCAGCTGGTTAGAGCGCCTGCCTTACAAGCAGGAGGTCACAGGTTCGAGCCCTGTAGCTCCCACCACAATACGGCCGAGTAGTTCAGTTGGTTAGAACGCCAGCCTGTCACGCTGGAGGTCGAGGGTTCGAGCCCCTTCTCGGTCGCCATTTGCCCAGGTAGCTCAGTTGGTAGAGCAGCGGACTGAAAATCCGCGTGTCGTTGGTTCGATTCCGACCTTGGGCACCATTTGCGGCTTTAGCTCATCTGGTAGAGCGCCACCTTGCCAAGGTGGAGGTAGCGAGTTCGAGCCTCGTAAGCCGCTCCAAAAAAGCCGCCGCGATCATAAATCTGTTCGCGGCGGCATATTATTAAAAAGTCAATACGGTGGCATAGCCAAGTGGTAAGGCAAGGGTCTGCAAAACCCTGATTCCCCGGTTCAAATCCGGGTGCCACCTCCAAAGCGAAAATCCTGTCACGACAGTGACGGGGTTTTCGCTTTGTATTCTTCATTCTTCAGTTTTCAGTATTCATTATTCATTTCTCTGACAGGATTTTCTAAATGAATAGTGAAGACTTAAGACTTAAAAATGAATAATTATTGCAAAGCCTGCCGTTTTTGGTATAATATAAGCGGTGATGATATGAAAGACAACGTTTTAGTTGACAAATCCATTGATTTCGGCGCAAGAATCGTAAAACTGCACCGTTACCTTGTCAAAACAAAACACGAGTCCGTTTTATCCAAGCAAATCCTGCGCAGCGGAACTTCAATCGGTGCGAACATTAATGAGTCACAATACGGAAACAGCAAAGCGGACTTTGTCGCAAAGCTTCATATTGCATTGAAAGAAGCGGCGGAAACGGAGTATTGGCTGCACATTTTGCAAAAGTCTGACTATCTTGATTGCAATATGGCAACTTCTTTATTGAATGATTGCCTTGAAGTAAAAAAGATCCTTATTTCCTCCATCAACACGGCAAAGCAGAACGCGAAGTAGTCCATTTCACGCAAACAGATATATGCACAGACCAAAGCTTTTTTACTTGATTTATATGGAAGTGATAAAATGTGCAAAGAAAACTATTTCGGTAATAAATATAAAAAACCTATCCTTGCTTTTCTGATTGCGTTGGTGCTTTTGCTGCTGGCGGGATGTGGAGGCAACATTCGCAGCACCGTCATTAAAGAGGTACCGTCAGATATTTATTCAGCAGACGAGATCAATGATGCGATATCTTTGATTATTAAAGAATTTTCTGGCTCGTGGTCAGGCTGTACGCTCAAAGAGATTACTTATGCCGGAGATAAGACAACAGCCCGGATGGCAGACGAATACTTGGGCAGCAACTATGAAGATTTCGCCGAAAGCTGGGGAGAATTTGATAACGTGATTATCTTAACTTCTTCCTTTGAAGTCGATGCCAGCGGGGGAGACGGTTCTTTGAATCCGAACAGCACGTACACAAACTGGCAATGGATCCTCGTCAGAAACGATGGCGGCTCGTGGCGTCACGTCGACCACGGGTATTGATTAGAGATAGACCAATTCAAAGCGAATATTTTGCCTTTAAATACGCTTTTAGTGAACTGAATTAAGGAAAGAAGGTACTAAAAATGAAAAAACTACTATCCGTTTTTCTCGTATGCTTCATGCTCCTGACCGAGGCAACTGTTATGGCGTCTGCTGAGGGCGAGCTCCCGTTCGAACTTACCGCCCCTCAGAACGTTTACGCGAAATGGCTTGAGGGTGACGATTCTCCCACGACCGTTCAGTTTGCCTACAGCCTTGCAAACGAGATGACTGTTTTTTTCAAAGACAGGGATGAGGCGGCAACCAACGGAACGATCGCTTCGTTTATGTCAAAATACGACTATGAAGAGATCTGGATGACCTGCCAGATAGACTGGGCAATCGATGATACTGTCGACACCGTCAGCGGATGGCACTATTCACAGTACTGGGATGGAAGCAATGAGCGATCCATCGGGTATGACGATGATTGGCATATCCGGGTAAGCGACTGGGACGGCGTTGACGTTTGGCTCAACAACGCAACGGAAACGGTCCAGGAAGCTTGGATACTCCGCGGCGTTACGACTTCGACGTTTTACGGAGACCCCGAGCAGAACACCCCGGGCATCAAGGATCAGCTCAGGCCTGACCAGTATTCATACGACGAGAGCGAAGAGAGGCTTACCATAGACTTTACCGAGCACACTGCGTATTTCCGCGCCCGCTTTGTCGTCACCACAAGGAATGAGGACGGAGACAAATACTACTATTCAGACTGGTCAAACGTCTGCTCCGTGGGAAAGAACTCGGAGAAACTCGAGCCTCTTACAAAGAGCGACCTCAATGCGCCTGTAATAAGCGGACTGCATATGACCGATAGGACGTTTAATGATAATCCCGTAGTCGCTTTTACGCTGACAGTTCCCGACGAGCTTGCGGCGATGGCAACGAGGGTCGCTGCTGCGGGCGGTGGAATTTATATTGAGACTGAAGCCCGGGTCAAAGGGGACACCGAGTGGACCCTTATGGGCAATGCCGACCGCGATGTCAAGGCGGGCGAGCTTGAATGCGCCCTTATCCATCTTGTGAACAGCGACCGCCCGAATATTCCGGCCGATACAGAGATCGAGCTGCGCTGCCGCTATTACTGCTATCAGCAGGGTTTAGACGATATCTACTCCGATTATTCCAAGGTAATATCCTTCGGCACCGACGAGATCAGCGAGGGCAGCCAGGAAACGGGTGAGAGCGGAGGAAGCGCAGCAGCCGAGGATAAATGCCCGATATGCGGCTTCTGCCCTCGCCCTCTCGGACTTTGTATCTTCATCTGGCTTACAATAATCGCCGTGATAGTTGTGGTTATTATAATAATCGCGAAGAGCAGTGGCAAGAATAAGAAACAGAGCTGAGAATTACGCGCAAATTACTCCCATAAAGCGCATTTTATCCGCTTTTTTTCTGCATTTAGCCTAATTGACATTTTACTCAGCTGTGTTATACTCAAAATCGAAGAGAAGAGAGCCCCGACAAAACATTATTTTGCCGGGGCTCATTTTTTAAGGGGGATAACTATGGAGTACAAAACCGATATCGAGATAGCCCAGGCCGCTACGCCGGAGCACATCACAAAGATCGCCGATAAATGCGGGATCCCCGCCGAGCTCGTTGAGCAGTACGGCTCGAACAAGGCGAAAGTCAGTCTTGAGCTTCTGAACAGACTCCAGTCCAAGGAGAACGGAAAGCTCATACTCGTTACGGCCATCACGCCCACTCCCGCAGGCGAAGGAAAGACTACCACCACCGTCGGCCTCGGCGACGCTTTGAAGAAGATCGGCAAGAACGTCGTTATCGCCCTTCGCGAGCCCTCTCTCGGCCCCGTGTTCGGAGTAAAGGGCGGAGCCGCCGGCGGCGGATACGCTCAGGTAATCCCGATGGAGGATATCAATCTCCATTTTACCGGCGATTTCCACGCTATCGGCGCGGCAAATAACCTGCTTGCCGCTATGATTGACAACCATATCTATCAGGGCAACGAGCTTAATATCGACCCCAAGCGCATCACCTGGCGCCGCTGCGTCGATATGAACGACAGGCAGCTTCGCAACGTGATCGACGGCCTCGGCGGAAGGACGAACGGAGTTCCACGCGAGGACGGATATGACATAACCGTAGCGAGCGAGGTCATGGCGGTATTCTGCCTCTCAAGGGATATCTCCGATCTAAAGCGCAGGATCGCGAATATCATAATCGGCTATACCTATGACGGAGAGCCCGTCACCGCCGGAGATCTGAAGGCTGAGGGCGCAATGACGGCACTTCTTAAGGACGCGCTCAAGCCCAATCTCGTTCAGACTCTCGAGCATACTCCCGCCTTCGTCCACGGCGGCCCGTTTGCCAATATCGCTCACGGGTGCAACAGCGTTATCGCCACCAGGATGGCTCTTAAGCTCGGCGATTACTGCGTTACCGAGGCGGGCTTCGGCGCCGATCTCGGAGCCGAAAAGTTCCTCGATATAAAGTGCCGAGCCGCAGGTCTCAAGCCCTCCGCCGTCGTCATCGTGGCTACCGTAAGAGCTCTCAAGATGCACGGCGGCCTTGACAAGAAGGAGCTGGGCACCGAAGACCTTGCCGCCCTCGAAAAGGGGCTTCCCAACCTTCTCAGGCACGTTGAGAATATAACCAAGGTTTACGGTCTTCCCGCCGTCGTCGCGATAAACCGCTTCCCCCTCGATACCGAGGCCGAGCTTGAGCTCGTCCGAGCCAAATGCGCCGAGCTCGGCGTGAACGTCGCGCTCAGCGAGGTGTGGGCAAAGGGCGGAGACGGCGGCATTGAGCTTGCAAACGAGGTCGTAAGGCTCTGCGAGGAGCCCTCAGATTTCCGCTTCTCCTATGAGTCCGAGCTCAGCATCAGGGAGAAAATCGAGGCCGTTGCGAAGAAGATATACCATGCCGACGGCGTTGACTTTACCGGCACAGCGCCGAGAGAGCTCAAGGAGCTTGAAAAGCTCGGTTTTTCCGGCCTTCCGGTCTGTATGGCGAAGACGCAGTACAGCTTTTCCGACAATCAGAAGCTTTTAGGCGCGCCCGAGGGCTTCCGCATCTCCGTCCGCAAGCTCAAGGTCTCCGCCGGAGCTGAGTTCATCGTCGCCCTCACCGGAGACATTATGACAATGCCCGGACTTCCGAAAAAGCCCGCCGCCGAGAATATCGACGTCGATGAAAACGGCGTAATCAGTGGGCTGTTTTGATATGAAAAACCTCACCGCTGAAGAATTTACCGCCGCTCTCGCGGCGAAGGAGCCCGTACCCGGTGGCGGGGGAGCGGCCGCGCTATGCGGCGCTCTCAGCGCAGCCCTGGGCTCGATGGTCATAAACTATACGCTCGGAAAGAAAAAATACGCCGAGTATGAGGCAGAGCTTTCTGCACTACTTGACGAGTGCGGCAGCCTCAGAATAAGATTTCTCGAGCTTATAGATGAGGACGCGGAGGCCTTTGAGCCTTTAAGCCGGGCGTACGGAATCCCGAAGGACGATCCCGAGAGGGAAGAGAGGCTTGAACTCTGCCTTAATAACGCTGCCCGCGCCCCGCTTGAGATGGCGAGGCTCGCCGCGAGAACGGCTGAGATTTCCGCTTTGCTTTGCGAAAAGGGAAGCACGCTTATGATATCCGACGCGGGCTGCGCTGCGGCTCTTGCAAAAGCCGCAGCCGAATGCGCCGCGCTGAACGTGAAGGTAAATACGAGACTTATGAAGAACCGAGAGACGGCAGACGCGCTGAACGCTGAGATCGAAAGCATTTTGGAAAAGGCGTCGGCAGAGGCCGAGAGCGTGCTCCGCTCCGTTTCGGAAAGGCTTGGATGAAATGACGGTAAGAGAAGCTGAAAAGAGAGACATTCCACGCCTTATCGACCTGCTTGAGGCCGTGCACTATACCCACCACCTGCTGAGACCGGATATTTTTACGGAGAAGGGGAGAAAGTACTCGGAGCCCGACCTTATAAAAATCCTCAGTGATGAGAGTAAAAGAGTCTTCGTCTGCGAAGCTGACGGCGACGTCGTAGGCTACGCCTTTTGCGTAATAAAGCGTTTTATTGATCCCATGGTTTACCCGATGACTGAGTTCTATGTCGACGAAATATGCGTTGACGAGAGTGTGAGACGCGGCGGTGTTGCAACCGCGCTTTTCGAGAGAATAAGAGCCGAGGCTGAGAAGATTGAAGCCGACCGGATAACCCTTAACGTGTGGGAGGGAAACGACCCCGCCCGCAGGTTTTATGAGAAGATGGGTATGACGGTCATGAAAACGATGATGGAAATAAATTTGCGAAAATGAGAAAATTGATATTGACAAACAGATTTTTTCTGTTATAATCAATTACGCTCTTCGCGGGAGTGCTGGAATAGGTAGACAGGCACGTTTGAGGGGCGTGTGTCAATAGGCGTGTGAGTTCAAGTCTCATCTCCCGCACCAAGAAAAAACCTCGTTGCGTATGCAACGAGGTTTTTTCAATGATGTTTGCCCTGCCGGGCAAATGATGCTGCCTTCGGCAATGATGCCGCATCGCTAATGATGTGTCCTGCGGGATAATAAGTGTACGTTTATTGGTGAAGAAATGGATAGAGTAATAGGCAAAAGGGTAAAAGGAATAGTTGATCGGCCTATGGGAAGCGCTCATCCGAACGATCCGGAAATGATTTATCCGATTAATTATGGATATGTTGAAGGGCTATTTGCAGAGGACGGAGAAGAACAGGACGTATATATATTCGGACCGGATAAACCAATCAAAACCTTTGATGGCGTTGTGATTGCTGTTTACCATCGCTTCAATGATGTGGAGGATAAATGGATCGTGTCATTAGACGGCAAAGATTATTCCGACGAAGAGATAATGCAGGCGATCCGGTTTCAGGAGCAATATTTTGAAGGGGAATTAGTTCGGTAACTTCTTCCATTATATTGGCGCCCATTACTTTTTCGCTTAAGACCTTACTGCGGAGATAAAGTCTATGATCAAACTTAAGTACGGAAACACAAATTCTTTTTTCATTCAGGGCGGCAGCGGTCTTGTGGTTGATACCGACTATGCAGGAACGCTGCCGGCTTTTTATAAAGCTTTAAAGCAAAACAACATCAAAGTCAGAGACATCGGATATGTTTTGGCAACGCACTATCATCCCGACCATATGGGACTTGTCGGCGAGCTGATGGGGCAGGGGGTAACGCTTCTCCTGATCGACGTGCAAAAGGATTTCGTTCATTTTTTGGACGCCATTTTTGAAAGAGACGGATTGCCTTATGTACCGGTTGATGAAAAGCAGGCTGCTGTCATATCCTGCGGGGAAAGCAGAGCCTTTTTGAAAAGTATCGGCATTCACGGAGAGATAATTCACACCCCAAGTCATAGCGAGGACAGCGTTTCGCTCGTTTTAGACGACGGCGATTGTTTTGTCGGCGACCTCGATCCGTTCGAGCATATTGAGGCGTATGAAGATAACAGAGCGCTGAAAAACGATTGGGAACACATTCTTTCTTTAAACCCGAAGAGAGTGTTCTTTGCACATAGACCCGAAAAGATACTGGAGGGAAATCTGCCGCTCGCAATAAAAATGTGAGCGGCTTTTCCTTTTGAGCAAAAAAAAATTCGGCAAAAGCCGCAGCTTTGCCGAAAAAACTATTGACATTTAAATGCTGTACTGGTAAAATAAATTGATATTGCGCTGTAATAACGCTAATTTCCTTTGTAACTACCGTTAGTATAGCACAAAACAGATAAAAATCAAGCGCATTACCGGGAAATGATGCAACCGCGCCGGGCGTATCGTTTTCCGCCAGATTACGTGAAGGAGTGAAGCCAGTTGCCTAAGGACGTATGGTATGGCAAAACGCTGAGAAAGAGCTTTGCCAAATCTGTGGAGATCCAGGATATGCCTGATCTTCTTGAGATCCAGAGAGATTCCTATAAGTGGTTTTTGGAAACGGGACTGCGCGAGGTATTCAAGGACGTAGCCGCGATCACCGACTACAGCGGGAACCTCGAGCTCAGTTTCATCGATTACAAGATGGACGATCCCCCCAAGTATTCCGTGGAGGAGTGCAAGGCGAGGGACGCAACGTACGCCGCTCCGCTCAAGGTCAGCGTCTGCCTCCGCAATAAGGAGACCGAGGAGATCAAGGAGCAGGAGATATTCATGGGCGATTTCCCGCTTATGACAGAGGGCGGCACGTTCGTAATAAACGGCGCCGAGCGCGTCGTTGTTTCGCAGATAGTCCGCTCCCCCGGCGTCTACTATGAAAAGAACGTTGACAAGACGAATCAGCCGGTTTACGCCACCACGGTCATACCCTACAGGGGAGCGTGGCTTGAGTACGAGACTGACTCTCAGGATATGTTCAACGTTCGCATAGACAAAAACCGCAAGCTTCCGATCACTTGCTTCCTCCGCGCTATCGGCAGAAGGACGGACGAGCCCTATACATGGATCACCGCCTCCGGCGCCGAGACCGGCTGCGTCACGAACGACCAGCTCAAGGAGGTCTTCGGCGAGGATGAGCGTATCGTCTCCACGATAGAGAAGGACGGCTGCACGAGCCGCGAGGACTCCCTTATGGAGATCTACCGCAGGCTTCGCCCCGGCGATCCCCCCACGGTCGATTCCGCCGAGACCCTGATCTTCAACCTCTTCTTCGATCCCAGAAGGTACGATATCTCCACCGCCGGCCGATATAAGTACAATAAGAAGCTCGCGGTCTGGTCAAGGATAGTCGGCAAGCAGCTCACAAGGCCTGTTGCCGACCTTATGACGGGCGAGATAATCGCCGACGCGGGCGAGACCGTTACCCGCGAGAGAGCGGAAGAGCTTGACAGGCTCGGACTTCTTGAGGTCTATGTCAAGGGCGACAGCGGCAAGGAAATCAAGTGCTTCGGCAACGGAATGGTATGGCTTGACCGCTTCGTAGACTTCGATCCCGCCGAGCTCGGCGTCAAGGAGAGAGTCCGCTGGATCGTTCTCAAGGGTCTTCTCGAGAACTACTCAGGCGATGAGCTCAAGGAAGCTGTCCGCCTCAATATCGACGACCTCGTACCCAAATTCATTATCCCCGATGATATTTACGCTACGGTCAACTACCTCGGCAACCTTGCTCACGGCGCGGGCGAGGCCGACGATATCGACCACCTCGGCAACCGCCGTATGCGTTCCGTCGGCGAGCTGCTTCAGAATCAGTTCAGAGTTGGCTTCTCCAGAATGGAGCGCGTTATCCGCGAGCGTATGACGCTTCAGGATCTCGACGTTGTCACTCCGCAGAGCCTTATAAATATCCGCCCTGTGACTGCGGCGATCAAGGAGTTTTTCGGCTCCAGCCCGCTCTCTCAGTTTATGGATCAGACAAACCCCCTTGCGGAGCTTACGCATAAGCGCAGGCTTTCCGCACTCGGCCCCGGCGGTCTTTCCCGTGACCGCGCCTCCTTCGACGTCCGCGACGTTCACTACAGCCATTACGGCCGTATGTGCCCAATCGAGACTCCTGAAGGCCCGAACGTCGGACTTATCTCCTACCTCGCGTCTTACGCGAAGGTAAATGAGTACGGCTTTATGATCGCGCCCTATCAGAAAGTCGACAAGGCCACCGGCAGGGTCACCGACCACGTTGATTACCTCACCGCCGACCAGGAGGATCGATTCGTTGTCGCTCAGGCTACCGAGCCTCTTGATGAGAACGGCTGCTTCGTAAATCAGAGAATCGTCTGCCGTCACCGCGACGAGATCGTCGAGGTCGACAAGAGCCGCGTTGACTACGTCGATATCTCTCCGCGTATGATGGTCTCCGTCGCCTCCGCGATGATCCCCTTCCTTGAGAACGACGACGGTAACCGTGCCCTGATGGGAGCTAACATGCAGCGTCAGGCCGTGCCTCTTCTTACCACCGAGGCGGCCATCGTAGCCACCGGAATCGAGCACAAGTGCGCGGTTGACTCCGCCGTTGTGGTCGTAGCCGAGGGCGACGGCGTCGTGACTTACGTTGACGCGAACTGCGTTACCGTTAAGTACGACTCCGGTGATATAAAGGATTACCACCTTATCAAATTCGCCAGATCCAACCAGGGCACCTGCATCAACCAGCGTCCCGTCGTCGAGGTCGGCGAGAGAGTCAGCTACAAATCCGTCCTTGCCGACGGTCCTGCCACCTCTAACGGAGAAATAAGCCTCGGAAAGAACCTCCTCGTCGGATTTACGACGTGGGAAGGCTACAACTATGAGGACGCTATTCTTCTTAACGAGCGCCTTGCTATGGAGGACGTTTTCACCTCCATCCACATCGAGGAGCACGAGATCGACGCCAGAGATACCAAGCTCGGACCCGAGGAGATAACCCGCGATATCCCGGGCGTAGGCGAGGACAGCCTCAAGTATCTCGACGAGCGCGGAATCATCTCCATCGGCGCTGAGGTACACGCCGGCGATATCCTCGTCGGAAAGGTCACACCGAAGGGCGAGACCGACCTTACCGCTGAGGAGAGGCTCCTCAGAGCCATCTTCGGCGAGAAGGCGAGAGAGGTCCGCGATACCTCCCTCAAGGTGCCTCACGGCGAGAGCGGCATAGTCGTCGACGTCAAGGTCTTCACCCGCGAGAACGGCGACGAGCTGAGCCCCAGCGTAAACGAGGTCGTCCGCGTTTATATCGCGCAGAAGCGCAAGATCTCCGTGGGCGATAAGATGGCCGGCCGCCACGGAAACAAGGGCGTCGTATCGCGCATACTCCCGAAGGAGGATATGCCCTATCTGCCAGACGGCACTCCGCTCGATATCGTTCTTAATCCGCTCGGCGTTCCTTCCCGTATGAACATCGGTCAGGTCCTCGAGGTACACCTCGGCTACGCTGCTCAGGCTCTCGGCTGGAAGGTCGCTACCCCGATCTTTAACGGCGCCAAGGAGTCCGAGATCCGCGAGCTTCTCGGCCAGGCCGGACTCCGCACGGACGGAAAGAGCGTTGTCTACGACGGACGCACCGGCGAGGCCTTCGATAACCCGATCACCGTCGGCTACGTTTACTTCTTAAAGCTCCACCACCTCGTTGACGATAAGATCCACGCCCGTTCCACCGGCCCGTACAGCCTCGTAACTCAGCAGCCGCTCGGCGGCAAGGCTCAGTTCGGCGGCCAGAGATTCGGAGAAATGGAGGTCTGGGCTCTCGAAGCTTACGGCGCAGCCTACACGCTTCAGGAGATACTGACCGTCAAGTCCGACGACGTTACCGGCCGTGTAAGGACTTACGAGGCTATCGTCAAGGGACACAATATTCCGAAGCCGGGCGTGCCCGAGTCCTTCAAGGTTCTCGTTAAGGAGCTTCAGTCACTCTGCCTTGATATCAAGGTCCTCGATAAGGACGGGCAGGAGATAGAGCTGCGCGACGATGAGGACGATGAATACGCCGGCGGCTTCAGAAGCGTTGAGAACGACAATTATTCGTCTGACGACCGCGAGTTCCACTCAGCAGGATATTCCACCGGCGACGCCGAGGATATTATGAGCGGAAACTACGGTTCCGAGGCCGACGACGATGACGATGAATTCGCTTCTGACTACGACGATTACTCTGATTCGTCCGATGATTTCTACGCAAAGGAGGAGGAATAACAGATGAGTTATACACCGTTTGACGCCATTCAGATTGGCATCGCTTCTCCGGAGATGATCAGAGAATGGTCCTACGGCGAGGTCAAGAAGCCGGAGACCATCAACTACCGCACCCTCAAGCCCGAGCGCGACGGTCTTTTCTGCGAAAGGATCTTCGGGCCGACGAAGGACTGGGAGTGCCACTGCGGAAAATATAAGAAGATCCGCTTCAAGGGTAAGATCTGCGAGCGCTGCGGAGTCGAGGTCACCCGCTCCAAGGTGCGCCGCGAGCGTATGGGTCATATCGACCTTGCCGTTCCCGTTTCCCACATCTGGTACTTCAAGGGGATACCGTCCCGTATGGGCCTTATTCTCGACCTCACGCCCCGTATCCTCGAGAAGGTACTCTATTTCGCGAACTATATCGTGACCGATCCCGGCGATACGCCCCTTCAGAAGAACCAGCTTCTCACCGAGAAGGAATACCGCGATATGCGCGAGAAGTACGAGGATGACTTCGAGGCCGGAATGGGCGCCGAGGCTATCAAAAAGCTTCTCCAGGATATTGACTGCGAAAAGCTCTCCCGCGAGCTTCGCGATGAGCTGAAGAGCGCCTCCGGCCAGAAGAAGGCCAAGATAGTCAAGAGACTTGAGGTGGTCGAGAGCTTCTATAAGAGCGGCAACAAGCCCGAGTGGATGATCATCGACGTTCTCCCTGTCATCCCGCCCGAAATCCGCCCGATGGTACAGCTTGACGGCGGCCGCTTTGCGACCTCCGATCTTAACGATCTATACAGAAGAGTTATCAACAGAAACAACCGCCTCAAGAGGCTCCTCGAGCTCCACGCTCCCGACATTATAGTCAGGAACGAGAAGCGTATGCTCCAGGAGGCCGTCGACGCTCTGATGGATAACGGCAGAAGGGGAAGAGCAGTTACCGGAGCCAACTCCCGCGCTCTCAAATCCCTCTCCGATATGCTCAAGGGCAAGCAGGGACGCTTCCGTCAGAACCTTCTCGGAAAGCGCGTCGACTATTCCGGCCGTTCCGTTATCGTCGTCGGACCCGACCTCAAGCTCTTCCAGTGCGGCGTGCCAAAGGAGATGGCTATCGAGCTGTTCCGCCCCTTCGTTATGAAGAAGCTCGTTGAGGACGGAGTCGCGAACAACATCAAGTCAGCGAAGAAAAAGGTTGACAAGGGCGCTGCCGAGGTTTGGGACGCTCTCGATGTAGTCATAAAGGAGCACCCCGTACTCCTCAACCGCGCGCCTACGCTTCACAGGCTCGGTATCCAGGCCTTCGAGCCAATTCTTGTTGAGGGCCGCGCTCTCAGACTTCACCCGCTGGTATGCACCGCGTTCAACGCGGACTTCGACGGAGACCAGATGGCTATCCACGTTCCTCTTTCCGCAGAGGCTCAGGCCGAGGCGAGGATACTGATGCTCTCCGCGAACAACCTTCTGCATCCTCGTGACGGTCTGCCTGTAACCATACCCACTCAGGATATGATCCTCGGCTCCTACTACCTCACCTTCGTCAGGGAGGAGCAGGGCACAGGCAAGTCCTTCAGAAACGTGGAGGAGGCTCTTATGGCCTACCAGGTAGGCGACGTCGGAATGCATTCGCCTATCAAGGTCCGTATGTTCCGCGAGGTTGACGGCGTCACCCGTTCCGGCATTATCGAGACCACCGTCGGCCGCATCATATTCAATAACCCGATCCCCCAGGATCTCGGCTTTGTCGACAGGACCGATCCCGAGCACGAATTCGATCTCGAGATCAGCTACAGAGTCGGCAAGAAGCAGCTCGGCCCGATAATCGACCGCTGCATTGAGAAGCACGGCTTCGCAACCAGCGTTGAGATGCTCGACAATATCAAGGCTCAGGGCTATAAGTACTCCACGATAAGCGGCATAACGATCAACGTTACCGATATGACAGTACCTGAGGAGAAGAAGAGACTCATCAGCGAGACTGAAAAGCTCGTCGTTGAGATCGAGACCAAGTACCGCCGCGGCTTCATCACGAACGACGAGCGCTACCGTAACGTCGTTCAGGCGTGGGAGAAAACGACGAAGGACGTTACCTCCGCCCTTGAGAGCTGCCTTGACGAGTTCAATCCGATCTTTATGATGGCAAACTCCGGAGCTCGTGGCTCCATGGCACAGATCCGTCAGCTTTCCGGTATGCGCGGACTTATGGCGAATACCGCAGGTAAGACGATCGAGATCCCTGTAAAGAGTAACTTCCGCGAGGGCCTTTCCGTACTTGAGTACTTCACCTCCGCCCGCGGCGCCCGCAAGGGCCTTGCCGACACCGCTCTCCGTACAGCCGACTCCGGATACCTTACCCGCCGAATGGTCGACGTTTCTCAGGACGTTATAATCCGCGAGCACGACTGCGGCACGACGGACGGCATCTGGGCTACCGAAAAACTTGAAAACGGCCAGGTGGTCGAGTCCTTCAAGGACGCTATCCATGGCCGCTATCCCACCGAGAATATACTCGATCCCGCAACCGGAGAGCTTCTGTTCTCCAAGGATGAGATGCTTACCCACTCCTCCGCGGCTGTGCTTACCGCGCACGGCATAAGCTCCGTCAAGGTCCGCAGCGTTCTGACATGCGAGGCGAGAAGCGGCGTCTGCGCGAGGTGCTACGGTATGAACCTTGCGACCGGCATTACCGTAAACGAGGGAGAGGCAGTCGGAGTTATCGCCGCCCAGTCCATCGGAGAGCCGGGCACTCAGCTTACGATGCGTACCTTCCACACCGGCGGCGTCGCCGGAGGAGAGGCGGGCGTCGAGATTACCCAGGGTCTTCCGAGAGTTGAGGAGCTATTTGAGGCGAGAAAGCCGAAGAGAGCCGCCACAATCGCCGAGATCTCCGGTATCGTCACCCTCGAAGAGGCGCACAAGGGCGCGATGGTCAATATCACCATCACGAATCCCGCCGACGGCGACGTAAGGATCTACTCCGTTGCCCATAACTCCGGAATCAGAGTAAAGAACGACGATATCGTTAAGAAGGGCGATATCCTCACGGGAGGCGCTCTCAATCCTCACGATCTTCTCAGAATATCCGGAAGAGACGCTCTTCAGGATTACCTCATCGGAGAGGTCAAGAGAGTTTACCGCCAGCAGGGTATCGATATCAGCGATAAGCACATCGAGGTCATCGTTCGCCAGATGATGCGAAAGGTGAGAATAGAGGACGCCGGAGATACGGATCTCCTTTCCGGCTCCGTGGCCGACGTTATCGAGCTGCGCGACGCTGTCGACAAGCTCCGCCAGAGAGAGGCTGCCGGCGAGACTGATCTCACTTATCCCGAGTATACGCATATCCTCATGGGAATCACGAAGGCGTCCCTTGCCACAGATTCCTGGATGAGCGCCGCCTCCTTCCAGGAGACTACGAAGGTGCTCACCGAGGCCGCAACCAAGGGCAAGATCGACAGACTTATCGGCCTTAAGGAGAACGTCATCATCGGTAAGCTCATCCCCGCCGGCTCCGGACTTGATATCTATCATCCGGACGACGAGGAGGACTACAAGGTCGCCGCGAAGTCCGCTGAAGAAGCGGAGGAGCCCGCGGAAGAGGAACCGGACGTAGATCTTTCGGCTCTTCTGAACGCCGGAAACGCGCTTTGATACCGTAAATATGTGTTTGACCCGCCCCGCTAAAAAAACGGGGCGGGTTTTCCCATAATGACGGAAAAAGAGAGGTATTTATTCTCTGTTTTGTACCGAAAAATGGATTTTTCTTATTGACGAATCAGAATTCTTATGTTAATATAACTAACTGTGTGAATGTGCAATGGGATTATTGCGCCCTCACGCAGAGAGTATTTCAGGAAAGGAGGAAAACAATGCCGACAATTAATCAGCTCGTAAAGCAGGGAAGAAAGTCCGCGGCTTACAAGTCCACTTCACCGGCTATGCAGAAGGGCCTCAACACTCTTAAGAACGTTGAAACCAACCTCTCCAGCCCCCAGAAGCGTGGCGTTTGCACCGCAGTCCGTACCTCAACCCCCAAGAAGCCGAACTCCGCTCTTCGTAAGATTGCCCGTGTTCGCCTTACCAACGGCTATGAGGTCACCGCTTATATTCCCGGCGTCGGTCACAATCTGCAGGAGCACTCGGTAGTGCTTATCCGCGGCGGTCGTGTCAAGGACCTCCCCGGTGTGCGTTACCACATCATCCGCGGCACCCTCGATACTCAGGGCGTCAACGGCCGTATGCAGGCTCGCTCCAAGTATGGCGCGAAGAGACCGAAGGCAGGCAAAGGCGCTGCCAAGAAATAAGATCTAAAACCAACAGTTGCCCTGTTGTTTCATATATAAAATATATGACCTCAGGGCGCAGCGAAGCGTGAAAGACCGCTTCGAGTACCTTTGAAATCATTTTATAATGAAGGAGGGAAGAATAGTGCCCAGAAGAGGTAACGTTCCCAAGAGAGAAATTCTGCCGGATCCCGTATATAATTCTGTGCTTGTGACCAAGCTTGTCAACAGCATTATGCTGGACGGCAAAAAGGGCGTGGCTCAGAAGGTCGTTTACGGCGCTTTTGATATCATAAGCGAGAAGACCGGCAAAGAGCCGCTCGAGGTTTTCCAGCAGGCTATGGAAAACATTATGCCCAGCCTTGAGGTCAAGGCCCGCCGTGTCGGCGGTGCCACCTATCAGGTCCCTATCGAGGTCCGTCCCGCAAGGCGTCAGACCCTCGGACTCAGATGGCTCACCAATTATTCAAGAGCCCGCGGCGAGAAGACTATGAAAGAGCGTCTCGCAGGCGAGATCATGGACGCGGCTAACAACACCGGCTCCTCTGTCAAGAAGCGCGAGGATACCCATAAGATGGCCGACTCCAATAAGGCGTTTGCTCACTTCAGGTGGTAATTTCCGCCTTTCGCGAACAATGCCAAGGGGTGTGCTGCCCCGTAAACAGGAGATTGGAATTATATGGCAAGACAATATTCACTTGAAAACACGAGAAATATCGGCATCATGGCGCACATTGATGCCGGAAAGACCACGACTACCGAGCGTATCCTTTTTTATACCGGCATAAACCATAAGCTCGGCGAGACCCACGAGGGCAACGCCACTATGGACTGGATGGAGCAGGAGCAGGAGAGGGGAATAACTATCACCTCCGCCGCTACCACCTGCTTCTGGAAGGGAAACCGTATAAACATCATCGATACCCCGGGCCACGTGGACTTCACCGTTGAGGTCGAGCGTTCGCTCCGCGTGCTCGACGGATCGGTGACAGTTATGTGCGCGAAGGGCGGAGTCGAGCCCCAGTCCGAGACCGTATGGCGTCAGGCGGACCATTATCAGGTCCCCCGTATGATCTACGTTAACAAAATGGACATTATGGGCGCCGACTTCTACAACGTTATCGATATGATCCACGACCGCCTGAAGGCGAACGCAGTGCCCATCCAGCTGCCCATCGGAAAAGAGGCTGATTTCCGCGGCATCATCGACCTTATCGAGATGAACGCCGATATCTACTATGATGAGCTCGGACAGGATATGCGCGTTGAGGAGATACCCGAGGATATGCGCGACCTCGCTGAGGAGTACCGCTCAAATCTACTCGAGGCAGTCTCCGACTTCGACGATCAGATCATGGAGGATTACCTCGAGGGTAAGTCCGTTTCCTCGGAGGCTATCAAGTTAGCTATCCGCAAGGCGACCATCGCGAACAAGATGGTTCCCGTGGTATGCGGCACCTCTTACAGGAACAAGGGCGTTCAGAAGCTGCTCGACGCTATCGTAGACTTTATGCCGTCTCCTACCGACGTTCCCGCAATCAAGGGCGTCAATCCCCGTACCGGGGAGGAGGAGGACCGCCCGTCTGACGATAACGCCCCGTTCTCCGCTCTTGCGTTCAAGATAATGACCGACCCCTACGTTGGCCGTCTCAGCTTTATCCGCGTTTACTCCGGTACCGCCGAGGCGGGATCCACGGTGATCAACTCCACCAAGGGCCAGCGCGAGAGGCTCGGAAGACTTCTTCAGATGCACGCGAATCACCGCGAGGACATCCCGATAGTCTACTCCGGCGATATCGCCGCCTGCGTCGGACTTAAGAACACCACCACCGGCGACACCCTCTGCGACGATAAGGCTCAGATCGTGCTTGAGTCCATGGAGTTCCCCGACCCCGTTATCAGGGTCGCAATTGAGCCCAAGACCAAGGCCGGTCAGGAGAAGATGGCTATCGGCCTCCAGAAGCTCGCCGAGGAAGATCCCACGTTCAAGACCTACACCGATGAGGAGACTGGCCAGACCATTATCGCCGGAATGGGCGAGCTCCATCTGGAGATAATAGTGGACAGGCTTCTCCGCGAGTTCAAGGTCGAGGCAAACGTAGGTAAGCCCCAGGTCTCTTATAAGGAGACCATCAAGGGCAAGGCTGACGTCGATTGCAAGTACGCCCGTCAGTCCGGCGGTAAGGGACAGTACGGCCACGTTAAGATCAGAGTCGAGCCTAACGAGTCCGGAAAGGGTTACGAGTTTATCAACTCCATCACCGGCGGCGCGATCCCGAAGGAATATATCCCCGCTGTCGACGCCGGTATCCAGGGCGCGATGCAGGCCGGCGTTCTCGCCGGATATCCCGTGGTCGACGTCAAGGTCGAGCTCTACGACGGATCCTTCCACGAGGTCGACTCCTCTGAAATGGCGTTTAAGATCGCAGGCTCCATGGCGTTTAAGGACGCTATGTCCAAGGCCGATCCTACCATCCTTGAGCCTATTATGAAGGTTGTCGTTACTGCTCCCGAGCAGTATATGGGCGACGTCATCGGCGATCTCAACTCCCGCCGCGGCCAGGTGAACAACACCGATATCCGCAACGGCGCCGTTCAGGTTGAGGCATCGGTCCCGCTCAGTACGATGTTCGGCTACTCTACCGACCTTCGCAGCAAGACTCAGGGCCGCGCCAACTATTCAATGGAGCCCAGCCACTTTACCGAGCTCCCGAAGAATATCAGGGAAGAGATTATGAAGTCCCGCGGCGCAAAATAATTGTTGCAAATTACCGCGTGATAGTATAAAATCTACTTGTAAAAACTTTTTAAAGCTATTTATTATTTTAAGGAGGAAAAATCCGAAATGGCTAAAGCAAAATTTGAGAGAACCAAACCCCATGTTAACATCGGAACCATCGGCCACATCGACCACGGCAAGACCACCCTTACCGCCGCTATCACCAAGGTTCTGAATATGGCAGACTCCAGCGCCGCTTCCTACACCGCTTACGATCAGATCGACAAGGCTCCCGAGGAGCGCGCCCGTGGTATCACGATCAACACCGCTCACGTTGAGTATCAGACCGCTGCCCGTCACTATGCCCACGTTGACTGCCCGGGCCACGCCGACTATATCAAGAACATGATCACCGGCGCTGCTCAGATGGATGGCGCTATCCTCGTTATCGCCGCTTCCGACGGTCCTATGGCTCAGACCCGCGAGCACCTTCTTCTTGCCCGCCAGGTTAACGTTCCTTACGTCGTTGTCTTCCTTAACAAGGTTGACCAGGTCGACGATCCCGAGCTCCTCGAGCTCGTTGAGATGGAAGTCCGCGAGCTTCTCGACAAGTATGACTTCCCTGGCGACGACACCCCCATCATCAAGGGCTCCGCTCTCGGCGTCCTCGAGTCCAACTCCACCGATCCCCACGCTCCTGAGTATCAGTGCATCTGGGATCTTATGAACGCTGTCGACGAGTATATCAAGACCCCCGACCGCAAGCAGGATATGCCCTTCCTTATGCCTGTTGAGGATGTCTTCACCATCACCGGACGCGGCACCGTCGCCACTGGTAGAGTTGAGCGTGGCGTTGTTAAGATGAACGATAAGGTCCAGATTGTCGGCCTTATGGACGAGCCCCGTGAGACCACCGTTACCGGTATCGAGATGTTCCGCAAGCTCCTCGACTACGCAGAGGCCGGAGACAACATCGGCACCCTTCTCCGTGGTATCGCCAAGAACGAGGTCGAGCGCGGCCAGGTTCTTGCTAAGCCCGGTTCCATTCATCCCCACACCAAGTTCCATGGCCAGGTCTACGTCCTTTCCAAGGATGAGGGCGGCCGTCACACCCCGTTCTTCAACAACTACAGACCTCAGTTCTATTTCCGTACCACCGACGTTACCGGCGTCATCACCCTCCCCGAGGGCGTTGAGATGTGCATGCCCGGCGATAACGTTGAGATGGACGTTGAGCTGATCACCCCGATCGCCATCGAGCCCGGCCTCCGCTTCGCTATCCGCGAGGGCGGCCGTACCGTCGGCTCCGGCGTTGTTACCGCTGTTAACGAGTAATTCTCAAAACCTTAAAAGAGAGTCGGCTTTGCCGGCTCTCTTTTTTTGCGCCTCTGTCCGCATATTTGAAAAGAAAAAGCTGGAAATTCAAGATGAAGTGTGGTATTATTTATCCGTATAACTATATATACTACTAACGCGGCTTTTTATAATAATATGAAAGGAGAATGAACATGTCTGTTTTTGTCGCGATCTTTTTAGGCATTGTTCAGGGATTGACGGAGTTTCTGCCTGTTTCCAGCTCCGGACATCTCTCCATTTTTCAATCGATATTCGGCCTCGACTTCAATTCCGAGGAACACCTGTTATTCGACGTTCTTCTGCATCTTGCAACCCTCGTTTCCATCTATTTCGTCTATAAGGCCGAGCTTAAGACTATGGTGAAGGACACGTTCGAGTTCCTGTCGGGCCGCAGCTCTAACTCAGAGAGGGAGGGAAGAGTCAAGCCCAGCGTCAGGCTGATGCTGCTCATCTTAGTCGCCACGCTTCCGCTGTTTATTCTTCTGCCGTTTCACAGCCAGATACAGAGGCTTTATACTAATCTTGGCTTTATAGCCTTTTCGCTTATAATGACCGGCGCTATCCTTCTCATCAGCACCGTGTTTTTCGATGGACGGAAGAGCGAAAAGACGGCGACGATTGCCGACGCCTTTATAGTCGGCCTCGGTCAGGCAATAGCTACCATTCCCGGCATTTCCCGCTCGGGTACTACGATAACCGTCGGCCTCTCCCGCGGCTTCAAAAGAAAATTTGCAATTACATTCTCGTTCTTGATGAGTATCCCCGCCGTTCTCGGCTCCACTTTTGTTACGCTTATTTCTGCCATTAAAGCCGGAATACAGTGGTCGAACGTGCCCGCGTATCTCATTGGAATGGCCGTCGCCGGAGTTGTCGGATACTTAGCACTTTCATTTATGAAGAGATTTATGGCCACGAGGCCGTTTACATATTTCGCTTTTTACTGCTTCGGAGCCGGATTTATCACGGTTATCATCGCAATCATCAAGTAAGGAGTATTTTCTAATGGCACAAAAGAAAAGCGCCTCCGGCGCTAAAGGCAAAAAAACAAGCTCGACCTCCCGCAGCGCGAGCTCAAGATCGGCTGCGGCGAGGGAGAGACGCAAGAATTCCCGAATAATCAACACGCTCGTTTTCTTCTCGCTCGGAGTTTTTACGCTTTTGGGATACTTTACCTCAGACGGAGCTTTCATTCGCCTGCTCAGGTCCCTGCTCTCCGGGCTTTTAGGCGGCGGGTTTTACGTTCTGCCGCCCGCTCTTATCTCCTGCGCCGTGATTTTCGCGTCAAGCCAGGAGAGACCGAAAAAAACCCGTATAGTTGCGATTTTATGCATACCCGTTGTTATCGGTATGTTTGTTCAGCTTTTCTCCGGAAAGTTTTATGACGTCTCCGGCGAGATGTTCGCGAGGCTCTGGGAGGACGGAAAGGCTCTTATAGGCGGCGGAGCAGTCTCCGGACTGATTGTCTGCGTTCTGAAGCCTATCTTTTCCGCCGTCGGAACCTGGATACTGACCGGCTGCCTTTTCATTCTTATCGTATGGGGCGCGTCCGGAGCCACGATAACTAAGGCAAGCCAGAGAGTCAAGGAGAGGCGCGAAATCAGAGAGAAATGGCGCGAGGAGAACGCTGCCGAGGATGAAAAGCTCCGCGCCGAGATAGAAAAGCGCGAGCAGCAGAACAGGGAAAAGCGTGAGGCCGCATACAGAGAGAAGCTTGACGCCCGCGCTGAGAGAGCAAGAGCCCGCGCCATAGATATCCCGATGGACGGAGAGAAAAAAACTGAGGAGGAGAAGCCGTATAAAAAGGCTGGCAGAGCCCCGCTCTTTAATTCAAAGGCGAACAAGATTGCGCCTGACGAGCTCTTTACGGATAAGCAGGACAAGCCCGCGGAGACAGAGAAAAAGAGTAAGGCTGCGTCTCAGCCTGAAACGCAGATTCAGCCAGAGCCGGCAGCCGTAACGCCTCAAAAACCGGAGGAGGAAAAGGTACCGGAGGACTTCGGCATCGAAAGTCCGTTCCTGACGGGGAAGCTTAACAGGGCGCCGGCGAGACCTGCTGAGAAGCCCGCGCCTGAGGAGCCGAAGAAGCGCGAGCCCGAGCCCGCGCACGAGCCTGTGAAAAAGCCGGAGCCGGCAAAAGTTCCCGAGCCAGTAAAGACGCCGGAGCCTGTCAAGGAGCCCGAATCCGAAAAGGAAAAGAGCTTCGAGGAGCTTATCGAGGAGAGCGCAAAGCGCGATCTTGCCGACGCTATGCAGGTCTACAAATTCCCGCCGATCGAGCTGCTTGAGGCGCCGAAGCTCTCAGGCCGTTCGGATGTGTCGTCCGAGCTTATGGCGACGAAGGAGAGACTTGAGCTTATCCTCCAGTCCTTCGGCGTAAACGCCTCGATCTCCAATATTATTAACGGCCCTTCGGTCACAAGATACGAGATGGAGCTTGAGATAGGCGTCAAGCTTAATAAGATTACGAGCCTTTCCGATGATATCGCTCTTGCCCTCGGCGTGGGCGGAGTACGTATCTCGGCGATACCGAATAAGATATCTACCGTGGGTATCGAGGTGCCGAACAAGAATACTTATACCGTCTATCTGCGCGAGATAATCTCGTCTCCCGAGTTTACGAACGCAAAATCAAAGCTTACCTTCGCCCTCGGCAAGAATATCGGCGGTGAGGTTATGACTGGGAACATCAACAAGCTCCCGCATCTGCTCATCGCGGGAACTACCGGCTCAGGAAAGTCTGTCAGCCTGAACTCTCTCATACTAAGCCTGATGTATAAATCGACGCCGGATGAGGTCAAGTTCATTATGATCGACCCGAAGATGGTCGAGTTTAAGATCTACAACGGCATACCGCATCTTCTCGTTCCCGTAGTGACCGAGGCGAAGAAGGCCGCAGGCGCTCTGCAGTGGGCCGTCGTTGAGATGATGAAGCGATATAAGCTCTTCTCAGAGGTCGGAGCGAGAGACATCGCAGGATATAATGAGCACCTGAAGGCCGAGGGCGAGCAGCCTATTCCGTTCATCGTTGTCATTATCGATGAGCTTGCCGACCTTATGCTCGTCGCCGCGAAGGAAGTTGAAGAGTCGATCTGCCGCGTCGCCCAGATGGGAAGAGCCGCGGGAGTGCACCTCGTTATCGCGACACAGTCCCCGAGAGCCGACGTTATCACAGGACTTATGAAGGCGAACATACCGTCAAGGATATCCTTCAAGGTCGCGTCCGCCCTCGAGTCCCGCATTATTCTCGACGCCGGCGGCTCGGCGGACAAGCTTATGGGCAACGGCGATATGCTCTACGCCCCCATCGGCACCTCAAAGCCGATAAGGATCCAGGGCACCTGGGTCTCAGACGAGGAGAGGGAGAGCATAGTAAACTTCGTAAAGTCAAGCTGCGAGGCAAACTATTCCGAGGACGTCATCCACGAGATCGAAAAGGCGGCCGAGGACAAGCCCGGAAAGGGCGCGGCAGCCCAGCCCGAGGCGAAGGAAAAGGATTATGACGACCTTATACCGCAGGCTGTTGACGTAATATTTGAAACTCAGCAGGCGTCCGTATCTATGCTTCAGCGCCGTCTGAAGCTCGGCTACGCAAGGGCGGCGAGGCTTGTCGATCAGATGGAGGAGATGGGCATCGTAGGCCCGTTCGAGGGCTCAAAGCCCCGCCAGATCCTTATCACGAAGCAGCGCTGGCAGGAGATGCAGTTCATTAACGGAACGGCTCCGATAGAAAAGCCCGCTGAGGACGATTTTACGATGAATTCGGCGGACGACCTTTTTGAAGACACTCCGCCCGAGGATTACAGCGAATAAAGAAATTCCCCGATTTTTCGGGGAATTTTTTGAGGAGACTTTATGGATACACTGATATTTGTGCTTGAGATCATCGGAGTCACGGCCTCCGCCGTCAGCGGCGCATTTACCGCGATAAGAAAAGAGATGGACGCCTTCGGCGTAGTTATTCTCGGCCTCACGACGGCGACGGGCGGGGGGATCATCCGCGATCTTCTGCTCGGCATCACGCCGCCGAGAACGTTCCGCGATCCAACTTACGCTATCATTGCCATCGCAGTATCGATCATAACGTTTATCGCAGTTTATCTGCATAAGCTGCATTACGGCTCGAAGATCTATGACAGAGTTATGTTTATGATGGATACGATCGGCCTTGCGGCTTACACCGTATCCGGTATGGGCGTCGCCTATTCTCAGCCGGAGAATTACGGCGTCTATCTAATCGTTTTCGTCGGCGTGATAACCGGAGTCGGCGGCGGAGTGATGAGGGATATTTTCGCAGGGAACAGGCCGTATATCTTCGTCAAGCATATCTACGCTCTTGCGAGCCTTGCCGGGGCTGCGTGTTTTGCTCTTCTGCGCGGTCCTGCAGGGGAGAGACCCGCGATCATTGCCGGAATGCTCGTGATAATCGTGATCCGCGTCCTTTCAGCGCACTTTAAATGGAACCTGCCAAAGATAAGAAACGAACAGGAAGAGACTAAACCGAATGAGAAAAGATAACGTAGTAATTATCGGTATGCCCGCCTCGGGAAAGACCACGGTCGGAAACGCCCTCGCAAAGAGGCTCAACTGCGCTTTTATCGATACGGACGCCGTCATAAAAGAGAAAACCGCGTCCACGCTCCAAAAGCTAATCGCTGATAACGGAATCGACGGCTTTCTTGATATCGAGAGCGGAATAATCTCAGCCATAGAGCCAGCGCGCAGAACGGTTATCTCTACAGGCGGCAGCGCGATTTACAGGGCCGCCGCTATAGACTACCTCAGGAGCATCGGAAGGATAGTTTATCTGAGGGCGGCGGAGGAAGAGCTCTCCGAAAGGCTGCACCACCCGGAGGAGCGGGGAGTCGTAATCGGCGAGAATATGAGCTTTCACGACCTGTACATCGAGAGAGCCCCGCTCTATGAGAGATATGCCGACGTTATTATCGACGAGGACGGAAAGCACTACGGGCAGATTGTGGACGAGCTTGTAAGGCTATTTAAAAGATAACTCTCACATAGCGAGAGTACCGCTCTCACCCTCAATAAGGAGCATTACGGCCTGCTCCTCGCCGGTTTCCGCGTTTATATAAATTAGGCAGAGGTTTCCGTCCTTATCCTCGCACTTCAGCTCGTGGCAGTAGACCTCGCGCTTTCCCTCGGTTGGAAAATAGGCCATACTGTGAGCGACGACCGTGAGCTCGGGGGGTATCCTGCTCTCCGCCTCCTCATCGCTAATTATCGCCTCCGGCGCAGTTCTTTCCGCGTGATATGATATATAGCCCTTACCTTCATAGCTCACTATCTCTCCGTTATCGAGAGCAACTTCGATTTTAATTAGATCGGGATAGCACTTTATCCCGCCCTTGGAGTATGCAAACGATACGGAGAGTTTATTATCCACAGCTTGCCAGCCGACGGCATCCATATCGCTTATCCCGCGCTCCTTAAGGAATTCCTCCGCAAGACGAGTGGCGTCCTCTGCAGAGACGCGGGCTGATTCGCAGAGACGTGAGTTTTGATAGTAAATAACGAGGCCGCCGTTTTTCGTGATCTCAAGCGTCATCGGACCGCGGCGAGTGGACGCGGAGACGACGTAAACCGGTATGCCGCTCTCCCTTGTCCCCTCGGAATGAAAAACGCTCTCTTGAAGTCCGGTAAATATCGAGGCGGCTTTAAGCGCTTCCGCCTCGCTAACGGGGGCTGAATCCTCAAGCATTAGAGGCTTTAGCCCGGAAATGTGCTCGGAGAGAGCCCCGTCGTAGTTTAACTCAGGCAGCTCGGGAAACTCAGCCTCCAGCTTCTTAAAGCTCGAAGCGAAGCTCGGCGAAGTGAGGCTTTCATCAAGCACGTCGAGAGCGTCACGCGAAAATTCCAGCGATTCCGGAGTGAGCTCGCCGGAGATAAGGTAGGCGTTCAGCTTTGTAAACTCCTCCTCAAGCGTCCTCGCACAGCTTGCGAGGGAAGCCAAGTTTTCGCGCTCGCTGCCCGAATAGCTGCTGCCCGAGGCCGCCGAACGAACGAGGAATGCGGAATAATCGCCCGCTCTTGATAGAAAAGAGGAAGTCTTTTCAAGCTCCATATCGGAGTATGGAAGCGCCCCGAGTGCGGCTCCCGCAGCGGAAGCGTCCGCATATGCCTTTGCGCAGGCGGAGCTTATGACCGAAGGGGAGGAGGCAAAGCTCGCCCTCGTCAGAGAATCGGCAAGGTCGGAAATGCTCGACGAAAGCTCGCCGAAGGCGTGAGAATAGGCGCTGTCGCGATATAGCGAAAGGCCGCTCGCGCCGTCGCGCCCCATTAGCGCTAAGGCTGAAACAAGAAGAAGAGCGGCAGAGAAGTATACTATAATAAGGCTGAACGTTTTCTTTTTAATCCACATAAAAAACCACCTCTTTTGGGTATTTTGCCCCAAAGAGGTGATTTTATTAATTCAGGTTATTAACTGAGCTTATTAAAAGCAACTTTGAATCTGCGAAGGGTCTCGTCCTTGCCGAGGATCTCGCATATCTCTATAGCGCCGCCGGGAGTTACGGCCTTGCCTGCGGCGGCGATGCGGACCGGCCACATTATCTTGCCGATCTTTGCGCCCGCCTCCTCGGCTATCGCGTAAAGCGCGTCGTGTATCTCGTCGTACTTCCAGTCGTTTATTCCGGTGAAAGCATCGTTAACCTTTACAAGTATATCGAGTGAATCGGCCTCGGTGAGCTTGTTCTTCTTATTAGCGAAAAGCTCAGAGCCGTACTCGGGAAGCTCGTTGAAAAAATCGAGCATATCGGGTATATCCGAAAAGCGGTTCAGCCTCGTGTGCAGAAGCTCGGGTATCAGGGCACGGTTTACGCTTTCGGATGTGATCGCCTTGTCTATCCAGGGCATCGCGAGCTCGGCGAAGCGCTCGGCAGAGAGCTTCTTGAGATAGGTGCTGTTGAAGTAGTTCAGCTTCTCAATATCAAAGGCAGAGGGGGATTTTGAAATGCCGTCAAGCTCAAATGCCTTTATCAGCCCGTCCATATCGAAGAATTCCTGCTCGCTGAGCTCGCCTCTCGGGCTCCAGCCGAGGAGTGCCACATAGTTTACGATTGCTTCCGGGAGATAGCCGAGGCTTAAAAGATCCTCGTAGGAGGGATCGCCGTGACGCTTCGACATTTTTCTGACGGCGCCGGTCTCGGGATCTGTTATCATAACGGCGGGGCAGTGAACGTAGGTCGGAACCTCCCAGCCGAAGCCCTCGTAGAGAAGATTGTACTTTGGGGCGGAGGAGAGATACTCGCTTCCTCTGACGACGTGAGTGATGCCCATAAGGTGATCGTCGATCACGTTTGCGAAATTATACGTGGGCAGTCCGTCGGACTTGAGCAGGATCTGATCCTCAAGCTCGGAATTATCGACTGTGATATCGCCGTAAACCGTGTCATGGAAGGTGGTCGAGCCCTCTTCGGGCATTTTCTGCCTGATGACGAAGCTCTCTCCGGCGGCAGCTCTCTTATCCGCCTCGGCGGGGTCCAGGCTTCTGCAGGGGTCGGCGGCCTTTTTGAAGGGCTTTGCGTCGTCTCCATCGGCTTCCTCCTCGCATTTGCCGCAGAAGCAGCGGTAGGCGTGGCCGCGCTCGATTAAAAGCTCGGCAAAATCCTTATAAAGCCCGCGCCTCTCCGTCTGAACGTAGGGCGCGACGGGGCCGCCTACGTCGGGTCCCTCATCATAGGTAAGACCGCAGCCGGCAAGAGTGCGCTTAATAACGTCCACAGCGTCCTCAACCTTGCGGGCCTGGTCGGTGTCCTCGATTCGGAGAATGAAGGTGCCGCCGGCGTGACGAGCGATAAAGTATGTGTAAAGGGCGGTGCGAAGATTTCCCACGTGCATATAGCCCGTGGGGCTGGGAGCAAAACGTGTACGCACCTTCCCGTGAGGTATGCGGCTTTCAAGCTCGCTGAAGTATTCTTTGTCCATGTTAAGTGCCTCCGGTATTTTTTTAATAATATATTACTTTTTCCCTGAAATTGCAATACTTTGCCCCACGTGCTATAATATTATTTGACTTTTTCAAAGGAGGGAAACGAAAATGCGATACGCCGCCGCGGCTTTGACCCTGGCAATTACTGCCGCTTTCGCGCTCTCCCTGCTTTTAAGAAAAAAACGTCCGTCGGTTTGGGGCCGGCTCAAGCTCAGGGACGGAACCAGCCTCGAGCTTAAAAACCGGGAAAGCCTTGTGGGAGGCTCGCCCTCGTCTGACGTATGCCTTACCACGTCCCGGCGAAGAGTGCCGGAGGGGGTTATCGAGCGCGAGGGCAGCGGACTTAGAATACACCCTGTTGGCAAGAAAAGCGAGATCTCGGTAAACGGAACGAAAATAAAAAAAGCCACAGCAGCAGCGGACGGCGACGTTCTTACGATAGGCGGTGCCGAGACCGTTTTTAAATCGGCAGAGGTTTTGCCTGAAAAAGCGCGGGCGGAACGGTCCGGAGGGCTATACCTTTTACTCGTACTCGCGCTTTGCGGCGCTTTGTTTTCCTCCTTCTGTTTCGTTCTAAAGCCGTCTGATTTTACTCCCTACGCGATTGGCTTCGGAGGAGCCGCGGCGGCTTCCGTACTCTTGTTTATCGTTAACAGAGCTTTCGGGCAGGGCGCCTTTGGAGTAGATGCGATCGGACTTTCGCTCTCGGCAATAGGTATGTCCGTCGTTCTATCCTCATCGCCTCTGAGCGTATATAAGGAGCTTATATGCCTTGCGGCGGGAATCGCGATCTATATCGTTCTGACGTTATTCCTTAGAAGCGGAGCGGGAGTCAGAGCCCTAAGACGGCCGATAGCCATACTCGGCCTTGCCCTCATCGTATTCGCATTACTGACGGCGGAAAGTATTTTGGGGGCGAAAAACTGGATAAGGATAGCGGGCGTCAGTTTTCAGCCCTCTGAGCTTGTGAAGATAGCCTTCGTGTTTGCCGGAGCCGCCCCGCTTTACAGCGTGTTCAGTAAAAGAAACCTTATAGTTTTCATAGCCTTCTCAGCCCTGTGCGTCGGGGCGCTCGTCCTTATGAGCGATTTCGGAACGGCGCTTGTGTTCTTTACGGCGTATCTCGTTACGGCGTTTATGAGATCCGGAAGCTTTGCGACTGTCGCCCTGTCCGCCTCCGGGGCGGGACTTGCGGCTGTGATCGCCGTGACAGCAAGGCCTTATATAGCCGGAAGATTTTCATCATGGGGAAGGGCGTGGGAGCTCTATAACGAGGGCGGATATCAGCAGGCGAGGACTATGACTGCCTGTGCGAGCGGGGGCTTTTTCGGCCTCGGAGCCGGAAAGGGCTGGTTTAAAACCGTGTTCGCTGCTGATACCGATATGGTCTTCGGCCTCGTCTCGGAGGAGCTTGGACTGATAACGGCGTTTTCGGCTGTGATTATGATCCTGCTGCTTGCCGTTTACGCCGCTAAGAGCATAAACGGGGAAAAGGGCGGATTTTACGCTATCGCGGCCTGCGGAGCCGCCGCGATAATGCTCGCCCAGCTTGCCCTGAACGTCTTCGGCTCTCTCGATATCCTCCCGTTTACTGGCGTCACGTTTCCATTCGTTTCAAACGGCGGGACAAGCCTTATCGCATCCTGGGGTTTGCTCGCCTTTATAAAGGCAGGAAGCGAGAGCGCGGACGGAAAGAGAGGCGGATGATGAGAAAGCTTAAAAGAAGAGCCGTTTCAATATTATTGATCGCGGTCTTGATTATCGCCGGGCTGGGAGTATTCTCGGCCCGCCTGTATAACGACGGAGGCGCCTGGGCGGCCTTCAGGGGAAACGGAAACGTCTATTCATCGGGGAGGCTGAAAACCGGCTCGCTCCTGTCCCGGGAGGGTGAGGTGCTGCTGCGCTTTACAAAGGACTGCAGCGAATACTCTGAGGACGCTGACACACGCATGTCTACCGTCCACGTTCTCGGCGATAAATACGGCAACATTTCCGGCGGGGCGGCCTCGCTCTACCGGGATGAGCTAATTTCCTACAGCTTTGTTAACGGGGTTTACACCGAAGAAGGGGAGAGCGTCAGGCTCTCTGTATCCGCAGAGCTTTCAAAGGCTGCGCTTCTGGCGCTTGACGGCAGAAACGGGGCGATAGGCGTGGTAAATTACAAAAACGGGGAGATACTGTGTATGGTCTCCGCACCGGCTTTTGACCCTGAGGGCGACGGAACGGACGTTACCGACGGGGCGTATCTCAATAAATTTATTAGCTCGGGCTTTACCCCCGGCTCGGTATTCAAGCTCGTAACGCTAACAGCGGCGATAGAACGGCTTCCTGATCTGTATGACCGAAGCTTTCACTGCGACGGCGCCTGCGAGGTGGACGGCGTAAAAATCACCTGCACTCACGCTCACGGAGATATGAAGATCGAGGACGCCCTCGCGGAGTCCTGCAACTGCACCTTTGCAGCCCTTGCCGCCGAGCTCGGCGCGGATACGATGGCTGATTACGCGAAAAGGCTTGGGATAACGGAGAGCTTTACGATCGACGGCGCCCGCGTTTCAGCAGGGAAGTATGAAGGTGAGGGCGAGTTTCTGCCGTGGTCCGGTGTTGGACAGGGAAGAGACCTCGTAGTTCCGGCTTCTATGCTGAGACTTGTCTCAGCCGTCGCAAACGACGGCCTTGTACCTGAGTTCAGCTATAAATACGGGGGATCAGGCGCAGAGCGAAGGCTTATCCCGGAAGATACGGCGCAAAAGCTTGCGCTGATGATGAGCTATTCGGTGGCAAAGACCTACGGGAGAGAGAACTTCCTCGGACTATCTATCGCCGCGAAATCCGGTACGGCCGAGGTAGGAGGAGGCAGAGAGCCGAACGCGTGGTTTGTAGGCTTCAGCACAGACGAGAGCTTTCCCGTGGCATTTGTTGTGATGATAGAAAACGGAGGGTCAGGAACATACTCGGCGGGACGCGCAGCAAACGCCGTTCTTCAGGCGGCGAAAAACCTGTTTTAGGCCTTTTCTTGAATCCTCTTTTGATTGACTTTAGCTCTTCATTGTGATAAAATCAATTTGTATGTGCTCTTGCACGAAAAAAGATTTACGGGGGTTATTTGGGTGGAAAAACGAAAGAGACGCTTTGGCGACCGTAAAGACGGATACCTCTTGAGAGATATCGATGCGATGCATTTTATCACCGGGATAATTTATCCCAACAGATGTGATAACGAGGCCTATATCTCCGAGCGTATCGACCTTACCAATCTTAACGCATATATCGCGAAAAAAAATGAGAGCGGTGACGAGTTCAAATACACCCTGTTCCACGCGATCCTCACCGCTATAGTAAAAACCATAACGCTCCGCCCGAAGATGAACCGCTTCATCCAGAACTCCAACCTCTATATGAGAAACGAGGTCTCGGCGGCCTTTATTGTTAAAAAGCAGTTTACCGATTCTTCGGAGGAGGGACTTGCCTTTATCCATGCGAAGGATGAGGACAATATCGACTCAATCCACGAGAGCATCAGAAAGCAGGTATTCCACCTGAGAAAGAATACCTCGAGTGATTCCAAAACCCAGGACAGTATGGATATCCTCAACAAGATGCCGAGGTTTTTGTCAAAGGCTCTGGTCCATTTCATTATGTTCCTCGACAGGCACGGCTGGTGCCCGAACTTCTTGATCGAATCAGATCCATATTACTCCTCCGTCGTTATATCTAACCTCGGCTCGATAAAGCTCAAGAGCGGGTATCACCATCTAACGAACTGGGGCACTACGTCGCTGTTCTGCATAATCGGCGAGAAGGCTATGAATCCTGTTTTCAAGCCCGACGGTACATACGAGATGCGGGAGACGCTCGATCTCGGACTTACCATTGACGAGAGACTTGCGGACGGATACTATTATTCAAAGACCATCAAGCTCCTTAAAAAGCTACTTGAAGAGCCGGAGCTTCTTGATACGCCAGCAAATGAGGAGGTTAATTTCTGATGAGTGAAACAATTACCGCAAAGACGCCGTGGATCAAAAATCTCGGCGATATGCCCGCGCATCTTGAGTATTACAAGGGATCGATGTTCGGCGCCGTAGAGCTGATCGCAAAGAAATATCCGGATAACGTCGCTTTTGACTTTATGGGCGCGAGCACGACCTATAAGAAGCTGCTCCACGATATCGAGCAATGCGCCAAGGCGCTTCGCACCATCGGCGTAAGAGAGGGGGATGCGGTCACTATCGCTCTTCCGAACTGCCCTCAGGCTATACAGTGCTTCTACGCTGTCAACAGAGTCGGCGCGATCGCCAATATGATCCACCCGCTCTCCTCGGAGAAGGAGATCGAGTTCTACTTAAACGAGTCAGGAAGCGTCACCGTTATAACCCTCGACCAGTTTTACGGAAAGATCGAGGCCATAAGGCAGAACACTAAGGTCGTCAATGTAGTCCTCGCCAGCATTAAGGATGAGCTTTCCCCGATGATAAAGGCAGGATATATGCTTACCCAGGGCCGCAAGATGGAGAAGATCCCTGAGGACGCTCCGGTTATCCGCTGGGCTGACTTCCTGAAGCTTGGCAACGCCTGCTTCTGGAACTATACCGTACAGCGCAGCGCGGAGGATCCCGCCGTTGTTCTGTATTCCGGCGGCACTACCGGCACCACGAAGGGTATAGTGCTTACTAACCTTAATTTCAACGCCCTCGCCGCTCAGATCGTCGGCGTCAACCAGATGTTCCGCCCGGGCGATAAGATGCTCGCCGCCATGCCCCTTTTCCACGGCTTCGGCCTCGGCGTCTGCATCCATTCGATGCTCGCAAACGGCGGCCGCTGCATTCTCGTTCCGAGATTTACCGCCGCAAGCTACGCCAAGCTTATCACCAAGTACCGCTGCAACTTTATCGCCGGCGTTCCCACGCTTTATGAGGCTCTTCTTCGCCTTCCCAGTATGGAGAAGGCCGACCTTAGCTGCCTCAAGGGAGTCTTCTCCGGCGGCGACAGCCTCTCCGTTGAGCTCAAGAAGAAGTTTGATAAATTCCTCTACGATCACAAGGCCGTTATCCAGGTCAGAGAGGGCTACGGTACGACCGAGACGGTCACCGCCTGCTGCCTGACGCCTCCCCATATGGCGAAGGAGGGAAGCATCGGACTTCCGTTCCCCGATACCTATATCAAGATCGTTAAGCCCGATACCGATGAGGAGCTGCCATACGGCGAGGAGGGCGAGGTGCTTCTTGCCGGCCCCACCGTTATGAAGGAGTATCTCCACCACCCCGAGGAGACAGCCCACACCCTTCGCAAGCACGCTGACGGGCTCACCTGGGTATATACCGGAGATCTCGGAATGATGGATGCCGACGGATTTGTATTCTTCAAGGGACGAATCAAGAGAATGATTATCTCCTCCGGATATAACATCTATCCCGCCCAGCTTGAGAATATCCTCGACGGACACGAGCTCATTCAGATGAGTTGCATTATCGGAGTTCCCGACCCCTACAGGATGCAGAGAGTCAAGGCCTTCGTCACGCTGAAGCCCGGAGTTCCAGCAAATGAGGAGACCAAGAACAGCATTCTTGAGTATTGCAAAAAGTACATTGCGAAATACGCTCTTCCCAAGGATATAGAGTTCCGCGATGAGCTGCCTAAGACGCTTGTCGGCAAGGTGGCCTACAGGAAGCTCGAGGAGGAAGAGGCTGAAAAGCTTAAGCGGCAGGCAGAGTCGGAGAAATCCGCAGAATAAAAAAGGAAGAACACAGAGAGATGAATAAAGCAGATACAAGACCGAGAAGCGACGAAATGTATGAGGCAATCCTCACGCTCAAGACCCTCGAGGAGTGCAAGCAGTTTTTTGAGGACCTCTGCAGCGTGTCCGAGCTTTCAGCTATGGAGCAGCGCTTCGGCGTTGCAGTCCGCCTTGAAAAGGGTATGATCTATAACGATATTCTTGAGGAGACCGGAGCCTCGAGCGCTACCATAAGCCGAGTAAACCGCAGCCTGCGTTACGGCTCGGGTGGATACGCCGTTGTATTTGACAGAATGTGGAAGAGGGAAGAAGAGTGAGCTCGTACAGCTTCCTTGCCGAGTTTTACGATGAGCTGACCCGCGACGTGCCGTATGACAGGATCGCGGACTTCTATGAAAAAGTATGGGACAGTTACGGGGTAAAACCCGCGACTGTCCTTGACCTTGCCTGCGGAACTGGATCGATAACGCGGATACTCTCCCAGCGCGGCTATGAGCTTATTTCAACGGACGCCTCGCCCGAGATGCTGAGCGTGCTTATGGATAAGTGCGCCGGGCTTGACGGCGCCGTTCCGCCTCTCGTTCTGAATCAGAGTATGACCGAGCTCGATCTGTACGATGTCGTTTCGGCGGCAGTATGCACGCTGGACGGCATAAACTACGTTCCGGAGGATAAGCTCGACGAGGTCTTTCACCGCCTGAGGCTTTTTATTGAGCCCGGCGGTGTGCTGATATTTGATATAAACTCTCCTTATAAGCTCTTATCGCAGGACGGACAGGTTTATATAGACGAGACGGAGAACGTTTACTGCGTCTGGCGCCCCGAGCTGTCCGTTGACAGGCGAATGCTCACCTACGGAATGGATATCTTTATCCGCGACGGGGAAGAATGGCTAAGGGAGCAGGAGGAGCACACAGAGTATATCCACAGTACGGATATGCTTGCAGCTAAGCTCAGAGAAAACGGCTTTACCGAGATAAGGCTTTACGGAGATCTCAGCGAGGACAAGCCGAAGGAAGACGAACAGCGAATTTTCATTTCCGCAAGAAGAACGGAGAATTGACGATGGACAGATTACTAAGAGGTATCTCGGCTGACGGCAGCGTAAAAATAACCGCCGTAACGACGAAGGACCTGACTGAAAAGGCAAGAAGGATTCACAGCACGCTCCCGGTTATAACCGCGGCGCTCGGCAGAACTATGGCAGCCGTATCTATGATGGGAAACGCGCTTAAAAAAGAGGGGGCCTCCATTACCGCAAGACTGAACGGGGGCGGCCCCGCCGGAACGATACTTGTGACATCCGATGATAAGGGCAATGTCAGGGGCTATGTACAGAATCCACAGGTCGACCTGCCGCTCAAGGCAAACGGTAAGCTCGACGTAGGCGGAGCGGTCGGAACTGACGGTATGCTCACCGTGATGCGCGACCTCGGTACTGGGGAACCGTATAACGGAAGCGTAGAGCTCGTCTCCGGCGAGATAGCTGAGGACTTTACCAGATACTTCTTTGAATCAGATCAGGTGCCAACGGCCTGCGCTCTCGGAGTGCTTGTCGACAGGGATCAGAGCGTGATTGCGGCGGGCGGCTATATAGTGCAGCTTATGCCCGGAGCAGAAGACGAGACGGCGGAAAGGCTCGAGCGCAGCGTTCAGAGAGCGGGAGCCGTAACGAATATGCTAATGAATGGGAGCCTTGAGGACCTTATCTATAAGGTGCTCGACGGCTTCGACCCCAAGATACTTGAGGAGGATCCCGTAACATATAAATGCTATTGCTCGAGAGCGAAGATAAGAAACGCGATAGCCGGCATAGATAAAAATGAGCTTCGCATTATGCTCGAGGAGGACAAGAGCATAGAGGTCAAATGCCAATACTGCGGTGAGATATATACATTCACCGAAAAGGATTTTGAAGAATAAAAGCAATTTAGGCGCCGCTTTTTGCGGCGCTTTACTACTTTTGGTTGCTAAAAACTCTAAACCGTGGTATAATTACAAGAAATTATGTAATTGGCGGTGATTTCGTGAAAACCGAGGTGCTGCACGTTGATTTCGACAACGTGACAATGGAAGAAGCCGTTAACATGGCTAAAGAGCTTATAAATGAAGACGGGTTTAAATATATCGTTACTCCCAATCCCGAGATCGTATGGCTATGCAGAAAGGATGAGGAGCTTCGCGAAGCGGTAAGCGGCGCAGCCCTCGTTATTCCGGACGGCATCGGCGTTATCTACGGAGCCAAGCTCCTGAAAAGGCCGCTCAAGGAAAAGGTGCCGGGAGCTGACTTTGCAGAGAGGCTTATCTCAGCGCTTGCGGAGGAGGGAAAATCCGTTTTCCTATTCGGAGCAAAGCCGGGCGTTGCCGAGCTTGCGGCCGAGAAGCTCTGCGAGAAGTATCCCGGCCTTGTCATCGCCGGCACGAACGACGGATATTTTTCCGACGACGAGCCTATAATCGAGAAGATAAACGCCGCCAAGCCTGATCTGCTGCTCGTCTGCCTCGGGGCGCCGAAGCAGGAAAAATGGATGAAGAAAAACGCGGACAGGCTTTCTTGTAAGCTTGCAATCGGACTCGGCGGCAGCCTTGACGTCTACGCAGGCGTCGTTGAGCGCGCGCCGGAAAAATGGCAGAAGATGAATCTCGAGTGGCTCTACAGAATCGTAAAGCAGCCCAAAAGGATCGGCAGAGCTATGAGGCTTCCGGCCTTTATGCTCGCCGTTTTAGGCGAAAGAATAAGCGGAAAGTAAGGTGCGGATTATGGTTTATATTGTTCTTGCTGACGGATTTGAGGAGATAGAGGCAATCGCTCCCTATGACGTTCTAAAGCGCGGCGGAGTTCAGGTTAAGTATGCGTATATTGGCGCGCCTGTGGTCACGGGCAGCCACGGCGTCAGAATAGAGGCCGAATGCGGCATTGACGCTGCTTGCGACGGCGAGATGATCGTTATCCCCGGCGGAATGCGCGGGGTAAACAATCTTTTGGCCTCTGAGAAAACCGTTGAGCTCGTTAAGAAATACTATGACGCGGGAAAGCACGTTGCTGCAATATGCGCCGGACCCATGGTGCTTACGAAGGCGGGAGTGCTCTCCGGGAAAAAGGCGGTATGCTATCCCGGACTTGAGGACCGTATGAGCGGCAATATGTCGCAGGAAGAAAACACCGTTACTGACGGACGGGTTACGACCTCTCGCGCCGCCGGCTCTGCGACCGAATTTGGCCTGAGGCTTTTATCGCTCTTGAAGGGCGAAGCAGAGGCTGAGAGGGTACGAGCTGAGATACACTATGCTGAATAAAGCGCAGCTTAGGCTGTTAGCTGCCAAGGCGGAGAGAGACGCCGGTGAGGCGTATCTCCGCTCAGCCGACGAGGTTTCATTTCGCAAGCTTTTTGATCTCGAAGTGTACAAGAGAGCGGAAACAATCTTTTCCTACGTCGGCGTCGGGACCGAGCCGAATACGGCGGTTATAATAAAAGACGCGCTTGAGGCCGGTAAAAGGGTCGCCGTTCCCAAAATCACAGGAGAGGGCACAATGGACGCCGCCCTCATCTCATCGCTTGACGAGCTTGAGGCAGGGAAGCTCGGGCTCATCGAGCCTAAGGCGGGTTACACCGTAGCCGAGCTTTCAGATACGGACATAATTATTCTTCCCGCCGCAGCATTTTCAAAGCGTCTTGAAAGGTTAGGACGCGGCGGCGGATATTACGACAGATTTCTTGCCCAATCCCGTGGTATAAAGATTGGAATAGGAAGAGAAAAGCTCCTTTTTGATGAACTTCAGACGCAGCTGCACGATGTCGGGATTGACGTTCTAATCACAGAAGAAAAAATTCGGAGCCGCCGTTAGGCGGCTCCGAAGAGAGCATTTTTCAGTTGCAGCCGCAGCCGCAGCCGTTATTGTTGTTGTTATCGCAGCCACAGCCGCAGCCGCAGCCGAAGCCGTTTCCGCAGCCGAAGAGGACTATAAGGATAAGGATGATCCAGAGGAAGCTGTTGTTATTGCAGGAATTACAGAACATTGTTTTCTCCATTCTGCCGCTGCATTCGGCATTTTAATTTGTTGTTACCCGTTCTATGCAGTGGAGCGGGCGATGGACCGTCAGGCCATCCGAGGTATACTATGCCGATAACCGTCGGTATGTCACAGAAGGAGGCACAACATTGGACGAAAAAAAGGATGAATTCTGGGATGAGTTTCTGAAGGAAACGAACGACCTTATTAACGGAGAGAATACAAAGCCTATAAAAGAGAACACTGCAGACGATCCCGATTTCAAGACAGGCAGCATTAAAATTGAGTATCTGAACGAGGACGGGGAGAGCGTAGGTCAGGCTGAAGACCTCAGACTTGAGCAAAGCGCCGCAGCTGAAGAGTTCGATAGGCCGGGCGAAGCTCAGGACTCTATGCCCGTCGTCAGCGGAGAGAAAAAGCCTGAGCAGAAGGAGAAAAAAATCCCCGTCATACTCGATCCTCTTGCCGAGCCCGGTGACAGGAAGAAAAAGAAGGAAAAAGAGTTCGAGGTCGACTTTGATTTTGACGAGGAATACCCCGACGAAGATGAGAAGATAGTATCAAGAGGGGCTGGCAGAAGAACGGGCTGCCTCTCCGGGGTGCTTTTCTTTATTTTCGTTGTCTGCATCTCCGTCGCTCTTGCTGCGTTCGGGTGGATGTGTGCCACGGACGTTTTGGGGCTCGGAGACGAGAACAACCAGATCACCGTCTCTATCCCGAAGGAGATATTTACCGTTGTTGAGCGCGAAAAGACGAACGCCGACGGGGAAAAGGAAATGCGCGAGGTATCAGTTGCCGATATGGGCTATATCGCCTCAATGCTGAAGGAGAACGGACTTATCAAATACGAATGGCTCTTCAAGCTCTACTCCAAATTCTCATCCGCCGATGAGAAGGTCAAGGCGGGAACTTACGTTCTTAATACCGACTTTGACTATCGCGCGCTTGTAAACGGAATGACGCCCAGCGCGGGAGAGCGCGTCGTCGTAGACGTAACTATCCCCGAGGGCCATAATGTTTTCCAGGTCGTACAGGATCTCACCTCCAACGGAGTATGCGACGAGGATGAGCTTTGGGATTGCCTTGCGAATTACGATTTTGAGTACGAATTCCTTGACAGGTCAACGCTTGGCGACAAGCTTAGGCTTGAGGGTTATCTTTTCCCGGATACCTACAGCTTCTACGTCGGTGATACCCCGTCGCGAGTTATCGGAAAGCTTCTCAAAAACTTTGACCGCAAGTGGACGGACGAAATGACGGAGCAGGCGAAGGCTCTCGGCTACACTCAGCGAGAGATACTGATCGTTGCCTCAATGATCGAGAAGGAGGCCGGCGCTGACAGCGAGCGCGCTACTATAGCATCAGTTATCTACAACCGACTGAGGGATGGAGGACAGGGCACGAACTACAAGCTGCAGATCGACGCGACGCTTTACTACGCCGCGCAGATCGAGGGAGTAACGATGTCAAAGGATATCGACAGCCCCTATAACACCTATCTTGTAACCGGACTGCCGGCGGGACCGATCGCGAATCCGGGACTTGCCTCAATAAAGGCGGCTCTCGATCCGGAGACCACTAACTATTATTACTACGCCCTCGGAAAAGAGGGAGTACACCACTTCTCCAAAACTCTTGAGGAGCATACAGCCTTTGTAAACTCTGATGAATACGGGGGCTAAACCATATTTTGCGCCGCGTCAAATAGACGCGGCGCAATTTTGTGTTGCCAAATCGGACTAAATAGGTTATTATATAATTCAGCTTTTTAAAGAGGTGATCTGATGCAGAAACTCAGGATTCCGGAAGGCTATAAAATGCCCCTGTCAAATAACCAGCTCCAGCGGGCGATCGAGCTTATCCACGAGGATTTTCAGCGCAATTTATCTATAAGGCTGAACCTTCACAGAGTCTCGGCGCCGCTCTTCGTTGACGGAGGTACGGGACTTAACGATGACCTTAACGGAGTAGAGAGGCCTGTCAGCTTTGATATTCCGGACGTTGGAGTGAACGGACAGGTTGTCCATTCTCTCGCAAAGTGGAAAAGGCTTGCCCTTCTCAGATACGAATTCAAGCCTGAGAGCGGTCTCTATACGAATATGAACGCCATCAGGCGCGATGAGGTAACCGACAATCTTCACAGCATCTATGTTGACCAGTGGGACTGGGAAAAAATAATGCTGCCGGAGAACAGAAACGCTGAGTATCTTAAGGACACGGTGAGAGCCATCGTCGGCGCCATCTGCGATACGGCGAATACTCTCAGATATCATTTCCCTGTTCTTACATACAGACCCGACCGCGAGGTTTTCTTTATCACGACACAAGAGCTTGAGGATATGTGGCCGGAGCTCACTCCCGGCGAGCGTGAGTATCAGATAACGAAGGAACACCACACTGTTTTTCTGATGCAGATAGGAAAAAGACTTAAAAGCGGTATCCGCCACGACGGACGCGCACCTGACTACGACGACTGGGAGCTGAACGGCGATATCCTTATGTGGAATCCGATCCTTGAGGACAGATTAGAGGTCAGCTCAATGGGAGTCAGGGTCGATCCCGAGGCGATGGAAAGGCAGCTTAGTGAGGCCGGCTGCGAGGAGAGAAAGAACCTGATGTTCCATAAGATGCTCCTTGCCGGCGAGCTTCCTCAGTCGATAGGCGGGGGTATAGGCCAGTCGAGGCTCTGTATGCTGCTTCTCAGCGCCTGCCATATCGGCGAGGTACAGGCGAGCCTCTGGAACAGGGAAACGATCGACGAATGCGAAAAGGCGGGGATCACGCTGCTGTGAAAAAGATGATAGATACGATAAAAAAGGCTGTCGCCGCCGGAATGCTTATCGGCGTCGGAGGCACGATATATCTTGCCTCTGAGAACAAGATCGTGGGCGCGGTCCTTTTCGGTGTGGGACTTTTGAGCATTTGCTTTTTCGGAATGAACCTCTATACCGGAAAGATAGGGTATATACTGGAGGATAAGGATAAGCTCTTCTATCTTCTTGTCTGGCTCGGCAACCTCTGCGGAGCTGTGATCGCCGGGGCTCTTGTGAGAATTGCAAGGCCTGCGCTTCACGATACGGCCGCCGCTATGCTGGCATCTAAGCTCGAGCTCGGCTTCTTTAAGTCGCTGATACTGTCGTTCTTCTGCGGCATTTTAATGTATATTGCCGTGCATAACCATAGGGAGCATCCGCACTCCGTAAGCGGAGTTGTCGGCATAATATTCTGCGTGACCGTTTTTATCCTTGCCGGCTTTGAGCACAGTATTGCCGATATGGTTTATTGCGCCATTGGAATAAGCGGAATAGAGGAGCTTCCGAAGATTGCTCTTTTCCTACTTGAGGTAACGCTCGGAAACTCGCTCGGCGCGATATTTATAAGAAAGCTAACTAACTGAGGAGGGTCGGAATAAAGATGAAATGCGCGATTTACGGCGCCGGTTCCCTCGGTACGGTTCTCGGGGCCTATATGACAAAAAACGGCGTGCCCGTTGAGCTTGTAAACCGCAACAAAGCGCACGTAGAGGCGCTGCGCAAGAACGGAGCGCACATAACCGGAACGGTCGATATGACAGTTCCCGTTAAAGCAATTCTTCCAAATGAGATGGAGGGGCCGTACGACGTTATCTTTTTGATGACGAAGCAGCTCCATAATTCTGAGGTGGTGGCATTTTTAAAGCCGCTTTTATCAGAGAGCGGCGTTATCGTTACGCTGCAGAACGGCATACCCGAGCCGGGAATCGCCGAGGTTATCGGGGAGGAGCGCACTATCGGCTGCGTAGTCGAGTGGGGCGCCACGCTGTCAAAGCCCGGCGAATGCGTCCTGACAAGCGAGCCGGACAGCCTCTCATTCCATATGGGAGGCATGAAGGGCATCTCCAACGAGAAGTTAGAGGAGGTCAAAGGCCTTCTTGAAAAGATGTGCCCCGTGCATATCGAGGAAAATCTCATCGGCGCAAGATGGTCCAAGCTTTTGATAAACGCTACGTATTCCGGACTTGGAACGGCGCTGGGCGGCACCTTTGGCGACGTGAGCGGAAAGAAGCTGCCGCGTAAGGTGGCGGTTCGCTGTATGAAGGAGTGCATCGACGTCGGCCGCGCCTCGGGCGCGGAGTTTGCGCCGGTACAGGGCAAGAATATAACGAAGCTTTTCTATTTTAAGAGCCCGGTTAAGCGGGCAATATCCGAGCTGCTCGTGCCTATTGCAATGAAAAAGCACGTAAATATCGTGCCGTCGATGCTCCAGGATATAAGGAACGGAAAGCCATGTGAGATAGGCGCTATAAACGGAGTAGTATCCGAGTTCGGAAGAAAATACGGAGTTCCTACGCCAATTAACGACCGTATCGCTGAGGTCGTTAGGAAAGAAGAGAGCGGAGAGCTTAAGCCCGAGCCTGAAAATATCCGCTTCTTTGAGGAGTTTATAAAATAATAAATAATCAGAACGGGAGAAAAGACTGTGAAAAAAAGGGGAACAGGCATAGCTTTTAAAAGTATATTCGGCCTTGTGCTGCTGCTGACAGTCTTCTCCGGTATAGTAACGGTCATTGGCTTTAACGGAATGACCGAAACCTTGCTTGCTCAGTATGCGGACGGTGCGTTCCGAACCGCCAACTCCTCCGTCCTGACCCTTGACCGTGAGCTTTTGGACGAGTATGCCGAGAAAGGCGAGAGCTCTGAGGAGTACAGGTACGCATGGGACAGAATGAGCGAACTGTGCAACGCTTCGGGAGCGACGTTTATTTACGTAATCCAGCCCGATACGACGGACTACGGACATATCACGTTTATCTTCTCTACAATCAACGAGAATACCTCTTATTCTCCGTACAGCTTCGGATACGTTCGAGAGACAACGAACGACGATTATCGGGAAAAATACCGCGCGATGTATGAGCAGGGCTCGGAAGAGGAGCTTGTGATCCGGGATAAGGGATATATAGAGACTGATCCTCACATCACCGCAATGGTTCCGGTAAAGGGGACAAACGGAGAGGTCAAGGCTATCCTCTGCGTTCAGCGCCAGATGGATGAGCTGAAGATGTCAAGAAATTCATTCGTTCGCAGGGTGCTTTTCCTGTTTATAGGGATAGTTCTGCTCGTTACGGTGGGTCAGGGCATTTATCTTCATAGGGTACTGCTGCGCCCGGTAAAAAAAGTGACGGAAGAGGCGAGCCGCTTTGCTGAGGAGGGCGTATCTCGCGGACAGAAGCTTACAGACAGTATAAAGAACAACGACGAAATAGGCCTCTTGGCTGAGTCGATCGACACGATGGAGGAGCGTATCTCTACGTACGTCGAGGATATTAAAACAATAACGGCCGAAAGAGAAAGGGTCCTCTCAGAGCTCAGCCTTGCAAGCAGGATACAGGCGAGCATGCTGCCAAGTAAGTTCCCGGCTTTTCCCGACCGTACCGAGTTCGACGTCTACGCATCCATGGATCCCGCCAAGGAGGTCGGCGGGGACTTTTACGACTTTTACCTTATCGATTCCGACCACCTCTGCCTGACGATAGCCGACGTTTCAGGAAAGGGAGTTCCTGCGGCCCTGTTTATGATGGCCTCAAAAATAGTTCTCGCTAACTATGCGGCGATCGGCTGCTCTCCCGCGGAGATACTGAAACGTACAAACGACAGGATATGCCAGTCCAACCATGAGGAAATGTTCGTAACAGTATGGCTCGGCATCCTTGAAATATCGACAGGCAAGCTCATCGCCGCAAACGCTGGCCACGAGTATCCCATCCTAAAGCGCAAAAACGGCGCCTTTGAGCTTATGAAGGATAAGCATAGCTTTGTTATCGGCGGTATGGAGGGCATAAAGTACAAAGAATACGAGCTTGAGCTCGGGAGCGGGGATAAGCTGTTCCTATATACCGACGGTTTGACCGAGGCCAATGATGCAAATGGAGAAATGTTCGGTATCGATGGACTTGTATCCGCGCTCAATGAAAACGCAGACGGCGCTCCGGAGACGATAATAGGCGGGGTCAAAAAAGCGGTCGACGATTTTGCCAAAGAGGCTGAGCAATTCGACGACATCACTATGCTTTGCCTTGAAGTCAGGTAGCTGTCGTAAAACCTTGAGAGTTCCGAACAGAGGTAATTATGAGTAATAATAACGAGGAAAGGCTTGTCTCGGCCTATGAGCTTGAGACGGAGGCAAATACAGACAGGCTCGCAGAGGTGAGTTCCTTTGTTGAGGCCTGTCTTGAGGAGGCGGGCTGCGGTATAAAGACCAGGATGCAGATATCCGTAGCCGTTGAGGAGGTTTTCGTTAATATCGCAAGCTATGCCTATGCTTCGAAGAGCGGCAAAGCGAAAATCAAGCTGGAGATATATAAAGCTCCGTCGGAGGCGGTAATAACCTTCTGCGACAGCGGCACTCCGTACGATCCCATGGCAAGGGAGGATCCGGACGTGAGCCTTTCTGCCGAGGATAGGGATATCGGCGGCCTCGGTGTTTATATTGTTAAGAAAACGATGGATGAGGTCAGCTATGAATATATAAATGGGCAGAATGTGCTGAAGATAAAAAAAGCCTTTACCCGGACGGAATAAGAACGTTAATCTTAAGAGGAGGAATAAAAATGAAAACTGTAGTTATAAAGGTCAACAGCAGCGGAACGGGTATGCAGGACGCTCTCGATCTGAGCGAAAACCTTGCGGCTGACGTCGGCCTTTCAAGAAGCGAGAATCTGCGCCTGAGGCTGCTTGCCGAAGAGCTTTTCGGTATGCTCCGCAGCATTGCGGGGGGAGCGGAGGCAAGCTATTGGATCGAGTACGAGGGAAAAAGCTTTACCATCCATCTTGATACCGACATACCTCTCAGCCAGGAGCGCAGGAAGCACCTGCTGTCTGTCTCTACGTCAGGCACCAATTCCGAAGCAAAGGGTATAATGGGCAAGATCAAGGACGTAATTTCCTCTATGCTGCTTCCGTCTGAATCTCCGTCTCCGGTACTTTCTATGGGTCTCGTGGATTATGACAGCGTCGACGGATACTATTCCGGCCTTACCGCTTACGACTGGTCGCTTAAGACATATAGATCCGAGGTCGAACAGGGTACCGACGATAAGGCAAAAGAGGCGTGGGATGAGCTTGAAAAATCCATAATAGCCAACATAGCTGATGAGGTAAAAATCGGAATAAAGGGCTCAAGCGTTAATATTACGGTTTATAAAAAGTTTTGAAAAAAATAAGAACAGGAGTGAAGTAAAATGACTATCAATAAGGAAATGAACGGAACTGAGCTTAGGGTAGCGCTTAACGGAAAGCTTGATACGACGACAGCACCTCAGCTTGAGGAGGAGCTTAAGCCCTCGCTTTCCGGTGTTACGGAGCTTGTATTTGACTTTGAGAAGCTGGACTATATTTCCTCGGCCGGACTCAGGGTGCTGCTCAGCGCTCAGAAAAAAATGAGCAATGCGGGATCGATGAAGATCGTAAACGTAAACGAGATCATTTCGGAGATTTTTGAGGTTACCGGTTTTAACGAGATACTTACGGTTGAGTAAGGCATAGCAAGCCGGAGGAACGCCCAATGAAAAAGAAGCTCTCAGCACTGATACTTGCAGCCTTAGTTTTGCTTGGCTGTCTGCCGCTTTCGGCATTGGCGCTGAAATACGAGCAGTCCTCGAGCGCCCAGCCGGAAAAGGTTTGGAATTTTCTTATGGATAAGATCGGCAACCCGTACGGCGTCGCCGCTCTCATGGGCAACATATCCCATGAGAGCGGTCTTATACCGAACAACCTTAATAACAGCTCAAATAAATCTCTCGGTCTCTCTGACGAGGAGTATACAAGAAGAACGGACAACGGTACATATACGAAATTCGGAAGCGACAGGGCGTATTACGGACTTGCTCAGTGGGGCTATCCCACGAGGAAGCAGGGCCTTCTTAACCTTGCAAAGAAAATGGACGGCTCTGTCGGAAGCCTCGAGGTCCAGCTTGCCTTTATCATTAAGGAGCTGGAGGAAACCTTTCCGTCTGTCCTCAAAACTCTGAAAAGCGCGACTTCGGTTAGAGAAGCGTCCGACGTTTTTCTCACAAAATTTGAGGGTGCGCCCAATAAGAGCGAGGCGAACAAGCAATCGCGCGCCGACCTCGGTCAGAAATACTTTGACGCATATGCCGATAAAGTGCAGCCTGAACCCGAGCCTGAACCTGAGCCGGAACCGGAACCGCAGCCGCAGCCTGACGATGAACACTCTAATCCTTTCACTGACGTTTCAGCGAATGAGTACTATTACGAGGCCGTAATGTGGGCTTATTATTCCGATCCGCAGATAACTAACGGAACGGACAAGACCCATTTCAGCCCGGACAAAGAGGTAACGAGGGGGCAGGCTGTTGCTTTCCTTTGGAGGGCGATGGGAAAGCCGGAGCCTGAGTCGGGCGAAAACCCGTTTACTGACGTCAAAGAAGGCGAGTACTACTACAAAGCCGCCCTTTGGGCTTATGAAAAGGGTATAACGAAGGGGACAAGCAAGAATAAATTCTCTCCGGAAACCCATCTGACGACGGCGCATATAATAACGTTTATTTATCGCGCTGTTCACGAGGACGCAAACGGCTGGTACGAAGAGGCCGCGAACTGGGCGGCGACGGAGACGCTTATCTTGGAGGGAACTCCGAGAGCTGTTTCCGACAAGGTAAAGTGTCCGCGCTGCGACGTTGTGGCTTTTCTTTACGGAGCCGCAGCCCTGATGCTTGGCGATACAGAGCAGTAATGAATATTCCAATGCGGGCATATCAGTGCCCGCATTTTTCTATTTTCTTTTATTTAATGGTATACCTCTTGTAAAATTACTCGCACGGTGTTATAGTATACGATATATAGTTGCTTTTTCAGTTTTACAGCATAGATATTGGTATATTTCTTAAATGAAAAAACGGAGGGATATTATGAAATTAGCTGAGGCATTGCAGGAAAGAGCGGATCTGAATACAAAGATATCGGAGCTTCGCTCAAGGCTCTACGATAACGCGGTAGTCCAGGAGGGTGAAAAACCCGCTGAGGATCCGAGCGAGCTTTTGGCTGAGCTTGATAAAGCTGCTGAAAGGCTTTGCGAGCTCATTTCAAGGATCAATCTCACAAACTGCGCTACAAATGCAGACGGTGTAACTCTTACTGAGCTTATCGCGAAGAAAGACGTGCTTAAAACCCGCATCGGGGCATATCGCGATCTTATCTCCGCCGGAAGCCAGACGGCGAGGAGGGCTTCGAGAACGGAGATAAAAATCCTCTCCGCAGTCGACGTTCCGGCGCTTCAGAAAAAGTCGGACGAGCTCAGCCGTGAGCTTCGCCTTACCGACAACAGGATACAGGAGCTAAACTGGACGACTGAGCTCATATAATCGCAATTTTTGGAGTAGTCCGGCAAAGTGAATGCAAACCCTTCAGCGCGTTGGGTCAATATGCGCTAACTGTATGGCGCCCTCTCGGGCAGGGGTGAGGTTCGAATCCTCGGTATCGTTATGCTCAGATAACGTATCAACGTATGCTCATTTTTTATTGTTATTACCGCGCATTATTTGCCAGGCGAGGGTCGGGACAGGGGACATTTTATACGGAGGTTTAATATGAGAAGATTCGGAGAGGATAAAACCAATAATAGGGTCATTAAGGTGACGGGCGAGGCGACCGTAAGCGCGAAGCCTGATATTGCCGTAATCAGCTTTAACGTGTCCGAACTCAGTCAGGATTATTCCGAGGCCGTTAACGGTCTCGATGCATTTGTTAACGAGATAAAGACGGCTTTATCAAAGCTCCATATAGACGTTAATCTTTTAAAGACGGCCTCGTTCAACGTCAATACAGAATACGAGGGATACTCCGATGATAAGGGAGTATGGAAAAACAGGTTCGCGGGATACCGCGCGACAGAGAGCCTGAAGCTTGAGCTTGGGCTTGACAACAAGCTTCTCGGAGAGCTCTTGACCGCTGTTTCCGCTGCGTCGGCGCACCCGGAGATTAACGTTCGATTTTCCGTGAAGGATAAGACGAAGCTGAAGGACAGGCTCATCTCAAGGGCTGTTAAAGATTCTGCGAGAAAGGCTAAGATACTCTGCGAGGCGGCAGACGTCGAGCTTGGAGAGGTTATGACGATCAACTACTCATTCAGAGAGCCCGAGATATTCTCGCCCACGGCATATAACAGGGGAGCGGGGCTTTTGGAGGCTAAGGCGGCGATGTGCGACATTACGCCCGAGGACGTATCATTGACTGATTCGGTTACAGTGTTGTGGGAGATAAAGTGATCATTACAAGCAGGAAAAACGAAACCGTCCGCAATATGAAAAAGCTCGGCGAGTCCTCGGCCTATCGTGCCGAGCGCGGGGAGTTTATGCTCGAAGGGGCAAAGCTACTCATTGACGCAGTAGCGAACGGAGCGGAGATAAGAGAGGTTTTATACTGCGGAGAGCGGCCTGAGGGCATACCCGAAAGCGCCGCCCTGCAGGAGGTCTCGAGGGACGTTATCGAATTTATTTCAGCCCAGAAGACGCCGCAGAACGTCGTTTTCTCAGCAGCCATTCCCGAAGAAAAGGGCGAGCCTCGAATCTCGGGCGCTGTGATCATCGAGAACATACAGGATCCCGGTAACGTGGGAACGATGCTGAGAACGGCTAACGCATTCGGAATCAGAGAGGTCATTCTTGTAGGCGCATGCGCCGATTTATGGAATCCTAAGACCGTGCGAGCGAGTATGGGCGCCGTTTTCCGCGAGAGAACGTTCCATCTCTCTTTGGAAGAGCTCAGGGAGCTGAAGAAGAAAGAGAAAGTTACCGTGTACGGAGCCGCACTCGGAGAGGATTCGTCCGATATTCGAAGCGCGAAGCTCATAGATTCCGCCGTTGCTATCGGAAACGAGGGCAAGGGGCTGAGCGCGGAGCTTCTTGAGCTGTGCGATAAACGCCTGATTATACCGATGGCGCCGGAATGTGAGTCGCTTAACGCCGCAGCGGCCGCCGCGGTTTTTATGTGGGAGATGGCAAAAGATAACCTGTAATACACCGGTGGGGTGCAGAATATGGCAGAGCTTAGGTACTGGGTATGGCTATCCACGAGAAAGGGAATAGGCGCGAGGGCGATGGGCGACCTTTTGAGGTATTACGGGTCGCCTGAGGAGATATACTTTGTTCGCAAGGGCAACTACCCGCGCGAGCTGAATATAAACACGGCGTCCCTTGAGGACAAGACCCTATCTAATGTTTCCGAGATACTTGCTAAGTGCAGCGACAGGGGCTACAGTATTCTGACTCTCGGCGACGCTGCCTATCCCGCAAGGCTTAAAAATATATACGATCCGCCAGTAGTTCTCTACGTTGACGGTAAGCTCCCGCTTATAGATGAGGAGATCGCGGTAAACATAGTCGGAACGAGAGATTGCACCCCGTACGGCATCAAGATCTCGGAGCAGATCGGCTATGAGATCACCAAGATGGGCGGCCTCGTAATTTCCGGTCTTGCCCGCGGCATTGACTCGGCCGCCGCAAGAGGGGCGCTTAGAGGAAACGGCAAAGTTGTAGGAGTCCTCGGCTGCGGTATCGACATTGTCTATCCGCCGTCAAATGAAAGACTGTTTTGGGACGTTAAGAATTTCGGCGCACTTGTAAGCGAGTATCCGCCCGGCGAGCAGCCGGACAGGGGACATTTTCCGGCAAGGAACAGAATAATGAGCGGGCTCAGCCTCGGAGTCGTTGTAGCTGAGGCGCCGGAGAGATCGGGAGCCCTTATCACAGCCTCACTCGCGCTCGAGCAGGGAAGGGACGTCTTCGCCGTTCCGGGCAATGTCGACGCAAGCTCGTGCAGAGGTTCAAACCTGCTTCTCAAAGAGGGCGCACAGCCGGTAACCTGCGGCCGGGATATAATGGAGCTTTACGCCGCGAGATACCCCGACAGATTTGTTGAAGCCCGCAAGCTCAATAAGCTTGACGAGCGCGGAGCTCAGATCCTTGCGGATCGAGAGCTCAGCGAGCTCCCGGCAAAAGACAGGGCGTCGAAGCGAAAAACGCCAAAAAAAGCGATTGACAAGGAAAAGAGCGAGGATTATATTGATATATCAGTCAGGCCGGAGGGGTTATCTCCGGACGAGGTAAAAATCCTTGACTTTATGAGCGGAAGAACGATGCACGTTGACGATATTATTGAGGGCAGCGGTATAGGAGCGCCGAAGGTGCTCTCCGCGCTGACCATGCTTGAAATCGCGGGCGCAGTAAAGCAGGAGCCCGGAAAGCGATTTGCCGCTCTTTTTAAGTAAATGATCCACAGTAAGTGAGGAATTTGAATGGCTAAAACAAAATATCTCGTTATCGTTGAGTCTCCTGCAAAGGCTAAGACGATCGGCAAATATCTCGGACCGGACTATAAGGTCGTCGCCTCAATGGGACACCTCAGAGACCTGCCCAAGAGCACTATGGGCGTAGACATCGAGGGCGGCTTTATCCCGCAGTATATCCCTGTAAAGGGACGGGAGGAGACAATAAACGAGCTTAAAAAGGCCGCGAAGGCCAGCGAAAAGGTATTTCTCGCGACCGACCCGGACCGCGAGGGAGAGGCTATTTCGTGGCATCTTAAGGAGCTCCTCGGGATAAAGGACGAGGACGTATATCGCGTCACCTTTAACGAGATCACGAAAAAGGTTGTTCAGTCGAGCATAAATAATCCGCGGGCGATAGACGGGGATCTGGTAGACGCCCAGCAGGCGAGACGAATCCTCGACAGGATAGTCGGTTACAAGCTCTCGCCCCTTCTCTGGAAGAAGGTCCGCCGCGGCCTTTCCGCAGGACGGGTACAGTCCGTTGCGACGAGAATGGTCGTCGACAGGGAAGATGAGATAAGAAATTTCGTTCCAAAAGAGTATTGGCATCTCGACGCCTATCTCAATAACGGACGTTCGGCAGATTTTATTGCCAGATATTACGGCTTCGGAGGTAAGAAACGCGAACTCAGCTCCGCCGATGAAGTAAACGCCGTCAAAAGAGAGGTCTCCGGCTCTCCGTTTATTGTTAAGACCGTCAAAAGGCAGGACAAGAGCCGCACACCGGCGCCTCCGTTTATAACGTCGACCCTGCAGCAGGAGGGCTCAAGAAAGCTCGGAATGACGCCAAAGCGCACTATGTCGATAGCCCAGCAGCTATATGAGGGCGTTGACGTTGAGGGCGAGGGTACTGTCGGTCTTATTACCTATATGCGTACAGACTCTCTCAGACTCTCCGATGAGGCGACCGCTGAGGCGCGCAGGCTCATTATCTCCCGCTACGGGGAGGAGTACTATCCCGGTTCGCCGAGGCATTTCAGGAGCAAGGGCAACGCTCAGGACGCGCACGAGGCAATTCGCCCGTCGAATCCCTCGCTCACTCCCGAGGCAGTACGCTCAAGCCTCACGAGCGACCAGTACAGACTTTACAGGCTGATCTGGAACAGATTCATCGCCTCACAGATGTCCGCTGCCGTATATGACAGCGTGACGGCGGATATCGAATCTGCCGGGCACGTATTCAGATCTACAAGCTCAACGATAAAGTTTTCCGGCTTCACGGCCGTTTACGAGGAAGGCCGTGATGACGACGCCGATGAGCGCGAGACGCCAATTCCCGATATCAAAGAGGGAGAGACGCTTAATTTAAAGAAGCTCACCGAGGAGCAGAAGTTTACTCAGCCGCCCGCAAGATATACCGAGGCTACCCTCGTAAAGGCTATGGAAGAATCCGGAGTCGGCCGCCCGAGCACTTATGCGCCGACGGTTTCAACGATACTCGACAGGGAGTACGTCGTTAAGGAGGGCAAAAGCCTTCGCCCGACGCCTCTCGGCGAGGTCGTTACGAAGCTTATGAAGGACAGGTTCACCGATATCGTAGACGTTGGCTTTACCGCCAAGATGGAAGGCGAGCTCGACAACGTCGAAAAGGGCGAAAAGCCGTGGAAGGAAGTTTTGAGCGACTTTTACGGCCCCTTTGATACCGAACTCACAAACGCCGAGAAGGCGCTTGAGGGCGAATATATCAAGATACCCGCCGAGGAAACTGACGAGGTCTGCGACGTCTGCGGCAGAAAAATGGTTATCAAATCAGGCCGCTTCGGAAGATTTCTCGCCTGCCCCGGCTACCCGGAATGCACATTTACAAAGCCTATTGTTATTGAGATGCCGGGAAAGTGCCCGAAGTGCGGCAGCAGGATTCTCAAGCGCACCTCGAGGAACGGTTATACCTTCTATGCCTGCGAGAGAGGGCAGGAATGCGGCTTTATGACCTGGGACGTTCCCGTAAAGGATTTCTGCCCGAGCTGCGGCAAGACTATGTTCAAAAAGTCCGGCAAGGGTTTCAACAAACCTTTCTGTATTAACGAGGACTGTCCGAATTTCCTGCCGGAGGATAAGCGCGGATATAAGAAAAAGACCGCCGCAACCGAAAAAAAGACGGAAGAAAAACCTGCAAAGAAAACGACGAAGACTGCTAAAACGACGGGAAAAAGCGCCACAACGAAGAGTGCCGGTAAGAAGAAATGAGCGAAGTCAAAGTCATAGGCGCCGGACTTGCCGGATCTGAGGCCGCGTGGCAGCTTGCAAAGCGCGGCGTAAAGGTAAAGCTATATGAGATGAAGCCGGAGAAAAGGACGCCCGCGCACGTATCCGACGGTTTTGCTGAGCTCGTCTGCTCAAATTCCTTGAGAAGCGATGAGCTGACAAACGCGGTCGGGCTTCTCAAGGAGGAAATGCGCAGGCTCGACAGCCTTATAATGCGGGCGGCTGACTTAAACAAGGTCCCGGCCGGCGGAGCTCTCGCCGTAGACAGAGCTTCCTTTTCTAAATATGTCACCGACGTGCTATCTTCTCATCCGAACGTTGAGATCATTAAAGGCGAGGTAACCGAGATACCCGAGGGCAGAGTAATCATCGCTTCCGGACCTCTGACGAGCGACAGCCTTGCTGACAGGATAGCCGATCTCGCCGGCGGTAACGGGCTCAATTTCTATGACGCCGTAGCGCCGATTGTTACGCTCGAGAGCGTCGATATGGAGAGCGCGTGGTTTGCCTCGAGATATGATAAGGGCACGGCGGACTATGTAAACTGCCCGATGACGAGGGAGGAGTACGATTCTTTCGTCAAGGAGCTCGCATCAGCCGAGGAGGCTGAGCTTCACGGCTTTGATGACGGGGGAGTTTTCGAGGGCTGTATGCCGGTCGAGGTTATGGCAAGACGCGGGCTCGACACCCTGCGCTATGGGCCGCTGAAGCCCGTAGGCCTGAAGGACCCGAAAACCGGACGGGAGCCATACGCCGTAGTTCAGCTCAGAATGGATAATTCCGAGGGCACTTTGTATAATATGGTCGGTTTTCAGACGCATTTGAAATTCCCGGAGCAGAGAAGGGTGTTTAAGATGATACCCGCCCTCAAAAACGCGGAATTCGTGCGATACGGCGTAATGCACAGGAATACTTATCTCGATTCTCCGAGGCTTCTGGACGACCTTTACAGGCTGAAAAGCGAGCCGAGGATAAGCTTTGCCGGTCAGATGACCGGAGTAGAGGGGTACGTTGAATCGGCGGCCTCCGGCCTTTTGGCAGGCCTTGCTGCGGCAAGGGAGGCGCTTGGACTTGATGCGGTCGATTTCCCGAGAGAGACGGCGATCGGAGCCCTCGGAAAGTACGTCTCCGATGAGGGCATATACGATTTCCAGCCGATGAATATAAACTTCGGAATAATCACGCCTCTTGATTACAGAGTAAGGGGCAAGAGAAACAAGAACGCTGCGATAAGCGAAAGATCGCTCAAGATTATAGATGAGCTCGCGCAAAAGATATAACGTGGGAAAGGATGAATACCGTTGAAGATCGTAATTGACGCTATGGGCGGAGATAACGCCCCTCTTGAGATCGTGAAGGGGGCGCTTGAGGCGCACGAGGAATTCGGCGCAAATATCGTCCTCGTCGGAAAAGGCGAGGATATTCTGAGATCAATGAGTGAGCTCGGATACAGCGATCTCCCGTCCGGCGTGGAAATAGCAAACGCTTCCGAGGTCGTGCTTATGGAGGACGATCCCGCGACGGTTACTCGGGAGAAATCCGATTCCTCCATGACCGTCGCCCTTAAGCTTTTAAAGGACGGGAGCGCCGACGCTATGATCTCCGCCGGCTCTACCGGAGCCCTTCTCTCCGGTGCGACGCTCATCGTCAAAAGGATCAAGGGCATCAGAAGAGCTGTCCTTTCCGTTCTTCTGCCGAGCACGGGAAAAGGCTTTCTGATAATCGACTGCGGAGCAAACGCAGAGTGCACCCCGGAGTATCTGATGCAGTTTGCGTATATGGGCAGCTACTATCTTAAGGGGATAGTAGGCGTCGATAATCCCAGAGTGGGACTTCTGAACATCGGCACTGAGGAGAGCAAGGGGACAAGCCTTCAGGTTGAGACCTACAAGCTCCTGCAGGAGGCGAAGGCACGCGGCGAAATAAACTTTGTCGGCAACGTAGAGGCAAGGGCCGCGTTCCACGACGAGTGCGACGTGCTCGTCACCGACGGCTTTACCGGCAACGTGCTTCTGAAGGGTACCGAGGGTATCGGCCTTATGATGAAGGGCGAGCTCAAAAATATATTCTATAAGAACGTTTTTACAAAGCTCGCGGCTCTGACCATAAAGCCGGGTCTAAAAAGCCTTATGAAGAAGTTTGACGCATCCGACGTTGGCGGAACTATGCTCCTCGGCATATCTAAGCCCGTTATTAAGGCGCACGGCTCATCTAAGGCGAAGGATATAAAGGGCGCCGTCCGTCAGGCGATGCTTGCGGTAGAGTCCGGCGTATGTGAAATGATCGAAAAGAATGTTCAGTATATGAAGCTTCCGGAGAAGACCAATGATCGAAATTGAAGAAAAACTTGGATATGCTTTTAAAAACAGGGCGCTGCTCACTATGGCGCTGACGCACAGCTCGTATGCGAACGAGAACAGGAGCAAGGGCTCGTGCAACGAACGACTTGAGTTTCTGGGCGACTCTATCCTCGGCTTCGTCGTTGCGGAATACCTGTATAAAAACTACCCTGAGCTTCCCGAGGGACGGATGACAAAGCTGAGGGCTGATATGGTTTGCGAAAAGAGCCTCGCTGTCACGGCAAACAGGCTCGGTCTCGGCGCTTCTCTTTTGCTCGGCAGAGGAGAGGAGAAGGGCGGAGGCAGAGAACGCGATTCCATCCTTGCGGACGCCGTGGAGGCCCTGCTTGCCGCTCTCTATCTTGACAGCGGACTCGACGAGCCGAAAAGGATAATATACGACTTTATCATATCTGATTTCAGCGCTGAGGAGCACGCCTTTGCCGATTATAAGACTCAGCTTCAGGAGCTTATACAAAAGGACGGAGGGCACACCCTCGGCTACGTTGAGATCGGCGAGACCGGACCTGACCACGCGAAGGAGTTTACCGTCGCGGCCACCCTTGACGGCGAGGAGATCGCAAGGGGAGTGGGCAAAACAAAAAAGCAGGCGGAGCAGAATGCGGCCAAGGCCGCTCTCGAGAGCCGCAGATGATGGCGAGAAGATCGATAATCCCGATTTTCGTGCCCCACCTCGGCTGCCCGCATATGTGCGTTTTCTGCAACCAGAACAGGATATCGGGAAATGAAAAACCGGCGACGGCCGAGGACGTGAAAAAAACGGTTGACGAGGCTTTAAAAATCCTTCCCCGTGATACTGAGAAGACGATAGCTTTTTACGGCGGGAGCTTTACGGCTATTCCTTCGGATGAGCAGGAAAAGCTTCTCTCTGCCGCGGCGGAATATGTTGAGGACGGAAGAATTAAGGGCATCCGTCTCAGTACGAGACCGGACGCCATAGACGGTGAGGTGATCTCAAGACTCAAGCGCTACGGCGTGCGGACTGTTGAGCTCGGGGTCCAGTCTATGGACGATGAAGTCCTCAAAGCCTCAAACAGGGGGCACACCGCCGAGGACGCTGTAAGAGCAGCGGCTGCATTAAAGGAATCCGGCTTCGAGCTCATTCTTCAAATGATGACCGGGCTTCCTATGGACACACCGGAGAAATCGATCCTGACGGCAAGGAAATTCGTCTCGATGGAACCTGACGGCGTCCGGATCTATCCGACGGTCATTATAAAGGATACTGAGCTCTATGATAAATGGAAGAGGGGAGAGTACCCGGAGCACAGCCTCGACGCCGCGGTCGAGCTCTCCGCCGACCTTTTGGATATCTTCGAAGCGGCGAACATTCCGGTGATACGGCTCGGGCTTAACCCGACGGAGGATCTTTCGGGCGGCAACGCCGCCGGGGGAGCTTATCACCCGGCGCTAAGGGAGCTTGCGGAGGCGAGAAGATACCTGCGCCTTGAGAGAGAGCTTTTAAGTGCTGAGGACGCGGGCGCAGACGTCGTATTTGCCGTACCGAAGGGCAAGATATCGCAGGCAGCGGGACAGCATAGGAGCAATATAGAATCAGTTAAGAACGAGTTTAAGCTGAAAAGTGTAAAGCTAATCGAAAGAGACTCCGGCGAAAAAATAGCAAGGATAAAATAAATCTTGCAATTAGCATTATTTGCCGCTATAATATACAAAGTTACAGCTAAAAACTTAAATTATACAGGAGGACAACAAATGAGACTGCCTTACTTTTTCCTGGAAGGCGAAGCCGCAGCGGCTAACAGCGTAACCAGCTCCTTTCCCTGGATAACGATCGTATATATCGTTGCGATAGTCGCCGTTATGTATTTCCTTATGATCCGTCCGGAGCGTAAGCGCCGCAAGGAAGCTGAAGCCCTCAGAAACAGCCTTGCCGTCGGCGATACCGTGACCACCATTGGCGGAATAGTCGGCAAGGTCGTTGAGATGAAGGACGACTTCGTTACCATCGAGACCAGCGAGGACAGAGTCCGCGTTGAGTTTGCCAAATGGGGCATCTCCACGGTAGGGAAGAAGACCGAAGAGGATCAGAAATAATTAATCAGGTAATATACCCGACTCCCGAGGAATAATCTATTGTAGATTGTTCCTCGGGAGGTTTTTTATGAGAAGAGAGTCAGTAAAGAATAAAAGCGGCGATTTGATCGGAACGGCGCTCATTTTCGGCATTGTGACGATTATTACTGCAATCGCGATTACAGCAGTGATAAGCGCCCTTGTTGCAGGGGGTAAAATAAGCGAGGAGAGAGCTGAAACGCTGATCCCTCTTGCGGCGCTCATCGGAGGAATCATGGGAGGGATATCGGGAAGACTCAAAATAAGGGGTGAAAAACTAAAGCTGACGATGCTGATTGTCCTTGCGGCGGCGATTATTAAAACAGTTATTTCGCTTTTGTTGCCGCAGGGCCGGGGAGATCCGAGCGGATACCTCAGTCTCGCGGCGATCATAGCGGGCGGCGCGATAGCAGGAGTGATCCCGATGGGTCAGGGAAAGAGAAAACACAAACGATAACAAATTGTATAACAGCTATAACGGTATACGAAACGTAATCAAAACGACGAGTTTACATAAAATGATTACGATAACCTATATCTTGTGAAGTTCATAAAAATGCAATCAAAATATAGTCATAAACCCTTGAATTTCAAGGGCTGAGCCGCACATCGGTTACGCCCGTTTACATAATGATGTTTACATAAAATTCCGGCATAATTCACAAAAATGAAAAACTTCGGTCAAAACTGTTGATTATTCTTCGATCTTGTACTATTATTCATTTTGCGCTTCTTTGTGAATATTTCATTCTTATCTCTAATAGTATTATCCCGGGGTGAGAGAATGGAATCGGCAAGTATTACGAGGGGCAGGGCTTTTGAGTTTATCTCTTTTTGGATAGTCAGTTCATTTTTTATTATGGGTGCCGCTTTCGGATATTCGTTTTCCTCTGTTTCAATCGGAGGGATTTCTTTCCTTTCTGACTGCTCTTTAGCTGCGTCCCTTTTAAATGTGCTGCTGTTTCCGCTTTTTTCGTTTGTCATCGGATATTTCGTTTTTGGATTTGCTTTTTTGCCGCTTGCTTCTTTTGCCGATGGCTTCTTGATCTCCTTTTCCTCGGGCATTTTACTGAGGGCGGGGGAGCTTCGCAGATACTTTCTTATCTGTGGGTCAAGACTTTTTTCCGCGGCTGTTTTTATTCTTTTGGCGTCTTATTCTTTCAGAAGCTCTCTTTCGCTGTATTTAGCGTCTGCGGGAAGAGGAGCTGTGATCCCGTTTTCAAGAAAAAAGCTCTTTCGCTTTTTGCTTGCGGTCGCTGCTGTCTGCGCTGCCGCTGCACTTGAATACTGGCTATCCTTGGTTATTTGATTGATTGGAGGTGAAGGACTTGGTCAAGGCTGACGTTATCGGCGCCTATGAGGCGTTTTTGAAAAATCAAAAGGGAGCCTCGGCTAACACCCTTGCCTCATATATGCGCGATATTCGGCAGTTTTCTTCGTATCTTGACGAGACGGGCATTGACATCCTTTCGGTAACGAAGGGCGATCTTGACTCATATTCCGCTCACCTTAAGGAGCTCGGAAAGTCGGCGGCGACCGTCTGCCGCACCGCCGCAACCCTACGTTCGTTTTACAGCTACGCGGCCTCCGAAAAGCTTATCGGAAAGGACCCGACCGCCGGCTTTGAGGTTGAGAAGGCTGTCAAAAAGCTTCCCTCTATCCTGACGGGCAAGGAGGTCGAGCTCCTGCTTAAGCAGCCCGAGCTCAGCGATATGAAGGGCTACAGAGACAGGGCAATGCTCGAGCTCCTTTATGCGACCGGCATGAGAGTCACCGAGCTCATATCACTCAACGTGGATGACGTTCGAATCTCCGCTGGAATGATCCGCTGCGCTGCGGGAGATAAGGAGAGACTCATTCCTATGTATCCCGCTGCCGTCAAAGCCCTGACCGATTATCTTGAGCTTGTTCGCGGCAATATGGTAGCCACTTCCGATGAAAAAGCCCTTTTTGTAAACGTAAACGGGAGCAGGATCTCAAGACAGGGCTTTTGGAAGGTGCTTAAGCAATATCAGGAAAAGGCCGGCATCGAGAAGGACATAACGCCTCACACCCTTCGCCATTCGTTCGCCGCCCACCTTTTGGAGAACGGAGCCGATCTTAAGAGCATCCAGGAAATGATGGGTCACGCCGATATTTCCTCAACTCAGCTCTATACCAAGGTCGTCGCCGGACAGCTAAAGGACGTATACAATAAGGCTCACCCGAGAGCCTGAGCTTAACTTAAAGGAAATAAGAATAAATTACTACATACAGTGCAGGGCGGCGTCTCATTTTTGACGCCGCCTTGCATCGTGTAGATAAGGGGTCTTTCTTCGTGGAGAACTATCAAAGTGCAATAGATTATATTCATTCCTTCGGTCACGGACAGTTTCTAAAGCGCCCGCTTTCAAGGACACGGGAGCTATTATCGGAGCTCGGCTCGCCTGACCGAAGCTTAAAATTTGTTCACGTTGCGGGCACGAACGGCAAGGGCTCCGTGTGCGCTATGCTTGAATCGATACTCAGACGTGCAGGCTTCAGAACCGGTATGTTTACCTCGCCGTTTATCACGAGGTTTAACGAGAGAATAAGGGTGAACGGAGAGAATATCCCCGATGAAGACCTTGCATCTCTCGTAGAGGAGATAAGGCCTGTCATAGACCGGCTTTGCGATAAGCCGACCGAGTTTGAGCTTGTTACCGTTCTCGGCCTTCTGTACTTTTTCCGTAAGAGGTGCGATATCGTCGTACTTGAGGCCGGAATGGGCGGCAGATTTGATTTTACGAACGTGATCGACGCACCCGAGGCCTCGATAATTACCTCCATCGGCTATGAGCACGTTAAAAATCTCGGCCCAACGCTCTCGGATATTGCGTGGCATAAGGCGGGGATCATAAAGAGAGGCTGCGGAGTCATATTCTCCGGCGCGGGAAGCGAAGCAAAAAAGGTCATACTTGAGGAAGCCGAAAGGAATGGCGCGGATGTTATAGAGGTACGACCGGAGGAGATAACGCATATTTCTTCCGGGATAGATGGCTCAAGCTTTTCTTTCGGACGCTTTCAGCGAATCAGAATCCCCCTTGCCGGAGCCTTTCAGCTTCAGAACGCCGCTGTTGCAGTTTCCGCCTGCGAGCTTTTGAAAAAACGGGGCTGGGAGATATCCGATGACGCCGTGCTGAAAGGACTAAATTCAGTCGAGTGGAAGGGAAGGCTTGAAAAGCTCGGGGATAAGCCGCTATTCATTCTTGACGGGGCGCATAATCCGCCTGCGGCGGCAGCGTTTAAAAATAGCGTTAAGCCTATCCTCGGCGCGAGAAAGGCGGTCGTAATAATCGGCGTTATGGAGGACAAGGACGCACGCGGGATAATCGACGCGCTGCGCCCCATTGCTTCTCAGTTTATCTGCGTTCCGGTGAACAGCCCGAGGGCGATGGCTCCCGAAAAGCTCTCCGAGCTTATAGGCGATGCCGCCTGCCCGGTAAGCTCGGTAGAAGAAGGCGTCGGCCTTGCACTAAAAGAGGCAGGGGAGAGCGGCGCCGTCTGCGCCTTGGGCTCGCTGTATTTAAGCGAGGACGTGCGAAGAGCGGTATATAGCCTGTAAAAAATGAGCTCTCGCCTTGTGGCGGGAGCTCTTACCTTTACTCGATTACGTGAACGTGGTTATTGATGTGATCTATGCAGTAGCAATGGTAGCCCGAGCAGCGGGAGCAGTATCTGAACTCCAGATCGGGGTATTCACCGTCGGTTTTTCCGCAGACCTCGCATTTGTGCCTGTAGCCCTTCTGCTTCTCAAAATTCTCGAACCTTGTGACCTTCGTTCTGAATTCCATTCTGGTGTTCGCGTGCTTCGCAGTACCCTTTATTTTGTCGATAAGAACGTACGCGAAGAACAGGAAGTAATTCAGAATGGGTATCAGGGGCAGGAAGGGGAGAATGCGGAAGGTGACGACGATCGCATAGACGAAATACAGAGCGTCGACAAGAGCGAGCCATTTCATTTTAACCGGAATAAAGAAGAACAGAAGCACCTGCATATCCGGCAAAAGAGTCGCGAGCGCGAAGAACAGGGAATAGTTAACGAACGAAACATTCAGTAAGGTGGGAGAGATACCGAGCGCGTAGAGCACGAAGCCGTAGACTATGGTAAAGAAGACGCCGGAGAGATAATAGACGGTGAATCTTCCCGTTCCGAGCCGCGATTCAAGTATCCTTCCGAAAACGAAATAAAGATACATTGATAGAGCGAGCCAGAAAATTCTTCCAATCTCAGTAAACTGAGGAATAAATACAAATGTGATTATGCGCCAGACCTGTCCCTGGAAGATGAGCTTCGGGTTAAAGACAAGATAATCATACAGCGTATTCGTTGTATCCATGATACCGATCAGAAAAATGAGCGCCTGACCGATAATGAGGTAGAGCATCAGGTTTCTGATCCCGAATCGAGGATGCTTGTATAAAAAACGGGATAGAGCTCTGTCAAATGACTTCAAGGGTATCGCCTCCAAATAAAATTAATCTTTATTATAATACATCTGCCGCAAAATTGTCCATTACGAAAGTGTAAATTGACGTCTAGCAGCAATTTTTTCAAAAAATGAAAAATAGTCTTTTAGTTTTCGACGAAATGTGATACAATGTATTAGATTATGTAAAAGTATACCCGGAGGTTTCCAATGACAAACAAGATCTTTACTTCTGAATCGGTCACAGAGGGACATCCCGATAAGGTCTGCGACCAGATATCTGATGCCGTTCTTGATAATATTTTATCGCTTGACAAAACCGCGCACGTCGCCTGCGAGACAGTATGCACCACGGGAATGGTTCTCGTTATGGGCGAAATCAGCACCGAGTGCTACGTTGATATTCCGGCGATCGCCCGCGAGACGATTAAGGAGATAGGCTACGACAGACCTGAGTACGGCTTCGACGGCAACTCCTGCTCTGTGCTTACCGCGATCGACGAGCAGAGCCCGGATATAGCAATGGGCGTCAATTCCGCTTTTGACGACGCTGAAGAGATCGGAGCCGGCGATCAGGGAATGATGTTCGGCTTTGCCTGCGACGAGACTCCCGAACTTATGCCTGCGCCAATCTCAATGGCGCATGCCCTCTCAAGAAGGCTCGCAAGCGTCAGAAAATCAGGAGAGCTCGGCTTTCTCCGCCCGGACGGAAAAAGCCAGGTCACCGTCCGGTACGGCGAGACGGGCGAGATCGAGTCCGTTCCCGCGATAGTCGTTTCAACCCAGCATTCGCCCGATATTTCAATCTCGGATTTGAGAGAAGCCGTCATCGAAACGGTAATTAAGCCCGTGATCCCCGAGAAGCTCATCACCCGCGATACAAAATTCTACGTTAATCCGACCGGGCGCTTCGTCGTCGGAGGACCGGTGGGCGATTCCGGGCTTACCGGGAGAAAGATCATCGTCGATACTTACGGCGGAATGGCCTCGCACGGTGGAGGCTGCTTCTCCGGCAAGGACCCCACTAAGGTCGACAGGAGCGCAGCCTATATGGCGCGCTATATCGCGAAAAACTTAGTTGCCGCCGGGCTCGCGAGGCGCTGCCAGATCGAGATAGCCTACGCTATCGGCGTGGCAAAACCTGTTTCGGTACTTGTTGACACCTTCGGTACGGGCGCTCTTCCTGATGATAAGCTTGCCGGGATAGTGAATGGCTGCTTCGATATGAGACCCGCGAGCATAATAAGAGCGCTCGACCTTTTAAGACCAATTTATAAGAAGACCGCCGCATACGGGCACTTCGGAAGAACGGACGTTGATCTCCCGTGGGAGCGCCTTGATATGGCGGAAAAGCTGAGAGGGTACTTAAATTGAGAAACGAAGTAGAGCCAAATAAGACTTTTACCCCGCCTGAGGGGTATATCGAGGGCAGAAACGCCGTTATCGAGGCGCTGAGAGCGGGAAGACCTATCGATAAGCTTTTCGTAGCCAAGGGCGACGCTGACGCCGGCCTTTCGCGCATCGCGGCGACTGCCAAAAGCGCGGGCATACCGGTCGTGGATATAGACAGGCGCAAGCTCGATACTATGAGCGTCACCGGCGCACACCAGGGCGTAATAGCCGCCTGCGCCGTTAAGGAATACGTCTCTGTGGCGGATATTTTAAACGCCGCAAAGGAAAAGGGCGAGGATCCGTTTATCATTATCTGCGACGAGATCTCCGACCCGCATAACCTCGGCGCTATAGTGAGAACGGCCGAGGCCGCCGGAGTTCACGGTATTATCATTCCGAAGAGGAGAAGCGCAGGAGCTACCGCAACGGTTTCAAAAACGAGCGCGGGAGCCGTTGAGTATATGCCCATCGCAAGAGTGCCGAACATCGTCTCAGCCATTGAGGAGCTCAAAAAGGCCGGAGTTTGGATTTACGGCACCGCGGCGGACGGAGCGAACGGACTTTGGAGCACCGACCTTCGCGGCCCGATTGCCCTTGTTATTGGCTCGGAGGGTGACGGAATGAGCCGCCTTGTTTCCGAAAACTGCGATTTCAAGCTGTCTATTCCAATGGCCGGGAAAATTTCGTCGCTGAACGCATCCTGCTCCGCGGCGATCGTGATATACGAGGCTGTCCGACAAAGAAATCAGGAAATTAAGAGGTGAAGTCAAAATGCCGAAAGATAAGAATAACGATCAATTCAGCATAGAAGACATTCTGAACGAGAGCTACGATTCAAACGAATCTTTTTCGCTGGAGTCTATCCTGTCCGAGTATAAGGGCAGCGCCTTTATCCAGGGGGAGAAGAAGACCCCGTCTCACGAGCTTGACGATAAGGTGAATGAGATACTCAGAAGCTCGGGCGTTCCCGTAGCGGGGGATAGAAAGAAAGCTCCCGAGCCGAAGCCGCAGCCCAAGCCCGCGGAAGCCGATAAAGTGATAGACTTTACCTCCGCTGCCCGCAGACCCGAGCCGGAGATTAAGGTTTTTGAGCCTAAGGCTAAGAGCGAGCCGCAGCCCATCAATAAGTCCACCGAGAGCTCTGACTACCGCCACTATTCCGAGGACGACGACAGGTATTTTGAGTCAAAAGAGTTTCAGAAGAAGGTCTCTGAGGAGCTGTATAAGGACGACTTTGATTTCCCCGAGATAAGCGCAGAGAAGCCCAACGATTCGGAGTATGAGGAAGACGATGAAGAGAGACCCTCTCTGTTTTCGAGACTGTTCTCCCGCTTCCGCAGGGATGACGACGGGGAAGAGCTCGAGGACGAGGAAGAAGCGGAGGAGCCCGAGGAGCCTGAGCCCGATTTAACGGAAGAGATGAGAAGGCTTGCAGCTCCAATTCCTATGCTTACGATTCGTTCCTACATTGCTGCTGCAATAGTTATCGTTATGGCAATTTTCACTTTCCTTTTTGAGGCTCAGAGCCCGCTGCCCTTCGGAATCGGCTTTAAGCAGCTTTCAGCCGTCGGCGTACTGATGATACTCCAGCTTATTGTGATGGCGCTCGGAATCGACATTCTGATCTCCGGCTTTTCGGACATTATCCACGCCCAGCCCGGAACGGATTCCCTAGTTCTCTTTTCCTGCCTTTTTACGCTGATCGACGGCATTATTATCCTCGCGAAGAAAGAGGTTAATTACGGCCTCAGCTTTTCCCTTGTTTCGGCGGCGTCCGTGTTCTTTGCAATGCGCGGGAAGAGGACTCACCTTATTTCGTATATCTTCTCCCTCAAGATGACAAAGGCCTCGTCCAATCCCTTCGGCGTTATCAGCGTTGAGGACGATTCCGACCCGGTCAGGAGCATTTTGAAGAAGATCCACGGCGGCACCGACGGCTTTTACAGAAAGCTCGTTGCGAAGGACGCTAACGAATCGCTCTACGCCCTCGCCGTTCCTATCCTTGTAGTAGTATCCTTCCTCTTTGCTCTTCTTGCATCCGTAGGACAGGGGCGGGGAGAGGAGTTCACACACACCTTTTCCATAATGGCGGCTGTAAGCGCGGCGTTCCCGGCGGCGTCCGCATTTGCCCTCCCGTTCAGCTACGCAGCGTCGATCCTCCGCAAATCCGGCAGCGCGCTTGCCGGATGGGGCGGCGTTTGCGAGCTTTACGACTCTGACGGGGCGCTTATCACCGACGACGATGTTTTCCCCGTGGGAAGCATTTCTCTCAGCGGAATAAAGTTCTTTGAGGGCGTTAATAACCAGAAGGCTGTTGTCTACGGAGCAAGCCTGCTTGCCGCATCCGAGACCGGCCTTTCAAGGGTGTTCTCCGAGCTCCTTCGCAGCCAGGGGCTTACGAGGCGCAACGTCTCCTCGTTCGAGCCCTATGAGGGCGGCGGAATAGGCGGAAACATCGAGGGCGAGCGCGTTCTTGCCGGCACCGGGGCGTTTATGAACCTTATGGGTATCAGAGTTCCCGAGAAGGTCAACACCAACAACGCGATCTTTATCGCCGTCAACGGAACGCTCGCCGCCCTGTTTTCGGTAAACTACATTCCGGCCAACTCCGTCGCCACCTCGCTTCGCTCGCTTCTTAATACGAGGGTAAACGTTCTGTTCGCCGTCAAGGACTTTAACGTAACTCCGGCGATAATCTCCCAGAAGTTCCGCGTTTCAATGGACGGCGTGGAGTATCTTCCGTCTTCAGTAAGCTACGAGCTTGCCAAATCGGAGAAGGGCTCAAAAACCGGTATTTCCGCCATCCTTTGCAGGGAAGGGCTTTCGCCCTTTGCCGAGGTAATAACAAAGGCCCGTCTTGTCAAAACCGTATCCGAGCTGAATTCTCTCATTTCCCTCGGAGGCACGGTTATAGGCATACTTCTTATGTATTTCCTCTGCGCTTCGGAAGCGTATAATTCGGCGTCCTCGGGCAACGCATTTATATTTATGCTCGCCGTTGAAGCCTGCGTTTTCCTCCTAAGCCAGCTTGTAAGAAAGAGATCGTAAGAACTTTGTTTAGTTTTACAAAAAATATATTGTTTTTCGATTGGCAATAGTGTATAATACATAAGGTTATTAACTTTCTGCGTTAATAAAAAAATTTACATATCAAGAAGAGAGGACTGTTCCATATGGGCTACGACGCAACAAAAATCCGCAATATCGCGCTTCTGGGTCACGGAGGCAACGGTAAGACCTCCCTTGCGGAGAGCATTCTTTACGTTACCGGCTCTACCGACCGCCAGGGCAGAGTAGGCGACGGCAACACCGTCAGCGACTACGACGCGGAAGAAATCAAGAGACAGACCAGTATTTCCACCTCGACCATGTTCGCCAACTACAATGGCTACAAGGTAAATATTCTCGATACTCCGGGATATTTCGACTTTGTCGGAGAGGTATATGAGGCGCTTCGCGTCGCAGGTCTCGGGATTATCGTAGTTTCCGGCAAGGACAGGATCAACGTCGGCGCCGAAAAGGCGTGGAAGTACGTTAGCGAGCGCAAGCTTCCCAGAGCCATCTACATTTCCAAGATGGACGAGGACAACGCCAACTTTGAGAAGGCGTTCGAAGCCCTCCGCGGCAAGTTCGGAAACAGCGTCTGCGCGTTCACCGAGCCCATTATGAAGGGCGATAAGGTCGTCGGAATCGTCGATATAGTTTCCCAGAAGGCTTTCAACTTCGTAAACGGCAAGAGAGTTGAGACCGTTATCCCCGCCGAGCTCCAGGATAAGGTTGAGGAGCACTATGCAGAGCTCACCGAGAACGCCGCCGGAACGAGCGAGGAGCTTATGGAGAAGTATTTCGAGGAGGGCGTTCTCTCCGAGAAGGAGCTCCACGACGCGCTTGCTATCGGCATTGCAAGCGGCGATATCTGCCCCGTCTTCTTCGGAAGCGCCGCCGATAACCTCGGCACCGTCGTTCTTCTCGACGCCATAATCAATATGTTCCCCGCTCCCAAGGAGCTCGGAAAGACCATCGACGCTAATGCGCCGACGAAGCTTCTCGTCTATAAATCCATCTCCGACCAGTTCGGCAAGTTCAGCCTCTTTAAGGTCATTGCCGGCAAGGTCACTCCCGATATGACCCTTACGAACCCGCGCACCGGCGCACAGGAGAAGCTCGGCCACATCTATCAGATGCAGGGCAAGAAGAATATCGAGGTCAAGGAGCTCGGCCCCGGCGACATCGGCGCCGCCTCCAAGCTCTCCGATACCGCCACCGGCGACACCCTCTGCGATCCCAAGGCTGTCGAGGCCGCGCCCGGAATTGATTTCCCGGCTCCGTGCTACACGATGGCTATCAGGCCGAAGACCAAGGGACAGGAGGATAAGGTCGCTCAGGGCCTCACAAGGCTCCGTGAAGAGGACAGGACCTTCACCGTTGTCAATAACGCTGAGACCAAGCAGATGGTAATCTCCGGCATGGGAGATACCCAGCTTGACGTTATCTGCTCCAAGCTCAAGTCCAAGTTCGGCGTCGACGTCGAGCTCTATCCCGCAAAGGTCGCATATCGCGAGAAGATCCGCAAAAAGATCGAGGCTCACGGCCGTCATAAGAAGCAGTCCGGCGGTCACGGCCAGTTCGGCGACGTCTGGATACGCTTCGAGCCGCAGGATGAGACAGAGGATCTCATCTTCGCCGAAGAGGTATTCGGCGGCTCAGTACCGAAAAACTTCTTCCCTGCAGTCGAGAAGGGCCTTCGCGACAGCGTAACCCGCGGCGTTCTTGCCGGCTATCCGATGGTCTATCTCAAGGCCACCCTCTATGATGGCTCCTACCATCCCGTAGACTCCTCAGAAATGGCGTTCAAGACTGCTGCCAACCTTGCGTTCAAGGAGCTTACTAACGCCGCTCCCGCGATCCTTGAGCCGATCGGCCTTCTCAAGGTCACTATTCCGGACGTCAATATGGGCGACATTATGTCTGACCTCTCCAAGCGTCGCGGAAGCCCGATGGGTATGAGCGTCGATAAGGACGGCAACCAGGTCGTTGAGGCAGAGGTGCCGATGGCCGAAATGGGCACTTATGCCATCGATCTCCGCTCTATGACTCAGGGCCGCGGCTCGTTCACTCTTGAGTTCGTTCGCTATGACGAGGCTCCTGCAAACGTTCAGGAGAAGATCATTGCCGACGCTAAGGCCGAGGGCGACGACGAGTAATCAAAGCTATTTTTTCAGAGGCCGGAAGACTCCGGCCTCTGTTTCTATTTATCAGATAATGAGGAGCAAACGATAGTGGATATAAACGAAAGAGCAGAGCTCGCGGTATACCTCAAGGCGCACGGATATAACTGCGCTCAGGCCGTTACGGCTGCCCTTGCGCATAATACCGAGCTTGACGCGGTTTTTCTTAATAAGGCCTCCGCCGGCTTCTGCGCCGGTATGGGCACGATGGAGGCGACCTGCGGAGCGCTGATCGGCGCCGGAATGATAGCCGGCGCGAGAACGGAAGGCGCCGGAACGCTGAGATATACGAGAAGGCTTTTAAACTCGTTTAAGGAAAAATGCGGCGCCGTCACCTGCAAAGACCTGAAATCGCTGCAAGAGGACGGAAAGCCGCTCTGCCCCTGCGAGGACTGCGTAAGAAACGCCGTACTCGCTTATGGGGAGATAATGGAATAAGAAAAGCTCTCATTGACCTTTAGGATCAATGAGAGCTTTCTTGCTGTAATAACCTTACGCAACCCTGCGCCCGCATATGAAGCGCTCTTTCCAGTAGGAATTATCAATGCTCAAAAGGCGCGTCGGCTTTGACGCGTTGTTGCACGATATGAACTGTCTGTCACCGACGTAAATACCCACGAGAGAGACTGTACCGCCGACCTCGTCAGCGAAAACAACGATATCCCCGGGCAAAAGCTCGGCGCGGGTGACTTCCTTACCGTATTCAGCTATCTTGGAGGTTCTGCGCGGGAGCTTAACTCCGTTTTCAACGCAGCAGTAATAGACGAATCCGGAATTATCAAACTTATCAGGTCCCTGACCGCCGTATTCAAACTCAGTTCCGATAAGCTCTTTTGCAAGAGCAGCTATCTTTTCAGCAGTTGTCAGTTCCACCTTAGGCGCGGGCTCCACTTCAGGTTCGGGCTCGGGCTCCAATTCAGGCTCGGGCTCGGGTTCAGGTTCGGGTTCGGATTCAGGTTCAGGTTCGGGTTCGGGTTCAGGCTCAGGTTCCGGCTCAGGTTCAGGCTCCGGCTCGGGTTCAGGCTCCGGCTCAGGTTCAGGCTCCGGCTCGGGTTCCGGCTCAGGTTCCGGCTCAGGTTCCGGCTCAGGTTCCGGTTTGGGCTCCGGCTCAGGCACGACGGGATCAGTCTCGGAAGGGGAAGGGTTAGGATCAATCCTGTGAGGCTCTGAGCTGCCGCCGCCGAAAAAGCTGCAGCTTGAAAGAATGATGGAGAATACTGTTATTATAACGATCAGAAAAGCCGTTTTCTTAAGCATTGTGGATCCTCCTTTGTATTTCTTCTTTCTACATAGTATAACAATAATCGACTTTTAATTCAAGAGGTTTAATGAGCGCATTTCGTGAATCAGCAGAGAGCGGTTCTTGCCGGTCATTTCCGTAAGCGGAAGCCTGAGCTCATTTTCACATATCCCGAGCTCGTTCATCGCAGCTTTAACCGGTATCGGGTTGACCTCCGAGAACAGTAGGGAGATCAGCGAATTAAACTTGAGCTGAAGCCTTGAAGCCTCAAAAAAGCTGCCTTCCTCGCATAGCCTTACGAGGCCTGCTATTTCTGCGGGGATAATATTCGCGGCGACAGATATAACGCCCTTTGCCCCGAGCGACATCATCGGAACGATAACGTCGTCGTTTCCAGACCATATATTAAGCTCGTCTCCGCATAGGCTGAGAGTTTTTGTAAAGAGCCCGAAATCGCCGGAGGCCTCCTTGACCCCGTTTATATTCGGGTGCTTGGATAGCTCAAGGTAGGTTTCCGGCTTGATGCTCACCCCGGTTCGCGACGGTACGTTATATACGATGACGGGTATGGAAACGCTGTCCGCCACAGCAGTATAGTGCTCTATAAGCCCTTTTTGCGTGGCTTTGTTGTAATAGGGGGTAACTACCAGCACGGCGTCGGCTCCGGCCTTTTCCGCATCGAGAGAAAACAGGATAGCATGCTCCGTGGAATTAGAGCCTGAGCCCGCAATAACGGGGATATTATCTGAAAAAGCCTTAGCGTAGGCTATAAGGGCAAATCTCTCCTCGCGTCTCAGGGTAGAAGCTTCGCCGGTAGTTCCGCACACTGTAAGCGCGGAAGTACCGGCGATCTTTTGCATATCGATTATTCTTTTAAAAGAGTCGTAGTCTATCTTTCCGTTCTTGAACGGAGTGATAACTGCTGCTGAAGAACCTGCAAATACAGGCTTTTTCAATTTAAGCTTCCTTCCTTCAATGGATTGAAGGCAAGTTTAATTAATCCATATAGCCCTTAGCGCAGAGAAGCTCCGCTAAAAGGACTGCGCCGCCCGCCGCGCCGCGCAGCGTGTTGTGGCTGAGGCAAACGAACTTATAATCATACTGGGAATCCGGGCGAAGCCTTCCGACGCTGACAGCCATACCGTTCTCAATGTTGCGGTCAAGCTTGGTCTGAGGACGGTTATCCTCCTCGAAGTAATGGATAAACTGCTTCGGAGCTGAGGGGAGACCGAGCTTCTGAGGAACGCCGGAGAATGACGCCCAGCGCTCTTTGATCTCCTCGATTGTGGGCTTCTTCTCAAAGCTCATAAACACGGCCGCCATATGCCCGTCGGACGCAGCGACGCGGAAGCATTGCGCTGTGATCGAGGGAGAAGCAGCTGTGACAATCTTGCCGTTTTCGAGCTTGCCCCAGAGCTTGAGAGGCTCCTGCTCGCTCTTTTCCTCCTCGCCGCCGATGTAGGGGATTACGTTGTCGATTATCTCGGGGAAGGTATCGAATACCTTGCCGGCGCCGGAGATGGCCTGATAGGTGCAAACGAGAGCCTTTGTAAGGCCAAACTCATCCTTGAGCGGGTGAAGAGCGGGAACGTAGCTCTGGAGGGAGCAGTTTGACTTGACTGCAATAAAGCCGCGCTTTGTTCCGAGCCTCTTACGCTGGGAGGAGATGACCTCGATATGCTCGGGGTTTATCTCGGGAACTACCATAGGAACGTCCTCGGTCCAGCGGTGCGCGCTGTTATTGGAAACGACGGGGCACTCCGCCTTTGCGTAGGCCTCCTCAAGAGCGCGTATCTCTTCCTTCTTCATATCGACTGCGGAGAAGACGAAATCAACGTTTGCGGCGATCTCAGCAATATCGTCCTCAGCCGACTTAACGATGAGATCTTTTGCGCAATCGGGGATCGGCTTCTGCATAAACCAGCGGGCGCTGACAGCGTCCTCATAGCGTTTTCCGGCGCTTCTCTTGGAAGCGGCGACCTCTTTAAGCTCAAACCAGGGGTGCTCCGCAATGAGCGTAACGAAACGCTGACCGACCATTCCAGTTGCGCCGATAACGCCGACCTTATACTTTTTCATAACCTGCCTCCATTACAATGTATTCAAATAATAGAAGATATTTACATAAAAATGGCGCCGAAACAGCATTATACCGACTATCCAAACAAGAAAAAATGTGATATAATCCTCGTATAAACTGGCACGCACTTTATTTCACTAAACTGTTTTTCAATGAATAGTAACACATTTCGCATTTTGTGTCAATAAAGAACGCCGTTTTTTTGCGGCCGAGGGGTAAGATATGTTACATAAGATAAAAAAAGCGACAATTATTTTTCTTTGTTTAGCTATGCTGACCTCGCTTTCAACAATTGCTTCTGCAGACGGTTTTCAGGCCTCGGTACATACACTGAGGATAGGGCTTTACAGCGGCTCGCAGAAAACCTTTACCTCAGCCAACCTTCAGAACGTATCCGGCACGGGGTACGGTTACGAGCTCGGCTACTTCAATTCCGACCGTGAGTTCGTCCCGATAGGCGTCAAAATAACCGAGACTAACGCGATAACGGTTACAATCGACCAAAACGTCGCCTGGGACTCGGGCGAGAGAGCTTTTTCGACCGACCTTTCCGTGAGCTCTGCCGTTGTGGGCTGCTACCACATCAGATTAAACGAAGGGTTTGAAACTTACGACGAGGCGCTTGAAAAAGCAAAGTCGCTTGAGCTCGATCTGAATACGTTTATAAAATACTATAACGGCAAGTTTTACGTTATGATCGGGCAGTATTCTGCCTCAGCCGACGTAAATAACGCGCTGAACGGCCTTAGTTTTAAGGATTCCTGTAAGATCGACTCCGGCACCGAGAGAACTGTCGCTGTCGTTGAGACTGGGAAAACTAAGGTGCTTTTCGAGTTTGACAGCGGCACCTCCGCCTATCTCGCCATAAGGCCTATCGAGGCCGAGGGGGCTAAATCGCAGTGCTATCACAGGGGATATAAGTATTACGGCGACTTCGCTTTTATCCGCGGCTCCTCGGGATATATCACCGTTATAAACTATGTTGATATCGAGGATTACGTGAAGGGTCTCGTTCCGTATGAGATGAGCGCGTCCTGGCCTCGTGAGGCGCTGAAGGCTCAGGCCGTGTGCGCAAGGAGCTACGCTCTTACTAACCTGAATAAGCACAGGAGCGAGGGCTTTGACATCTGCAATACGGCTGAATGTCAGGTGTACTACGGAACGGGGAGAGCGAACGAAAACTCAAATAAGGCCGTAGAGGAGACTGAGGGGGAATACCTGACCTACGACGGGAAGCTCTGCCAGACGAATTACTATTCGCATAACGGCGGCGCTTCCGAGAACTCTGAAAACGTGTGGGCGATCGCTTATCCATATCTTCGAGGCGTAGCCGACCCATACGAGAAGGACGTTGAGTCCGTGATCAGCCAGTATCACTGGACCGTTACTTATACGGGCGACGCCATCGGTAAAAAGCTCCAGAGCAAGGGCTATGACTGCGGAACTGTAACGAAGTTTGAGATACTTGAGTTTACGGAGCTTGGAAACGTTCTAAGGATAAGGTTTACCGATAAAAACGGGAAAAAGTTTACCTTTTCCAAAAGAGAATGCGCAACTATCCTCGGCCTCAGATCGCAGAGGTACACGATAAACGGCGCCGTTCCCGCGCTTAATACGTACTATATTAACCCCACCGGGGAGGGCGTTCCCGGCCTCAGCGGTCTTTATGCCGCCGGAGCAGGAGGAACTGACAAGCTCGGAAGCAGCGACCTTTACGCGATAAGCGGAAAGGGAGAGGTTACAAAGCTTGGCGGCGAGACCTCAGCCACGCTTACGGGCGACTCCTTCGTTATCACAGGCACCGGCTGGGGGCACAATGTCGGTATGAGCCAATGGGGAGCGTACTCGATGGCGAAGTATCATAACAAGACCTATAAAGAGATACTTACGTTCTACTATCAGGGGACGGAGATAGTCTATTCCGTCTATCCAAAACAAAGTAAGGAGAATACCTGATCTGATGAAAACCTCGGATTTTTACTATGATCTGCCGCAGGAGCTGATCGCGCAGACGCCATCCGAGCGCCGCGACGGTTCAAGGCTCATGCTGCTTGATAAAACTACCGGAGAGATAGGACATAAGCATTTTTACGATCTCGCTGATGAGCTGAATGCCGGCGACTGCCTCGTGATGAACGATTCCCGCGTCCTTCCGGCGCGACTGTTCGGCAACAGACTTACAGGCGGCGCGGTCGAGGTGCTGCTCCTGAAGGACAAGGGCGACTCGGTTTGGGAGTGCCTTACAAGACCCGGAAGAAAGACAAGACCGGGTACCGAGCTCACCTTTGGCGACGGGGAGCTGAAGGCGGAGGTCGTCGGCGAGGCCGAGGGCGGAAATAAGCTTATAAAGTTTCAGTACGAAGGAATATTTATTGAAAAGCTTGAAAAGCTCGGCAGAATGCCTCTTCCGCCTTATATCCACGAGGAGCTTCAGGATTCTGAGAGATATCAGACGGTGTACTCCCGTGAGCTCGGCTCGGCCGCCGCGCCGACTGCCGGACTTCACTTTACCCCGGAGCTTCTAAAAAAGCTTGAGGATAAGGGAGTACGCCTCGCGTACCTGACCCTGCACGTGGGACTCGGGACCTTCCGCCCGGTAAAGGAGGAGGACATCGAAGCTCACGAGATGCACTCCGAATTCTGCATCGTTCCGGAGGAGACGGCGAAGGCCGTAAACGAAACGAAGAAGAACGGAGGACGGATCATCGCCGTTGGTACGACCTCCTGCCGCACGCTCGAATCCGCGACGGGGGAGGACGGAGTGCTGAAGCCGTGGAGCGGGTGGACGGATATCTTTATCTATCCTGGCTACAAGTTCAAGTGCATCGACGCCCTTGTCACTAACTTCCACCTTCCGGAGAGCACGCTTATAATGCTCGTCTCAGCTCTTGCCGGAAGAGAGCACGTGCTAAACGCTTATGCTGAGGCCGTAAGGGAAAAATACCGCTTCTTCTCGTTCGGTGACGCCATGTTCATTTCGTGAGGTCTTCTATGTTTTTAATAAAAAAGACAGAGGGAAAAGCCCGGAGAGGCGAATTTACTACCCCGCACGGTTTGGTGCAGACTCCGGTTTTTATGAACGTCGGAACTCAGGCAGCGATAAAGGGCGGACTATCCGCCGACGATATCAAGGGGCTTAAGTGCCAGATTGAGCTCTCAAACACCTATCACCTGCATCTTCGCCCGGGCGACAAGCTCGTTCGTGAGATGGGCGGACTGCACAGATTTATGAGATGGGACGGGCCAATACTGACCGACTCAGGCGGTTTTCAGATTTTTTCGCTTGCCAAGCTTCGCAAGATAACCGAGGAGGGCACGACCTTCTCCTCGCATATCGACGGACGAAAAATTTTTATGGGCCCGGAGGAGAGTATAAGGATACAATCAAACCTCGGCTCGGATATCGCAATGGCCTTTGACGAGTGCGTCGGGATACCTGCGGAGTATGATTATGTGAAAAAATCCGCCGACAGGACGTACCGCTGGCTCCTCCGCTGCAAGGATGAGCTTGAGAAGCTGAACGCAGAGGAGGGGACGGTAAATCCCGGGCAAATGCTATTCGGCATAAATCAGGGAGCGACATATAAGGATATCAGGATCGACCATATGAAGAGGATAGCAGAGCTCGGCCTTCCCGGCTATGCTATCGGCGGCCTCGCCGTTGGAGAGACGACGCAGGAGATGTACGATACTATTGAGGCGGTGAATGAGTACGCTCCGGCGGATAAGCCGAGGTATCTTATGGGCGTCGGCACTCCGTCGAATATTATCGAGGGAGTATGGCGCGGGATAGACTTTTTCGACTGCGTAATGCCCGCGAGAAACGGAAGGCACGGGCACCTGTTTACCTGGAACGGCGTAATTAATATAAAAAACGAAAAGTACGCCAGAGATCCCTCGCCCATAGACGAAGTCTGCGACTGCCCCGTCTGCAGAAGGTATTCCCGCTCTTATATCCGCCATCTGTTCGCTTCAGGCGAGATGCTCGGGCTGCGGCTTGCCGTTATGCATAATCTGTATTTTTATAACGATCTGACAGAAAAGATAAGGTGCGCTCTCGACAACGGAACCTTCTCGGAATTCCGAAGCGAATACTCTGAGAGACTTTCAAAAAGAATATAAAAAAATCCCCCGCCGAGGCGGGGGATAATCTTAAAAGGTCACTCGCAGGAGATCGAAGATGACACCGACGAGAGTACCGCAGATGTAGAGCGCGGCGAGAATCCTGAAATTCAGCTTCAAATGCTCCTTGTTAGCGCGGAAGAGAACCAAAAGGCCGACGCCTGCTCCGACGAGCAGACCGGACATCAGGGCGCCTGCAGTCAAGGCTCCGCCGAGATACAGCTCGGTGATGATAACGGAGGCCGCGCAGTTCGGAATGAGACCGACAAGGCCCGTGATAAGGGAGCCGATGACCGGCTTGCTGATTACTAGAGTCTTCAGCACGTCTTCGCCGATGAAGAAGATCGCCGCGTTAAGAGCGAGAGTTGCGATAAGAATGAAGGCCGCGATCTTTAGAGTGTGTATCACAGCGGAGATAACGACTCCGTGCTTTTCGCACTCGCAGTGTTCATCGACGCACATATCATGGATTCGCACGTCCGCCTTTTCGCGGAACAGACCGCGAAACAGCTTGTCGATAATAAAGCCGAACAGTACGCCGAACAGGAACTTGCAGGCCAAAACCTTAAGCAATAGTGTTATCGGAGCGGATTCGGAAATAAAGATGGGTATCATCTCATCTGAGGTAGATAGATAGACCGAGATAAGGGTTCCGGCAGAAATTAGCTTCATAGCGTACAGATTTGAGGCCGAGGCCGAAAAACCGCATTGAGGCACGATGCCGACTGCGGAGCCGATCAGAGGGCCCCAGGCGCCTGCCTTTCTTACGAATTCGGCTGTCTGCCGCTTGCTTTTGTGCTCGATAAGCTCCAGTATTAAGTATGTGACGAAGAGGAAGGGCAGCAGCTTTACAAGGTCAAGAAGAGCGTCTGCGACAACCTCATCGAGAAATTCTTCGAACATAAAAATCACCTATTATTGAAAATCCATTAAATTTTAGCATAAAAGCGTTTTATTCGCAACACTATTTATTTTGGCATTTGTAATAAAAAAGGGAGCGCAAAATGGCAGAACTTGGTACTGACGTCAGGTATATAAAGGGAATAGGAGAGCAGCGGGCGCTCAGCCTCAATAAGCTCGGGATATACACGCTGAGAGATCTCGTGACCTATTTTCCACGCGCATACGATGACAGAAGCGTAATAAAGCCCATATCTGACGTCACCTTCGGGGAAAACGTCTGCGTTTCCGCGACGGTCGCGACACAGCCGGCTCTTTCGCATATTAGAAAAGGGCTCGATATCGTAAGGCTGCGGGCTGTTGACGAAAAGAACGCAATCAGCATTACCTTTTTTAATCAGAGCTACGTAAAAAACCAGCTTCAGCCGGGAGAGTCTTATATTTTTTACGGCAGGATCGGCGGCAGGATCGGGATGCCGGAGATGACAAACCCGGTCTTTGAGCGGGAGGACCGTGAAAGGACGCGCACCGGAAGGATAGTGCCGATATACAGGCTTACTGCGGGAATATCTCAGAACGTTCTCGCGAACTCAATAAGACAGGGGCTCTTAGCCTGCGGGGATCTATTGCCCGATCCATTGCCGCCGTCGGTACAGGAGAGGTATAAGCTCGCCCAGTCGCGCTACTCCTATGAGAACGTACACTTCCCGAAGGATTTTGAGTCTCTTGAATTAGCGAGAAGAAGGCTCATTTTCGAGGAGTTCTTCGTTCTGTCCTGCGCTCTCGACCGTTTCAGAAGAGAGAGCACGGAGAAGGCAGGACACGCATTTTCCGATACGGATATATCTGAGTTTTACAGAGTGCTCCCCTTTGAGCTCACCGGTGCACAGAAGAGGGCGATTAACGAGGCAATAGCCGACATGACAAAGCCCGTGCCGATGTCAAGGCTCGTTCAGGGCGACGTCGGAAGCGGCAAAACGGCGGTCGCCGCCGCTGTTATATACGCCGCATACAAAAACGGGTATCAGTCCGCTTTTATGGCGCCGACCGAGATACTCGCCGAACAGCATTATTTAACTCTCTCGGCTATGCTTGAGCCGCTGGCAGTGAAATGCGAGCTTTTGACAGGCGGGATGAAAGCGAAGGCAAGAAGAGAGACGCTCTCAAGAATAGCCTCCGGTGAATCTAACGTTGTAATCGGAACTCACGCCCTTATCTCGGGCGACGTTGAGTATTCAAAGCTCGGCCTTGTCGTGGCGGATGAGCAGCACAGATTTGGTGTTCAGCAGCGCGCAGCCCTGAGCGAGAAGGGCGCCAGCCCGCACGTGCTCGTTATGTCAGCGACGCCGATACCGAGGACGCTTGCGCTCATCGTTTACGGCGACCTCGACGTCTCCGTCCTCGACGAGCTTCCGCCGGGAAGGCAGAAGGTTGACACCTTTGCGGTCGATGAGAAAATGAGGCCGAGGATCAATGCTTTTATAAAAAAGCAGGTTGAGGAGGGGCATCAGGTATTTATTGTCTGTCCCGCAGTCGAGGAGAATTCGGAGGAAAACGTTGACGAGCTCAAAAACGTGAAGGCATACGCTAAGGAGCTGAGAGAAAAGGTGTTCCCGGAGCTGCGGATCGGACTTGTCCACGGAAAACTCAAGGCTTCGGAGAAAAACGCAGTTATGACCTCGTTCTCCTCGGGAGAGACGGATATCCTCGTCGCGACGACGGTCATCGAGGTAGGAGTTGACGTGCCGAACGCAACCCTCATGGTAGTCGAAAACGCAGAGAGATTCGGCTTATCTCAGCTTCACCAGCTCCGCGGGCGAGTAGGCCGCGGCAAGGCAAAGGCATACTGCGTCCTGTTTAACGGGGGCGAGGGCGATAAAGCGGGCGAACGGCTCAGCGTTATGACAAAGACGAACGACGGCTTCAAGATAGCCGAGGAGGACCTGAGACTTCGCGGGCCCGGCGACTTTTTTGGGTCAAGACAGCACGGCCTTCCGGAAATGCAGATCGCAAGCTTTGCAACTGATATAAACGTCCTTAAAAGTGCGCAGGAGGCCGCAAGGGAAGTACTGAAGGCTGATCCGGAGCTTGATATGCCGGAAAATGCTTCGCTGAAAGCCTGCGTTGAAACGCTGATCGAAAAAAACAGGGGCACGATGAACTGAATAATAAATTATGACCTCCCATATATTTTTTATGGGAGGTCATGCTTATGGAGGGAAAGAGGCTACTCAAAAATACGGTTTTCCTTACGGTGACCTCGCTCAGCCTTAGACTTGCGGGGCTTGCATTTCAGGTATTTCTTTCAAAGAAAATGGGAGCTGGAGGCATCGGGCTCTTCACCCTCGTAATGAGCGTTTACGGTTTTCTGGCGACTTTAGCCATTTCGGGAATCAGATTTGCGACCACGAGGGTCGTATCTGAAAACGTCGGCAGCGGGAACGGAACTAAGCTGAGCGCAACCGTAAAGAGCGGGCTTTTTTATGCTCTTTTTTGCGGTATTACGGCGTCGGTTCTGCTTTTCATATTTGCCGGATTTATAGGAAACGATCTTATCGGCGACGGAAGAACTGTGCTCAGCCTAAGGGTGCTCGGGCTGAGCCTGCCGTTTATTTCTTGTGGCGCCTGCCTGAGCGGATACTTTACCGGCACCTGCAGAGTCGGAAAAAGCTCGGCCGCAGCGATAGCTCAGGAGCTGTTTAAAATCGCCGTTTCCGTTATTCTTCTGTCGCTTATCCCGAATGAAGACGTCGAGCTTAGCTGCGCCGCGGTAGTCGGCGGAAACGCGGCGGGGGAGATATTGTCGTTTTTTATACTGTATTTTCTTTTCAGATTAGATTTCAGAAAGGAAAAGGAGACTAAAAAAGTTAAGGGCGAGCTTCAAAGGCTAACGAAGATAGCCGTACCTCTCGCCTTTTCGGCATACGCCAGAACGGCCCTGAATACGGTGCAGAATTTAATGATACCGAAGGGATTTGAAAAGTCAGGCGCCTCCCGTGAGCATGCACTCGCGGCTTACGGGAAAATACAGGGCATGGTCTTTCCGATAATGACGTTTCCGGCGGCGGCCTTTTATTCCTTATCCGAGGTCATAGTACCGGAGCTGACTGAGGAGCAGGTGAGAGGAAGGCAGGACAGGATAGACAGGGCGTCTAACAGGCTTTTAAAAACTGCGATGGTATTCGCTTTTCTGATAACGGCCGTATTGTTCACTCTCTCAGACGAGCTCGGAGGCTGGATATATTCCGATGCCGAGGTCGGAAGGTATATCAGGCTTTTGAGCCTTCTTATGCCGCCTATGTATATGGACTCGGTTACGGACGGAATGCTGCGCGGACTCGGACAGCATCTTTACTCTATGCGGCTTAATATTCTCGACTCGGTTCTTACTTCCGTTCTGATTTGGTTTCTTTTGCCAAAATACGCGGCAAACGGTTATATTTTTATCCTGTACGCGTCTGAGCTCTTTAATTTTTCGCTCAGCATTTATAAGCTCAGCAATCTGACTAAGCTCAGCGGGCTGGGAACTGCGCTTTTAAAAACCGCTTTTTCCGCCGTCGGAGCGTCGGCTCTCGCTTCTTTTGCCGCAAAAGCTCTTGATCCTCAGCCGCTTTTGGCAAAAATAGTATTGGTTACCGTGATGATTTCCGCCTCATACTATCTTCTGGTGCGTTCGCTGAACGTGTCAGATATCCGCATTACGCCGAAACGAAAAAATTTTTCGGAATAACTCGTTTTTTTCAGGGAAAGGTAATGTCGAGACAGAGAAGGAGGAATCAATATGATTATGGATAGAATTGCCCTGATCCTCACCATTATCGGCGGGGTCAACTGGGGACTTGTCGGTATTTTTAAATTTGATCTTGTCGCATATATCTTTGGCGGGCAGACCGCCGCTGTCTCAAGAGTGATATACACCCTTGTCGCCCTTTCGGCTCTTTGGTGCATCTCGCTCCTGTTCAGGGACAGGATCGACGCTCACGAGAATACCTGATAAGAAATGAGGCCCCGGATCATTCCGGGGTCTCATCTTGCTATGCGCTCAGCCGAGCTCCTTTGTTCTCTTATACGCTGATATGACGGCGTTCATAACGGAGGAGCGGAAAGCCCCGTCCTCAAGGGCTTTTACGCCCTCGATCGTTGAGCCGGCGGGGGAGCAGACGGCGTCCTTAAGCTCGCCGGGGTGCTTTCCGGTTTCAAGCTGCAGCTTGGCCGACCCGAGCAGCATCTGGGAGGCGAGAGCGGTCGCCGTGCTTCTCGGAAGACCGCAGGCGACGCCGCCGTCAGCCAGCGCCTCGATGAAGAGGTCGGCAAAGGCCGGGCCGCAGCCGGAGATCGCGGAGGCCGCGTCGATAAGCTTCTCGTCTATGTTCATAAGCTTTCCCGCCTTCGCCATGATCTCTCCGAACTTGTACACGGCCTCGGGGCTCGTTCCCTCAGATACGGCGTAAAGCACGGCGCCCTCGCCGACGGAGACGGGGGTATTTGGCATTATCCTGATTATGGGGCAGGGTCTCCCGCATAATACCTTAAGGCGGCTGATTGGCACACCCGCAGCCATTGAAATAATCGTGAAGCTGTCCGACCTCGAACGCAGAAGACCTACGATGCTGCTCAGCATATCCTGCAGCATCTGAGGCTTTACACCGAGGAAGATAAAGTCGGAGTTTATTGCGACCGTCCTGTTATCAACAACGTCGGCTCCGATCTCCTGAGCAAGTACGGCGGCCTTTTCCGGAGAGGAATCCGAGAGCAGCAGGACGTCGTTCGGCCGCGCGGCTCGTACTGCTCGAGCCAGCGCACCGCCCATATTACCGGTACCTATAAATCCTATTATCATCGTTATCGCACCTGCCCTTCACCGTATACGATATACTTATAGCTTGTCATTTCACTAAGACCCATCGGTCCTCTCGCGTGAAGCTTCTGCGTAGATATCCCGATCTCGGCGCCCATGCCGAACTCTCCGCCGTCGGTAAATCTCGTTGAGGCGTTTACGTAGACGGCGGCTGCGTCCACCTCGTTTAAAAAGCGGGCAGCTTTATCGGGATCGGTTGTGATGATAGCCTCAGAGTGTCCTGTACCGTGCTGATTTATAAAGTCTATGGCCTCGTCCAGGCTGTTTACGGTTTTTACAGCCAGGATATAGTCTCCGTACTCTGTATCCCAGTCCGCATCCGAGGCCTCTTTTACTTCTGTTCCAAAGATGTTCTGTATTTTCGCGTCGCCTCTAATCTCAACATTTTTCTGCTTGAGAAGAGGCATAGCCTCGTTCAAAAAGGCCTCTGCGACCTTCTTGTGAACTATCAGGCATTCCGCCGCGTTGCAGACTGAGGGACGCGAGCATTTAGCGTTGTAGAGTACCTTCGCTCCGAGCTCAAGGTCGGCGTCCTCGTCAACGTAAACGTGACAAACGCCCTCGCCTGTGTGAATGGTCGGCACCTTTGAATTCTGAACTACGGACCTGATTAGCCCCGGTCCGCCGCGGGGGATAAGAACGTCAAGATACTCTGTCAGCTCCATAAGCTCCTTTGCAGAACTCCTGTCCGTGCTCTTTACAAGGGCGGTGCAATCGCGCGGTAGACCGACAGATTCTATCGCGTCACGTATAAGCTCGATAACGCAGAGGTTGGAATTGATGGCTTCCTTGCCGCCCCTGAGTATAGAGGCATTTCCCGACTTAAGTGAAATCGCGGCGGCGTCAACAGTTACGTTGGGACGGGCCTCGTAAATTATCCCGACTACGCCGATCGGAACGGAGACCTTATTTATCCTGAGCCCGTTCGGCCTCGTCACCTCGGAAAGAACTAACCCGGTGGGATCTGGGAGAGCCGCTACGTCGCGCACAGACTGTGAGATAGCGAAAACGCGCTCCGGAGTCAGCCTGAGCCTGTCCTGAAGCGAGAGGGGCATACCGTTCTTCTCCGCTTCGGCAAGGTCTAAAGCATTTGCGGAAAGCCACTTATCTGCGCTTTTTTCAAGGTTGTCGGCAATAGCGAAAAGCGCCTCGTTTTTCTTCTCCGCTCCGGCGGCTGCGAGCGCTCTTGAAGCCTTTTTTGCAAGGCAGCCCATAGTCTCAAGCTCAGTCATCGTTTCTTCTCCTTTCGAAAAATCTCGTGCCTACGTCCTTTCCGGCAACGATATCGTAAATATCTCCGGGGCGGGCGCCGTTCGTAATCACCATATCAAAGCCGCTTGTCATCGCTATTCTCGCTGCGGTCAGCTTCGTTATCATACCGCCCGTGCCGCGCCAGGTCCCGCTGCCCCCGGCCATGGCGGTAATCTCGTCAGTCAGCTCGGTTATATTATGGATAAGCTTCGCCGATGCGTCCTCGCGAGGGTCGGCGCTGTACAGCCCGTCGATATCGCTGAGAAGGATAAGAAGATCAGCCTCGCAGAGGGAGGCGACGATGGCGGAGAGCGTGTCGTTATCTCCAAGCACCTTGTGACTTCCGGTCTCGATCTCGTCGGACGATACGGAGTCGTTTTCATTAACTATCGGAATAACGCCCATCTCTATAAGCGCATTAAATGTGCTTCTCAGATGCCGGGCGCGCATATCTATCTGCACGTCGTCGCCCGTAAGCAGTATTTGACCGACTGTGCAGCCGTATTCAGAGAACAGCTTATCGTAAATGTGCATTATCCCGCACTGGCCGACGGCCGCAGCCGCCTGTTTATATTTCAGTTCCTTAGGCCTCTCTGCAAGCCCGAGCCTTGCTGTGCCCGCGGCTATGGCGCCGGAGGAGACGAGGATGATCTCATGCCCAGCTCCGTGAAGATCGGAGAGCACTCGGGCAAGCGCATCCATATTTTTAAGGTCCATTGCGCCAGACTCATGAGTAAGGGAGGAGGTGCCGACCTTTACGGCAATTCTCAAATAGATCACGTCCTTTGTGATGGCTGTATATCAGAGGGTATTTTAACACATTAAATCGATAAATGCAAATTATTACATAAATCTATTTGCTTTTTTGTAAAAATGTAGTATAGTAACTGTTAAGTTGTTTTTTGGAGGTAATAATATGACCGATATATTAAAGCTTTTGGAGGAGGACAGCCGCTATACGCCCGCTCAGATCGCGGCTATGACCGGGAAAACCGAAGAAGAGGTCAAAAACGCCATTTCAGAATATGAAAACGCAAGAGTAATAAACGGATATACCGCGCTTATCGACTGGGACAAGACCGAGGTCGAGAGCGTGACCGCCTTTATAGAAGTTAAGATCACCCCTCAGCGCGACGACGGCTTTGACCGTATCGCCGATAGGATATATCAGTATGACGAGGTCGAGAGCCTCTACCTGATGAGCGGAGCCTTTGACTTCGCCGTTATCGTTACGGGAAAGAGCCTCCGGGAGGTCAGCCAGTTCGTTTCGCTCAAGCTCGCCCCTATCGACGGCGTTATATCCACCGCGACTCATTTTATTATGAAGCGGTATAAGGATAAGCACCGCGCCTTTCTCGTTGAGAAGGAGCAGGAGGAAAGGTTGCTGTTCGTATGATTGACTATGAGTCGGTGATGAGCAGCAGCGTCCGCTCGCTCCAGCCATCGGGAATAAGAAAGTTTTTTGATATACTTGAGAATATGCACGATCCATCGGCGATTTCGCTCGGAATAGGCGAGCCGGATTTCGTTACGCCCTGGCATATCAGGGAGGCGGGCATATACTCTCTTGAACAGGGCTTTACAAAATACACCGGAAACGCCGGAATGAAAAAGCTCCGCGAGGAGATATGCAGGTATCTTATGCGCCGCTTCGCCCTGAGATACGATCCCGCAGGCCAGATATTCGTTACAGTCGGCGGCAGCGAGGCGATCGATCTCTGCATCCGGACCCTCGTTGAGCCGGGTGACGAGGTTATAATCCCTGTACCCAGCTTTGTGTGCTACGGCCCGCTCGTAACGATGTCGAGGGGAGTTCCCGTTTACCTTGAGACGAAGGAAGAAAACGAATTCAGGCTTACCGCAGATGACCTCAGGGCTGCGATAACGCCGAAGACGAAGCTCCTTATTTTCCCGTTCCCGAATAATCCTACGGGAGCGGTTATGGAGAGAGGCGACCTTGAGGAGATCGCCGAGGTGCTGCGCGGAACGGATATTATGATCCTGTCAGACGAAATCTACTCTGAGCTGAGCTATGGCATCCACCATACGTCTCCCGCAAATATACCCGAGCTTTACGAGAGAACGCTCGTTGTTAACGGCTTCTCAAAGGCTTACGCAATGACCGGATGGCGCCTCGGATACGTTTGCGGTCCGAAGCCTATTTTAGGCCAAATGCTGAAAATACATCAATACGGGATAATGTCCGCGCCCACCACGAGCCAGTATGCCGCGATAGAGGCTATGAAGGCCGGAGACGAGGATATTGAGATGATGCGTGAGAGCTACGATAAAAGGCGCAAGCTCATGCTCAAGAGGCTCAGCGAGATCGGCCTTAAATGCTTCGAGCCCAAGGGCGCGTTCTATATGTTCCCGTCAATAAAATCAACAGGCCTGAGCTCCGACGAGTTCAGCACGCGGCTTCTGAAGGAGGAAAAGGTCGCCGTTATCCCAGGAAACGCCTTCGGAGCTGGCGGAGAGGGCTTTGTCCGTATGTGCTACGCATCGTCGGTAGCAAATATTGAAACGGCTCTTGACAGAATGGGCCGGTTCTTAGAGAGGCTTTAAGCTGTATGCTTACACAGACGATACGCGAAAAGGCGTACGGAAAGCTCAATCTCTCCCTCGACGTTCTCGGAAAGCGCGACGATGGGTATCATGAGATGCTTATGCTGATGCAGTCGGTATCCCTTTGCGACGAGGTTATTATCTCAGTATCAGAAGGTGACGGAAAAATCGGCGCGAGCACAAATAAGGCGTATATTCCGAATACCGAAAAAAACCTCGGATTTAAGGCAGCCAAGGTCTTTATGACCGAGCTAAATATCAAAAACAGGGACGTAACGATAAGCATAAAAAAGCGCGTTCCCGTATGCGCCGGTATGGGCGGAGGAAGCTCCGACGCCGCCGCCGTGATAAGAGGGCTGAACAGGGTAATGAAAACCGGGCTCTCGTTTGAGGATATGAGGACGCTCGCCGGCAAGGTCGGCTCCGACGCCCCTTTTTGCGTGCAGGGCGGGACTGCGCTCGCTTCCGGAAGAGGAACGGAGTTTACTGTGCTGGAGCCGATTCCGAGCTGCGCGTTCGCCATTGTCAAGCCGAGGTTTTCAATTTCAACTCCGGCGCTCTTTTCAAAGCTTGACAGCGTCAAGCTGAGAGCGAGACCCGACACCGAAGGAATGCTCGTGGCGATCAGGGAAGGCGACCTCTATGGAATGGCGAGAAGATGCTTTAACGTATTCGAGGCCGCCCTCTCTCCGAGAGAAAGAGATACGGTTGAAAAGGCGAAGGGCAGCCTCGTGAACTTAGGAGCGCTCGGCGCCTCAATGACAGGCACGGGCTCGGCGGTTTACGGCATTTTCCGAACCGAAAGTGAGGCCTATGCTGCGGAGAAGGAGCTTTCGCGCGTTTTCCGCGAATGCTACGTCGCGCGTCCGGCTCCAGCGTTAACTGAATAATAACTCCAAATTATGGCAATAATGTCCGCAAAGGGCGTTATTGCCATCTTTTTTGGAGGGAAATATGAAGCTTAAACCTATAGAGCTTGCGCTTATCTTCGCGCTTGTAATAACAGTTCTTTTCAGCACAAGCTTATCCGCGGAGGCGGACGGGCTCTCATCAAAGCTAATAAGGCTCCACGTAGTAGCAGATTCCGACAGCGATGAGGAGCAGAGCTTAAAGCTGAAGGTGCGCGATGCCGTGCTTTCCTATCTTGAGTCCGAGCTTGCGGAGGCGGAAAGCCGTGACGACGCCGAAGCGCTTATTAACGGGAGAATTGACGTGCTTCAAAAAATAGCGGAAGGGGTAATTGCCTCTGAAGGCAAAACCCACGGAGTTACCGTATCCTTGACGGAGGAGTTCTTTCAGGAAACGGATTACGATACCTTTTCTCTACCGTCCGGACGCTATCTTTCGCTTCGAATCGTTATCGGAAGCGGGAAGGGTCATAACTGGTGGTGCGTCGTTTTTCCAAAGGTCTGCTACGCGGGGATACTTAACGACGAGAGCTCAGCCGAGATAGGACTTACTGAGGGTGAGCTTTCGCTTATTACAAGAGATTCTCGCGAAACGGTGATCCGCTTTCGAGCCATAGATCTCTTAGCAAGGCTAAAAAAGCTATTAGGCTTTTAGTGACAAATTTGGACAAGGGTTGTATAATAATAAAAAACCTATGGGAGAAAGAAAATGCTTACGCTGTTATTAGGCCGAGCGGGCTCGGGTAAAACCGCCGAGATACTTCGCAGGCTTGCGGAAAACGTCCGGAAGGGCATTCCGGGCAATATCTATATCGTTCCCGAGCAGTACAGCCACGACGCCGAGCGTGAAATGGCTGAGCTGTGCCCGGACGACGCCTGCCTTTACGCTGAGGCGCTCAGCTTTTCAAGGCTCGAGGGAAGAGTGTTCAGCGAGGTCGGCGGCCTGAGAGAAAAATCGCTCGACAAGGGCGGCAGACTTTTGAGCATGATGCGGGCTGTGACGGAATCAGCCCCGTATCTAAGGGTGTATTCTCTCGGCTCGAGTAAGACTGACTATCTTAAAGCGCTTATTAGCACGTACGATGAGCTGCGTTCGGCTGAAATAACAGTTCCGGAGCTTTTTGCGGCCTCGGACAAGGTCGCCTCGCCGACGGGGGATAAGCTCAAAGACCTTTCGCTTATAATCGAGAGCTACGAGAGAGTTAAGGAGCAGAGCGGCCTTGACCCGAGGGACAGGCTTTCACGCCTTGCAGCCGGGATCGCGGAGAGCTCGGTCGGGACTTACGGAGAGATATTTATCGACGGCTTTACCGACTTTACCGCCCAGGAGCTCAGAGTTATTGACGAGCTTATAAAAAAGGGCGCGGCTCTCACGGCTTCGCTTACGACTGCTGATCTGATGAGCGAGGAGCCGATGTTCGCCCTTCCTGCGAAAACCGGGAGGACGCTTATGTCCCTTGCCTCAAAAAGAGGCGTAAAATGCTGCATGGTTAAGCTGAACTCTGAGAAGTCGTCAAAGGCTCCGGAGCTAATTTATCTTGAAAAGAACATAACCGGTTACGGGAACGAGAAATACAGCGGGAAATGCGAGGCCGTCACGCTCTATCGTGGTGCTGAAATCTACGACGAGCTCTCTCTTGCCGCGGCGAGGACGGCAGAGCTCGTGAGAGCGGGCGCAAGATACAGGGAGATAGCGATAGTGTCTCCGGACTGGAATAAGTATGCCTCAGCCGCTCGCGGTATCCTCGGTAAGTATTCAATACCGTTTAACTCATCGGATAAGGAGGATATCCTCAATAAGCCTCTGCTCGCGTTTGTCCTTTCTGCGCTTGACGTCGTTATCACAAATTGGGAAAGAGAGAGCGTTTGCCGCTATATTAAGACCGGGCTTGCCGGTATCACAGCGGATCAAAGGGATCAGTTAGAAAACTATCTGATCAAATGGAGCATTCGCGGCTCTTCAATGTGGCAGAGAACGGACGGATGGAAAATGCACCCGGACGGCTATTCCGCTGCAATGAACGATGAAGCGAAGGCGAGGCTTGAGTCGGTAAACAGCTCTCGCCTTGCGGTATGCGGCCCGCTCGCCTTCCTTGAAAAGGCGCTGGGCAGCGCAGAAACGGGCTCAGGCAAGGCGGAAGCCGTATATGACTTTCTTGAAAAGGCCGGGATATACGGGCAAACTGAGGAGAAGGTCAGAGAGCTTGAGAATAAGGGCAAGCTAAAGGCGGCGGACGAGCTCTCTCAGCTATGGAGCATTTTAACTGACGCTCTCGAACAGTTTTCCGATATCGTTGGGGACAAGCTGATGGATAACGAGGAGTTCGCGCGCCTTCTCCGGCTTTTGCTGGGAGAGTATGACGTAAGCACGATACCGTCGTCGATCGACGCCGTCGGCGTCGGCGATATGTCAAGAATGCGCGGCAGGGGCATAAAGCACCTTATCATCGTCGGCGCGACAGACGCCGCCATGCCGTCTTTCAGGGAAAGCGGAGAGCTGTTCAGCGAGCGGGAGAAGACCGAGCTGAGAAGCGCCGGCCTTGGCCTTCCGGACTCACGCGACGACGAGCTCTCAAGAGAGCTCGGGCTTATCTATTCTTCGTTTACAATGCCGTCCGACTCGCTTACGCTCACTTATCCGGAGACCTCACGAAAGTCGTATATGATAACGAGGCTTTCGGAAATGCTCGGAATACAGGAAAGGGATATAGACAGTTCGGTATTTCTGTATGCCAAAGAGCCGGCGCTCGAGCTTGCCGCCTCGGCGATCTCTATGGACAATAATTCAGTTGCGGCAAGGGCGTATTTTGCCTCAAAGCCGGAGCTTAGGTCTGAGCTTGAGAAACTCGAGCTTGCGGCTAAGATGCCGCGAGGCAGGCTCAGCCGTATGGCGGCGGAAAAGCTGTACGGAAAGAACGTGACCCTTTCCGCGTCCCAGCTCGATAAATTCTACTCATGCCGCTACTCGTACTTTCTGAAATACGGCCTGAGGCTGAAAAGAAGAGACCCGGCGGGGCTCGACGCTCCTGAGACGGGAACCTTCATTCACTATGTTCTGGAACAGACGTTCCGAGAGGCGGAAAAGGCGGGCGGGCTCAACGCGATATCTGACGATGAGCTCAAGAAAATTGCAAGGGCTTGCTGCTCAGACTACGCGGAGACGAAGCTCGGAGGTCTTGAGGATAAAACCGGAAGATTTAAGTATCTCTTCTCAAGGCTTTGCGACGACGCTGAGCGGATAGCTATAAATATGGCGCGCGAGCTTAGAAGCTCCTCGTTTAAGCCGCTTAGCTTTGAGCTTAAGTTCGGCGCGGACGGTATGCTTCCGCCCATAGAGGTCGAGGGAGACGGGGGAAATACAAGGCTTATAGGCATTGCGGACAGGGTGGACGGATGGATTCACAACGATAAGCTGTACTTAAGAGTCATAGACTACAAAACGGGGAAAAAGTCATTTAAGCTCTCTGACGTTCTTTACGGTATGGGAATGCAGATGCTGATTTATCTTTTCGCGCTTAAAGACGAAGGAAAAGACCTGTATCAAAAGGAGATCGTCCCGGCCGGAGTCCTGTATTCGCCGGCCAGGGATCAGATCACAAGGACAAGCGGCGATATAGGCGACGACGAGCTTGAGAGGAAGAAGCTGAAGGATAATATAAGATCCGGACTTTTGCTGAACGACCCCGAGGTCATAGACGCTATGGAGAACGGGACAAAGGGCAAATACATTCCCGTCACGCTATCAAAAGAGGGCTTGCCCTCGGGTGACAGCCTTGTGGGAGCGGAGGAGCTCGGCGCCCTTGCGAAGCACGTTTTTATGCTCATATCGAGGATGGGAAACGAGCTGAGGCAGGGCGAGCTGAGCGCAGACCCGTATTTCAGAAGCCAGCTTGACACGGCCTGCGTTTATTGCGACTATTTCGGAGCGTGCCATTTCAGATCAGCCGGAGATGAGGACAGACCGAGATATATCTCCAGAGTCAAAACGCCGGAGGCGTGGGAGAAGATAATGAGGAACAAGAGATGATAGAATTTACCGCACAGCAGAAGCTTGCAATTGAAAATACCGGCGGACCTCTGCTCGTCTCAGCGGCCGCAGGAAGCGGGAAAACCCGAGTGCTCGTTGAAAGACTTCTTCACCGCGTTTTCTCCCCGGAGGCAAGCTGCGATATCGACGAGTTCCTTATAATTACATATACGAATGCCGCCGCTTCTGAGCTTAAGGCGAGGATTCTCGATACGATATATGAGAGGATCGCGTCAGATCCGGAGAACAAGAGACTAAGGCGTCAGGCGGATATTTGCGGCATGGCGGAGATATCGACCATTCACGGATTCTGTTCGCGGGTGATAAAGGAGAATGCCCATCTACTGCAGCTTAACCCGAGCTTCAGGGTGATCGACGAAACGGAATCGGAGACTCTGAAGGCTGAGCTTCTTTCCGATATGCTTGAAGAGGCGTATTCCTCTATGGACCCCGGCTTTCTCTCGCTTGCCGATACTATGGGAGCGGGGAGGGACGATAAAAACCTTATCTCCGTTATTCTCGACGCCCATGAGAAGCTTTTGAGCCATCCATACCCGGAAAAATGGGTGAAAAAGCATATGGAGGGCCTTGAGCCGTCAGACGAAGCAGATCTTGCCGAGACGCCGTGGGGCAAAGTCATAATAGATAAGATCAGGAGCTATTCGGAATACGCGGAGGGCTGCATTAAAAACCTTCTCGACGAGGCGGATACTGACGACGCGCTCAGTAAGAGCTACGGTCCGAGCCTTCGGGCAACTTATGAGGGGCTTCTTTCTCTCAGGGCCGCGTTCAGCGAGGGCTGGGACAAAGTCAGAGATGCGCTTATGAGTATTGACTTTCCGAGACCGCGGCCGCTCAGAGGCGCTGAATACGAAGGAATAAAGGCCGTTCGCAGCTCCGTTAAAGATGGGCTTAAGAAGCTCTGCGAGCTTATGCGCGACGACGCGGGGAAATCCGCCGCTGATTTGAGAAAGGTCGTCCCCGAGATAAGAAGTCTCTACGGCTTCGTTCTAGAGTTTGACCGCAGATTCAGCGAGCTTAAAAAGAAAAAGGGTGTTATCGACTTCCACGATCAGGAACATTTGGCGCTGAAGCTCTTAGTCGATCCCGAGGCCCTTCGTCCGACAGAGACTGCGCGTTCTATCTCAAAAAGATACGTTGAGATAATGGTCGACGAGTATCAGGACGTAAACGAGATACAGGAGATGATCTTTAACGCCGTATCTAAAGACGGAAACAACATTTTTATGGTCGGAGATGTAAAGCAGTCAATATATAAATTCCGTCTTGCCGATCCGACCATTTTTATAAAAAAGTATTCCGAATACCGCGACGCTGAGGAGGCGGCGGAAGGTGAGGGCAGGAAGATACTCCTTTCCGAAAACTTCCGCTCGAGGAATGGAATACTTGAAGGCACAAATTTCGTATTGGGAAGCGAGATGTCCCGCGAGCTCGGTGATCTGGACTACACCGAGCGGGAGGCTCTGAAATACGGGGCGAAGGACTATGCGGAATCAAATGAGCCCGAAATTGAGCTTAACGTTCTCGATATGAAGTCGGATGAGGACGAGGATGAAGAGGACGGAGAGACGCCTGACCGGGTAGTGGCTGAGGCTGAATTTGCCGTTCTCAGGCTTCGTGAGCTTATGCTCAGCTTCAGAGTTCAGGAAAAAAACGGGACACGTCCGCTTAGATACGGAGACGTGGCAATATTGATGCGCTCTCCGTCCTCAAGAGCTCAGGTTTGGATCGATACGCTTTCAAGATACGGAATACCGGCAAAATTCGGCACCGAATCCGGATTTTTTGAGACGCCGGAAATATCTATGGCTATGGCTTTTGCCGCGATAATCGATAATCCCAGGCAGGATATCCCGCTGATTACTGTTTTAAGATGCCCTGTTTACGGCTTTTCGAGCGATGAGCTTGCAAATATAAGAGCAGCGGATACAAAATCTGATTTCTATGCCGCCGCCGAGTCGTACTCAGAAAACAGCAAAAAGCTTCAAAGATTTTTTACTGAGCTTAACGAGTTCCGCGAGGATTCCGAGGAGCTGCCGGCCGATGAGCTGTTGTGGAAGGTTTTTTCCAAGACGGGATTTTTTGCCGCGATAAGCGCGATGCCGGATGGAGATAAAAGGTTAAGAAACGTTATGAGGCTTATTGAGACAGCGAGAAAGATCGAGTCCTCGGGATATAAGGGCGTTTACGGCTTCGTGAGATACATTAATACTATGATGGAGCAGGGGAAATGCCCCGCCTTTGACGACGCGGGAGAGCGGTCTGACGCTGTTACAATAATGAGCGTGCACAAGTCAAAAGGACTGGAGTTTCCCGTCGTTTTCTTTGCAGATACCGCCAGGCAGTTTAATGATTCGGACGCGAGGGCGCCGCTTCTTATCCATTCAGAGCTCGGCGTAGGAGCCGACGTAGTAGACTTAAAGCGCAGAATACAGTACCCGACTATTTCAAAAAAAGCTATAAGGCTCGCAATAAGAAAAGAGAGCCTGTCTGAGGAGCTTCGCGTATTATACGTTGCGATGACGCGGGCAAAGGAAAAGCTTATCATTTTAGCGTCGTATTCCGACGCTGAGAAAACGCTCGGAAAGCTTCCGGACGCAAGCCTTCCCGTGCCACCTGCAATCCTCGAGAGCGCCCGATCTTTTGCCGATTTTATCCTTCTTGCAGCTCTCAGAAGACCGGAGAGCGGAGCAATTAGATTTGGAAGGGTAACCGCGCCTGTTATTACCGAAGATAGGGCTTGGAAGGTATCTCTTATAGAAGCCTCCGGACTTAGCGATGGTTTAGACAAGGCTGAGAGAATTGACGCCCAGCCTGAGATCGACGGAGAGGAGCTCAATATAATTCGAGAGCGCATCGAAGCAAAATACCCGTTTGCCGAGGCGCCGCTGATACCCTCGAAGCTCACGGCGACAGAACTCAAGGGCGGTTTTTCGGACGCTGAGACGCACGAGGACGCGGAGGAGATAAGAAAGCCTCAGATTATGCTGAAGCCCCCGAAAAGGCCGGAGTTCGGCAGCAAAAAGCACGCTCTTTCGTCAGCACAGAGGGGAAGTGCCGTACACCTCGTAATGCAGTATGCGGACTTTGAAAAGGCGAAAACCCTTAGAGGCGCGGCTGTAGAGATCGAAAGACTTAGGCTAATGGGGAATCTTACTGATGAAGAGGCGGCTTCCGTTGATCCTAAGCTTATCTCGGTCTTTTTCGCAACGGAAACGGGGAAGCTGATACTGAATGCCGACAAGGTCAGAAGAGAGCTTAAGTTTTCGATCCTCGCCGATTCAGACCTGTTTTCAAGATACGCAAACGGGGAGAAGCTGCTCCTGCAGGGCGTTGTGGACTGCGTCTGCGAAAAGGACGGAGTGCTGACAATTATCGATTACAAAACCGACTACGTAACGGAGAAAACCGCAGACGACAGAGCAGAATACTATCGCGGCCAGCTTGAGGCGTACGCTTATGCGATGGAGAAGATACTCAAGAAGCCTGTTGCCGCTAAGATAGTACATTTTCTCACCGCCGGGATATCCCGAAAAATATAAAAAACTTGACATTTAACAATTTGATGCTATAATAACATAGCATCAGGTTTCGGGGTGTGGCGAAGTTTGGTATCGCGCTTGGTTCGGGACCAAGAGGCCTCGGGTTCAAATCCCGACACTCCGACCATCATTTTTAAAACCGGGAAGCCGTTACAAAGCGGCTTCCCGGTTTTTGCAGGCTCGCATTTTGAATATAGAAAAACAGCGGTGAACGATATGGGCAGCGAAAAAGTTATAAGAAAGCGCTATACCTTTTACGGCCGGGTACAGGGAGTCGGCTTCCGATGGCTCGCAAAGCAGGCCGCGGACGAGGCCGGCGTGACAGGCTGGGTAAGAAATGAATATGACGGCAGCGTAGTAATGGAGATCCAGGGCACAAGCGAACAGATTGACGCCGTGCTTCTTGCCATAAAGCGCGGGAGATATCTTCGCATAGAGGAGTTTTTTACAGAAATACTACCCATAGACCCGAAAGAACGCCGATTCAGGACAGAATACGGATATTGACTTTAAACTCGCAGAAGACTAAAATATCACCTGTGCAAAAAAATACGGATTTTAAGTAATTCTAAGAAGGTGCGATTCTTGAAGATCATTCAGTTTTCCGATTCATTTATCCCTATAATGGATGGAGTAGGAAACGTTGTATACAGATATGCTGTCAATTTCGGGAAAAAGGGGCACGAGTCATACGTTGCCGCACCGCAAACAAACACTGGGTATCGCGGCGATTATCCTTTTGAGATAATAGATTACGTTGGCGTTCCTCTGTGGAAGATGAACAGTTATACGGTCGGCACGCCCAAAATGGATTCACATTTCAAAAAGAGGCTTGAAATGATCGAGGCGGACATTGTCCATGTCCACTCGCCGTTTATGGCGGGACAGGCGGGGATGAGCTATGCTAAAAAGAGAAAGATACCGGTTATCGGTACCTTTCACTCAAAATACTATGACGACTTCCTGCAGGTGACCGGAATAGAGCTTCTTGCTGAGGCGGGAGTCAAGATCGTAGTCGACTTTTATGAAAAATGCGACGAGGTATGGGCGGTCAGCGAATCTTCCGCGCAAACCCTTAAGGACTACGGGTACAAGGGCTCTGTTCGCGTAATGCCGAACGGGACCGATACGAAGGAGATACTTCCAGAAAAGGTCAGCGAGATCAGAGAAAAGCTTAACATCGGCTCTGAACGTATCCTCCTCTTTGTCGGACAGATGAACTGGAAGAAAAATATTGAAACCACCCTGAGAGCGTTTGCTATGCTGAACGGGGATTTAAAGCTTGTTCTTGCCGGCAGGGGACCGCATGAGGCAGAGATAAGAGCTCTTGCGGACAAGCTCGGGGTCGGGGAAAGAGTGATCATGCCGGGCCACATAACCGATCCGGATCTTTTGAACGCACTCTATTCCTCCGCTAAGCTTTTCCTGTTCCCGTCCATTTACGATAACGGTCCTCTTGTAGTAAGAGAAGCGGCAGCGGCAGGAACTCCTTCAGTCGTAGTTAGAGGGAGCAGCGCGGCAGAATGCGTTAAGGATGGAGTCAACGGACTGCTATGCGAGAATGATCCCGCCGATCTTGCAGCTGTCGTTCAAAAGGCGCTGGAGGATGAAAATGAGCTTGACGCGATGGGGATGAGGGCTAAGATGACGATTCCCATTCCGTGGTCAAGCATAGCTGAGGATGTGCTTTGGGAATATAAAAGGGTCATCGAAAAAACAAATAAATAAAAAGATAGCCCGGGCAATTTGAAAGAGAGCTGCCCGGGCTCGTTCTATATCTTATTTCACTTAGCGCAAGATCTCGAAGGCGCCTAATATCTCCCAATCCTCAGGCGTCGAAAGCTCGCTGTAGTATAGCTTTACGTCCATTCGGAGAATAAGATGGCTTCGCATATCGAGCTCATAATGATACCTCTTTGTATCAAATGCGCCGCCTGCCTTTTTCAGCATAAAGAGAATGTTATCAATAAAATCCTCTTCTTTATTCACAAGCCTGTAAACGTTTCGCTTACGCTTTACCGCTGCTTCGGCTCTTTTCGAAAAAAGCGGCTTTTCATAGTAGACTATTTTCCAGGATTCTTCCTCTTCCGGAGTGTCTATCTTATCCTTCGGGATGTATTTGACGACCTTCTCATCCTCGTCATAGACGTAAATCCCTCTTCGCGAGGCGACGTAGCCGCCACATTTCTTCATTATTTCCACAACGTCGTCTTCCATGCTTTCACCCCGATCACAGAAATAATCCGTTCAAATAGACCAAGAAGCCCGAGAAACTCGGGCTTCTCAAAAAATGGTGCGGGTAACAGGACTTGAACCTGCACGGTCGCCCACTGGAACCTAAATCCAGCGTGTCTGCCAATTCCACCATACCCGCACGATATTTTATATTATACTACTTTTTATCGGAAGAGTAAAGAGGAAACTGAACGATAAAAATCATTCCGCCGTTTGATCCGCGCTGCGCGGTGACTGACCCCCCGTGCTTTTCCACAGTTGATTTTACAATGGAGAGCCCGAGCCCGCTTCCGCCTGCGTCGCTGTTTCTTGACTTATCAACGCGGTAGAAGCGGTCGAAAATATAGGGTAGGTCGGCATCCGGTATACCGTTTCCGTTATCCGATACTTTTATACTGACGCTGCCATTTGCTTTAGTTACTGCGAGTGAAACTGAACCGCCTTTATCCGTATATTTGATAGCGTTGTCCGTTAAATTTACTACTATCTGATATATATCTTCTTCTGAGGCAAGCACAAGGCAGCTTTCAGAATAGTTTGCGGCAAGGTCTATGCGCTTATCGGCAGCAATAGGCTTAAGCATGCGAACGGCGCTTTCTGCAACGGAAGAGCAGTCTACGGCCTCGCGGGTGCTGTTTATCATATAATCAAGCTTTGTAAGGTCAAGCAGCTGACCGGTCGTCCTCGCGAGACGCTCGGACTCGTTCCTGATATCGGTTACAAATTCATGTACTGTTCCGGTATCCATATCTTCATTTTGCAGGATGCTGTCGCTGAGGAGGCGAATTGAGGCGAGAGGCGTTTTAAGGTCGTGCGAAGCGTCAGCAATAAACCTGCGTCTCGTCTCCTCATTGACCTGGAGGCGGTGTGTCAGGCTGTTGAATTCCTCTGCGAGGTCTGTGAGCTCGTCGTGGCCCTGTTCATCGACTCTGTATGAGTATTCTCCCTCGCGTACGGTCTGAATACCGTCAAGGAGCTTTGTTATCCTGCCGGTAAACGTCCGGGAATAAACAACACCGATAACTAAAGTTAGAAGAGTAAGTATTACGGATACGCTGCCGAGGTTACGCTGAAGAGCGAGAATGATCGCGCCCTCGTCAGCGTCATGCTCAAAAACGTAGACAGCGCCCTTTATGGCGCCGTTTACCGATATCGGCACAGATGCGCCGCTGTTGAATACTCCTGAGGAGAAATGCGATTCAAATGCGTCGTTACCGTTCAGAGCGTCGAAAATAAGGGACTGAGCGTTGTTATCCAGAGCTAAATCACCCGGCTTAACGTCATGATACAGGATGTCATAATCGGAGTTTACTACTGTTACTCTGGACAAAGGCTCGGTATCGAGAATCCTGATAACGCCGGAGGCTCCGCTCGTTGTAAGATGGTCAAGGGTTCCGAGAGCTATCCCGATCTGATTCGCCGTGCTCACAAGAGAGATCTGCTTAGACTTGAAAACTATGTTTCTTGAGATGATAATCGGGTAAGTATTCATTACCAGAACGACGATGGCGAGAATTGAGATATAGGAGAGCAGAAACTTTGTCCTGACGCCGAGAATACGGCGTTTCTTTTTATTATCCCTTGAAATAGTACCCAACTCCCCATTTAGTTATTATGTATTCCGGCGAGGCCGGGTTGGCTTCCAGCTTGTCTCTTAATCTGTGAACGTGGACGTCAACGGTCCTGACGTCCCCCTGATAATCATGTCCCCATACGATATTCAGGAGATTTTCGCGGCTATAGACCCTTCCCGGATTTTTCATAAAAAGCTCAAGAAGCTCAAATTCTCGCCCGGTGAGCTCAATGAGAGCCCCGTCCTTAACGGCAGAGTGTTTCTGATAGTCTATCGAAATATTACCTATCGTCAGCTTCTCTGAACTCTCCTGATCCTTTGACAGCGATGCTCGCCTAAGGAGCGCCCGTACTCTTGCCTTAAGCTCAAGAATATTGAAGGGCTTTGTTATGTAATCATCAGCTCCGTACTCAAAGCCGATAATCTTATCCATATCGTCGCCACGCGCTGTAAGCATAATTACGGGCACGGTAGAAAACTCGCGGATCTTCATACAGGCGTCAAGCCCGTTCATTTTAGGCAGCATAAGATCAAGTATGATAAGATCATATCCGTTTGCCTTAGCAAGCGTTAAGCATTCTGCTCCGTCGTAGGCTGCGTCGACCTGATATCCCTCTGTCTCGAGATTGAACTTTATACCTTTAACAAGCAGCTTTTCATCATCCACGACCAATATTTTCATTGAGATATCCTTTCCTCCTAAACGGTGATCCAGTCTCTTAAAGAGTCAAGCTTTGCTTTTCCTATCCCGCTTACCTTTGTTAATTCGTCTACGGTCTCAAACGGCCCGAACTCTTCTCTGTATTCAATAATTTGCCGGGCAAGGGATTCGCCTATGCCGGGAAGCGACTTGAGCTCGTCGATATCCGCGGTGTTGATGTTGACTATGCCAGGCGACGCTTCTTTTGATGTGTCCGGCAGGGAACGGGAGGGGTAATCAACGGAGCTTTCTGAAACGGGGGTATACTCCGTATGAACCTTGGGCGAAATAGTAATAGAATGCCACTTCCCGCTGTGCCCGAAGAAGAAACCTACGGCAAAGCAGACAATGCAGAAGGTCAGAGCCAGTATCCATTTTATGTATCTGTTATCCTTCATTTTCTTATCCCAAAATCGGCTCTTTCTATTGATTTTAACTAAAAAATTAAGTATTATATAAGCGTACACCTTCTCAGTTCCATATTATAACATAAAACTCGGTGAAATAAATGAAAATCTTTAAGAAGATCGCAATTTATTATTTAATAATGGCCTTACTCGTCTCAGCGGCGTACTCTTTTGCGCCGCGAGCCTCAGCCGCGCCTGAGCTTGCGCTCAATTGCGGGGCTGCCGTGCTTGCCGATATGGAGACGGGGGCTCTTCTATACTCTTTCAACCCCGATGCGAAGATGCACCCCGCAAGTCTGACTAAGCTAATGACAGCCGTTGTAGCGCTTGACGCATATCAGAACGGGAAAGCTGCGCTTTCCGATGTCGTTACGTGCTCGCCGAACATTTACAGCGACGTTGACGGTGACGCAAGCTCGCTTACGCTTGCTGCAGGGGAGAGAATCACCTTCGAGGATCTCTTGTACTGCGTAATTATGACTTCTGCCAATGAGCCATGCAACGCCGTTGCCGAGCATATCTCAGGCTCTATATCAGGATTCATTGACGAAATGAACGATATGGCGGCCTCGCTTGGCTGTACGGGGACTCATTTTTCCAATACTCACGGTCTTTCGGACAGCAATAACTACTCTACCGCAAGAGACCTGATGCTGATTCTCAGGAAGGCAATGAGCATACCTCTATTCGCTAAGATCACCGCCACAGAGGAATATACCGTTCCCGCCACAAATATGGCGGAGGAGAGGGTTTTAAAGAACACAAACAATCTTATCCGCGAGAGAAGCACGTATTACTATGAATACGCAAAGGGCGGGAAAACCGGCTATACGGAAGCGGCTGGCTTCTGCCTTGCGTCCTGCGCGCAGAAGGGCGACGTACACCTCATTTCCGTCGTATTAAAGACAAACTCGGTTGTATTAAGCGACGGAACGACTCAGGTGCAGAGCTTCACGGAGACCAAAAGACTGTTTCAATGGGGCTTTTCTAATTTCTCATATAAAACCGTTCTAAGCACTATGAGGATAGTTCGCGAAGTCGACGTGGAGCTTGGAAACGGTGCGAATAAGGTTGCTCTCAGGCCGGCGGAGCCAATAATTCTTCTCATAGACAACAGCGCAGACGTCTCTAAAATAGAGTACACAGTCAGGTTGAACACCCCGGAAGGGGAAACGCTTACCGCGCCGATCACCGCGGGTGAGGAGCTGGGCGAGGCCGACGTTATGATAAACGGCGTATCTTATGGAACGGTCAAGCTTGTAGCCAATTATTCCGTTGAGCTTGACAAGGCAAAGTACATCTCCTCTCAGATTCAGAATACGCTGAAAAACGGCGTAGTAAGGTTTATTATTATCGCGCTTATCCTGATGTTCGTTGCATATATTACCTTCATTATTCTCTATAACGTCAGAAGGCGGCAGAAGAAGAAGGCTGCGGATGAGCTCGCCCGCCAAAGAATAGAAGCGATAAGAGCAAAAGAAGCGCTGACGACCGGGCTTTCATTTGAAGAGATCGAAAAGAAACAGGAGCTTACGGGCAGATACAGAAGAAGATAACGTTTTTAAGCGGCTCGGTCGGTATAAGACCGGGCCGCTTTTATGGCATTGTGCACAAATTTGAAATAATAGTTTTTTCAAAAATTCATATTCGTCTGAAAATGCCCTGTTTCTCTTGCATTTTTGCAAGTCGATGCATATAATGCCTGTAGAATATAGAAATAGGAGCATTCATAATGAAAAGCATTTCAAAAGTAGCTTCCGGAATAGCGCCCTCGGCGACACTCGCAATTACCGCTCTTGCGAAGGAAATGAAGGCAAAAGGAATAGACGTTATCGGCTTCGGCGCCGGAGAGCCTGATTTTTCCACTCCGACCAATATAAAATGCGCGGGCGTTAAGGCTATCGTTGAGGATAAGTCTTATTACACTCCGTCCTCCGGTATCCTTCCGCTCAGGGAAGCGATCTGCGGATATATGGACAAGACCTTCGGACTTAAGTACAAGCCCGGCGAGATTTGCGTTACCAGCGGCGCCAAGCACGTTTTATATATTGTTCTCCAGGTCCTGCTTAACCCCGGTGACGAGGTCATTCTTCCCGCACCATACTGGGTAACGTACGCTGAGGCGATAAAGATGGCGGGCGGAGTTCCGGTCATAGTCGAAACCAACGAGGAGTCCCGCTTTAAAATAAGCCCGGAACAGCTCAGAGCCGCCTGCACCGAAAAAACGAAGTGCATCATTATGACCAATCCCTCGAATCCGACCGGAATGCTCTACAGCCCCGATGAGGTCAGAGCCCTGAGCGAGGTGATCTCCGACGAGGATATATACGTAATCGACGATGAGATCTACGCTTTCCTCACTTACACGGGTGCGTTTTTGAGCTTTGCCGCTGTCAGCGAGGATATGAAGGCCCGCACCATCGTCGTTAACGGCGTATCGAAGACCTGGGCAATGACCGGCTGGAGAGTGGGCTTCTGCGCCGCTAATCCTGAGATCGCAAAGGCGATGTCCAACTATCTCAGCCATTCTACCGGTAACCCCTCGAACGTGGCTCAGTTTGCTGCCGCAGAGGCATATTCAGGCGAGCAGGAGAGCGCGAAGGCAATGCGCGAGGAGTTTATAAAGCGCCGCCGCTATTTCGTCGACAGGGTAAACGCAATGGAGGACGTAAGCTGCCTCGAGCCCGACGGAGCTTTCTATATCTTTATGAACGTGAAAAAGACCTTTGGGAAGACGATTGCCGGCGTTAAAATTGAGTCGAGCGCCGACTTCTGCAAGGCTCTGCTTGAGAAAGGCCTCGTCGCAACCGTTCCGGGCAACGCGTTCGGAGCCGACGGTTACGTCCGCTGGAGCTATGCCACGAGCATGGAGAATATAAAAGAAGGTCTCGACAGACTTGAGAAATTCCTTAAAAGCTGATTGAATTTTAAAGCGCCCTTCGGGGCGCTTTTTTTGTTAACTTGCGCCGCTTAACCGAATAGAAATAAATGAGAATCTATTTGGAGGTGCGATCAAATGAGATGTGGCAGAAACTCGAGTGGCAGCGTTGTCGGGGGAGTTCTCGTTGTCGCAGGGATTTCGATAATTCTGGCTGTGATTTTGCCCTCAAGCTGGTGGTGGCTTATCGTGGGTGTGATCCTTTTGGCTCTTGGCCTGTACGTAATGTGCTGATTTTTTGTAATAGCCCGGCACCGCTCCGAATATAGTTTTCTATGAAATCACTATTTCAAGGAGAGATCAGTATGGAGCTTGAGCTTAAATATCAGGAGCTGAATTATAAAAAGCGTGTCCTTTTCAGAAGCTTTACCCGTGAGGAGACCTTTGAGGTAAACCTTTCTGAAACTCAGCCCGACGCCGTCAGGACAATATGCGCCACCGCATCGCCTTATATGAGGACAAAGGACGCGGAAAACGGAAGGATGACAGTCTCCGGCAGCTTTGACGTCTCCGTGCTGTACGCCGCCGACTCAGCACCCGCAATAAGCCGGATCAATTTGACAAGGGACTTTTCCGCGTACGCGGAGTGCGATGAGATAAGCGAGAGCTCTCAGCTCACGGCGGAGATATCAGTCGCCTCAGCTGAGGCAAGGCTGATAAATTCAAGAAAGCTGCACGTTAAGGTCGAGCTTCTCTATACGCTGGCGGCATATGAAAGCGCCTCACTTAGTCTTCCGAGCGGTTTTGCGGATCCGAGCGGAATAGAGTCTATGACAGAGATAACGCGGTTTACAGCTCCGGCCTCGGTAAATGAGAAGACTTTTGCAATAACGGACGAGCAGACGCTAAGCGGCCTTGACGATATTGCCGGAGCGACGCTTTCGTTTTCGGTTGACGATGTGCGCAGGGTAGGCGCTAAGGCTGTCGTCAGAGGGATGGCAAAAACCCGGATCGTTTATACCCAAAACTCGGGCTATATTGCGGCGAAGACCCTTGAGAGCCCGTTTTCTCAGGTCGTCGATCTCGATGAAGAGGCTGAGTATACCGACTTTTTAGTTACGGTTATGGGAACGGGAGCTTACGTGGCAAAGGATCAAAGCGGTGAGAGCGATTCCGTTTCGCTCGAGCTTCACGGCGTAATCCAATGCGTCTCCTATAAAGAATTCGAGGCTGAAACGCTTTGTGACGCCTATTCGCTATCGGGCGATCTTTCTCTCGGAATGTCGAGCGAAACGATTATGAGCTTTTCGGGAACTGAAAAGGCTTCGACGGATTTAAGCTGTGAGTTTAAAACGCCTCAGGACGTCAGGAGCATTGACGCGATACTGGCCTTTCCCGGCCTTTCATCCGTTTCCGGCAGGGAAGACAGGACTGAGCTGACAGTACCCACCAGCGTAACGACGGTTTACAGCTCACAGGCGGATGAGATTTTCGGCGCCGTCCGGGGAACAAGCGGTCGAAGTGTTCTTTCATCGTCTGACGAAGCGACTTTTTCCGTTATCACCTCATATGCCGATGCGGAGCACGCTGAGTATAACAGAACTGAAGACGGGATAGCCGTGAGGTTTTCGGTAAAGACTCTTCTTGAACGGAGCAATAAGCTTTGCCTTGATTATATATCGTCCGCGAGTCTTGAAAGCTGCGATGAAAACGAGGCGGAGAGACCCTCGCTTATCGCGTATAGAGTACAGGGAAACGACAGCCTTTGGAGCCTTGCCAAGCGGTATAGATCAACTGCGGATTCTATTCTGAGCATAAACGGTTTAAATAATGAGAGTGAGCTTTTTGCCGGGAAGCTGATACTTATAGCGAAAAATTAGGATTAAAGTCTTGCCATAATGGACGATTTGTGCTAAAATTTCAGAGAAACCAAGTTCAGAAGGGAAGAACACATATGTCCGGACACTCCAAATGGCATAATATTCAGAAAACCAAGGGCGCGGCAGACGCGAAAAGAGCTCAGGCTTTTACAAAGATCGCCCGCGAAATGATCGTTGCCGTTAAAGAGGGCGGCAGCGGCGATCCCGCAAATAACTCCCGCCTTGCAACGGTTATAGCGAAGGCCAAGGCCGCGAATATGCCGAACGATAACATAAAGCGTACAATCGAGAAGGCTCTCGGCTCGGGCAACACCGATAACTTTGAGACCGTCACCTACGAGGGCTACGGCCCCGAGGGCGTCGCCGTTATCGTTGACGCTATGACCGATAACCGTAACCGTACCGCAAGCGAGGTCCGCCACCTCTTCGATAAGTACGGCGGAAATATGGGCGCCGCCGGCTGCGTAAGCTGGTCATTCGATAAGAAGGGCGTCATCGTTATCGACAACGAGGACGAAGACTTTGAAGAGGACGAGGTTATGATGGACGCGCTCGAAGCCGGCGCTGAGGACTTTGAACCCGAAGAAGGCGTATTCGAGGTCTACACAGACCCCGACGGCCTCTCCGAAGTTGCCGCCCAGCTCGAGGGCAAGTATAAGTTCCTCTCAGCTCAGGTCGAGATGGTCCCCCAGAATTACGTTAAGCTTACCGATGAAGAAAACATCAAGAAGTTTGAGAAGATGCTTGACCTTATGGATGATAACGACGATATCCAGAACGTCTGGCACAACTGGGAAGACGCGGAATAAAATAGAGACAGGTTAAAAAAATACCTGACGCTTGCGAAAGCGCAGGCGGAAATAATGTAAAAAAGCAGCCCAGGGAGTTCCCTGAGCTGCTTTTTTGCCAGCGGGTCTGTAAGCCGGGTTCTGTAATCGACAGCCATCTATCTACGCCCTGAGTTGCCTCAGAGCTCAAGCCACCTCCTCGGGACGGCCGGGCAGGCCTATAGTCCCTCCACGGTGTTGCTCCGGATAGAGTTTACAGCGGGGCCGTGTCTCCACGCCCCGGGTGAGCTCTTACCTCGCCTTTCCACCCTTGCTCCGCAGAAAACTGCGGGGCGGTATATCTCTGTTGCACTTGTCCGGGGGTCGCCCCCGGCGGGTGTTACCCGTTATCCTTGCCCTATGGAGCCCGGACTTTCCTCACGCACAGGGTTTCCCCTTGTGCCCGCGGCTGTCCGACCTGCTGACTGAGGTATTTTAACCGAAATAAAGCTCAATGTCAAATGGAATGATTGAAAAAAAGGGGCATAGGGTATATAATATAAATTTAGAATTGTTTATGAGAGGTGCGTTATGACTCTTTCAGAATACTTGGAAGGACTTCGCGGTAAAAAGGTCGACGTTATCGGTATAGGCGTTTCCAACAGGCCGCTAATTAAGCTGCTGCGTAAAGCGGGAGTCTCCGTTACCGCCCGAGATAAGGCGGCAAGAGAAAAGCTCGACTGCGCTGATGAGCTTGAAGCCTCGGGCGTAAAGCTCGTTCTCGGCGATGGGTATCTAAAGGGGATCGAGGGCGACGTGATTTTCAGGTCGCCCGGAATAAGACCGGACGTTCCTGAATTTGCCGAGGCCGTCAGAAGGGGAGCGACGCTTACAAGCGAGATGGAAGCCTTTTTCGAGGTTTGCCCCTGCCAGATAATAGCCGTCACCGGCTCGGACGGGAAGACGACAACGACGACTGTTATATCCGAAATTTTGAAAAACGACGGTAAAAAGGTCTGGGTAGGCGGCAATATCGGAACGCCTCTTCTTGACAAGGCGGAAGAGATGAAGCCCGATGATTACTGCGTCCTTGAGCTCTCGAGCTTTCAGCTTATGACGATCAAAAAGTCGCCGAAGGTCGCCGTAATAACGAACCTTGCGCCGAATCACCTTGACTGGCATACAGGTATGGACGAGTATATTATGGCCAAAACCCATATTTTCGTAAATAATCCTCAGCCGGACAGGGTAGTTCTCAACCTTGATAACGAGATAACGAAAAGCTTTATCCCGTCCGTAAAAGGCGAGTGCCTTGCGTTTTCAAGAAAAAGCGTTCCCGAGAACGGTTTTTATACCGAAAACGGCATGATTTACTTCGTTAACGGCAGCTCCCGAGAGGAAATAATGCCGACTGACGAGATCTTTATCCCCGGCGTCCATAACATAGAAAACTATATGGCAGCTTTTGCCGCCTTATGGAACCTCGCCTCTGTGGATGCAATGATAAAGACCGCGAAGGAGTTCCGCGGAGTCGAGCACAGGATCGAATTCGTTAGAGAGCTGCACGGAATCAAATTCTACAATGACTCTATTGCCTCGAGCCCGTCAAGAACGACTGCAGGGCTTCGCTCGTTCAAGGATAAGGTGATCCTCATAGCCGGGGGAAAAGACAAGGGCGTGCCCTTTGATTCGCTCGGAGCCGAGATCGTCGATCACGTTAAGAAGCTTATCGTTACGGGCTTCACCGCGGAGAAAATCAAAGCGGCGGCTCTGAACGCGGGCTTTACGGGCGAGCTTATACTTGAGCCGGAGTTCGAGAAGGCGGTCGAGAGCGCGTATAAGGCCGCCGAGAGCGGCGACACGGTCATTTTGTCGCCCGCCTGCACCTCGTTTGACAGGTTTAAAAACTTCTCAGAGAGAGGCAGATATTTTAAAGAAATAGTTATGGGGCTGGAATAAAGATGTTTTTTTCCGATAAGATAACGAGCCTTGCGTCTAAAGCGGAGAACGACGTAAGAGAAAGCTTTAAAAGAATAGACGAGATATCGCTTCAAAATACCGCCAAAATCCTCGACGCTTTCGCTGAACACAGAGTTTCCGCAAATATGTTCGCGGGTACTACCGGATACGGATATGACGACCTCGGTAGAGAGACGCTTGAGAAGGTCTTCGCTTCAGTTTTCAAGGCTGAAGCCGCACTTGTCCGCCCGAATTTTGTAAACGGAACGCACGCGATAACGGCAGCTCTGTTTTCGGCGGTACGACCGGGAGATATCCTTCTATCGGCGACTGGTATGCCGTACGACACTCTTCAGACCGCGATCGGTATTTCCGGGGATTACCCGGGAACGCTTAAATACTACGGCGTTGGCTTTGAGATGGCGGAGCTCGATAAGACCGGGCACCCGGATATGGAAGCCATCCGTTTTGCCGCCTCTAATCCGCGGGTCGCCGCTGTTACCGTTCAGCGCTCAAGGGGTTATGCCTCAAGGCCGACGCTATCCGCCGAGAAGATAGGCGAGATCGCAGACCTTGTGCACAGCGTTAATCCCCGCGCCGCAGTTATAGTTGATAACTGCTACGGAGAGTTTACGGAGCTCTGCGAGCCGATCGAGCTCGGAGCTGACCTTGCCGCGGGCTCGCTTATTAAGAATCCGGGAGGCGGACTTGCCCCGACCGGAGGCTACGTAGTAGGAAGAAGGGACCTCGTCGACGCTGCCGCGATGCGGCTCACTGTTCCCGGTATAGGCGGAGAGTGCGGCTCATACGAGCCCGGCTACAGGCTTTTCTTCCATGGGCTTTTAAACGCTCCTCACGCCACGGCTCAGGCTCTTAAAACTGCGGTATTCTGCGCGAGGATGCTCGAGCTCATCGGGTTTAAGCCAAGTCCGGCGTCAAATGAAACGAGATACGATATTATTCAGTCCGTCGATCTCGGAAGCGCGGAGCTTCTTCAAAAATTCTGCAAGGGGATACAGTCGGGCTCGCCTATCGACTCATACGTAACTCCGATACCGTGGGATATGCCGGGGTACGAGGATCAGGTCATTATGGCCGCCGGAGCCTTCGTGCAGGGCGCGTCGATAGAGCTTTCCTGCGACGGACCGATGAGACCGCCTTATACCGCGTTTTTACAGGGCGGCCTGACCTATGAATCGGGCAAGCTCGGAATTATGAAAGCTATTACCGAGCTTTTGGAGGAAAGTAATTAAAGCCCAGCGCATATAATCATCAAGGGGTGGATTATATGCGGGGTATGAGAGCGAGAAGACTCGGTAATTCCATAAGAGCAAGGCTGAAAAGACCTGCGATTTTTACTCTGGTGATCGTTCTTCTGTTATTCGTTATAATAATCGCTTACGTCATTTCCAATATCGGCTCTATGGTCGTTGAGCTTGCGCTTGCTGACGCCACCGACGTTATCACGATAACGGTCAACGACGTGATATCAGAAAAGGTAATGGACGGCAGCATAGACTATTCCGACCTCGTTACCCTGGAGAAGGACTCCGATGGCAATATCACCGCTCTCTTAACCAATATGGCGAATGTAAACTATCTCCAGTCGGAGATAACGGGGGAGATAGTAAAGCGTTTTTCCGATATGGACGTTACCCGGGTCGATATCCCGATCGGAAACCTGATAGGCGGAACATTGCTTTCGGGCAAGGGTCCCAAAATCTCGGTAGATATTCTCTCAGTCACGAACGTGTCCGCGACGCTGAGAAATGAGTTTTCCTCTGCCGGGATAAATCAGACAAGACACAGAATTATACTTCAGGTGGACGTCGGCCTCGGCATTCTGCTCTCCGGATACCGCGATAAATGGGACGACGTGCAGACCGAGATAACTGTTTGCGAGACGGTTATCGTAGGGAGAGTGCCCGAGACGTACGCAAGCTTAAGCTGACGGTAGCTATAAGATAAAAGGATGGGAATTATGGACGCGAACACAAGGATAAACGAGCTTCGGGCTATTCTAACCGAGGCAAATTACAAGTATTACGTTGAGGATTCGCCCACGCTGCAGGATTTCGAGTATGATATGCTCCTGCGCGAGCTCGAGGAGCTTGAACGTGAGCATCCGGAGCTTATAACGCCCGATTCTCCGACGCAGAGGGTTGGAGGCAAGGCGGTATCGGCATTCTCTCCCGTAAGCCACGAGGTGCCGCTTGAGAGCCTGCAGGACGTTTTTTCCTTCGACGAAGTGTCCGAGTTCATTGACAAGATAAAGGCCTCGGAAAACGGGGCTGAATTTGACGTTGAGCCCAAGATCGACGGGCTCTCCGTTGCCGTAAGATATGAAAACGGCATTTTTGTTCAGGGGGCGACGAGGGGCGACGGGGTCACGGGCGAAGACGTTACCGAAAACTTAAAAACTATCAGAAGCCTTCCCTTGAAGCTTGAGGGCGCGCCCGCTCACCTTGTAGTACGCGGCGAGGTCTATATGTCCAAAAATGTTTTTCGTGAGCTCAACGCGGAAAGAGAAGCGGAGGAAAAGCCGCTGTTTGCAAATCCGAGAAACGCCGCCGCGGGCTCTCTGCGTCAGCTTGATCCGAAAATTGCCGCAGAGCGCAGGCTGGATATCGTGGTCTTTAACGTGCAGACAGCGGGCGATATGAGCTTTGAAACGCATTCGGAAAGCCTGGAGTTTTTAAAGAAGATGCGTTTTCGCACCGTTCCTCACTGGGAGTATAGGGATTTTACCGGGATAAGAGACAGAATAGCCTATATCGGAGAAAACCGCGAGGAATTTGACTACGATATAGACGGAGCTGTAATCAAGGTAAACGGTCTTGCGGACAGGCTCAGGCTGGGCAGCACCGCAAAGGCGCCTCGCTGGGCTGTCGCATTTAAGTATCCGCCCGAGGAGAAAATGACCGAGGTCACGGATATTATCATCCAGGTCGGAAGAACCGGAGTCCTCACTCCAAAGGCAGTCGTTAAGCCGGTGCGCCTTGCGGGAACTACCGTAACTAACGCCACCCTGCATAACGAGGACTTTATTCGGGAGAAGGATATCAGGATCGGCGATACCGTCGTTATAAGAAAGGCTGGAGAGATAATACCCGAGATCCTTCGCGTAGTTCCTGAAAAAAGGCCGGAGTCTGCGAAAGCATACGAGTTTCCAAAGACGTGCCCCGTCTGCGGAGAGCCGGTAAGCCGCGACGAGGGAGGGGCGGCAATTCGCTGCAGAGGCGCAGAATGTCCCGCACAAAGACTGAGGCATATCGTGCACTTCGTCTCAAGAGAGGCAATGGATATCGACGGGATGGGCGCGTCAATAGTCGCTCTCCTTATCGATAACGGACTTATCCGCTCTGCCGGAGACCTGTATTATCTGAATGCGCAGGATCTTGCGACCCTGCCAGGACTCGGAAAGAAGTCTGCCGAAAACCTTATAGCCGCTATTGAAAAGTCCAAGAGTAACGATCTCTCGCGGCTCTTATGCGCGCTCGGTATTCCTCAGGTCGGTCAGAGCGCGGCGAGAGCTCTTGCAAGAGCCTTCGGCTCGCTGGAAAAAATTAAAGAGGCGAACATTTTTGACCTGACTGCAGTCAATGATATTGGAGAGGTCACTGCCGAATACATTGTAGAATGGTTTTCCTCTCCGCAGTCTGAGCACCTTCTATCGCTGCTTGTGAACGCCGGAGTCAATACCGAGTCAAAGGAGGAGCCCGCGGGCACTAAGCTTTCCGGCAAGACCTTTGTTTTGACCGGTACGCTTCCGACGCTTAAGAGGGAAGAGGCAAAGGCTCTTATTGAAAAAGCGGGAGGAAAGGTCTCCGGCTCCGTATCCGCTAAAACGAGCGTTGTTGTGGCCGGCGAGGCGGCAGGCTCTAAACTTACCAAAGCTCAGGCGCTGGGGATTCAGATTATTTCGGAAGAAGAATTTTTGAAAATGCTGAACGAATAATTATCGTTCAGCGGAGGTTACGATGCGAATAAAAGCTGCGATCATCGCTTTACTCGTTCTCTGTACGACGGCGGCCGTGCCTGTTTGTGCCGCCGGGGGCGGAACGGGCGAGGCCGTGTACATAAATACGTCTGAGCTACTGGACGGTTTTTCATATACGAACGAGATATCGTTTAACGTCCTCGGGAACAGGGAAGAGGCATTTATACTCTCCGTTTCGCCGAACAGCAAGGTATATCCAGTTTTTATGCCCTGCAAAAAAGTGTACGGCGGAATGACGCTGACGGAGGCTGTGGAGTATTACGAATCTCTCGGCAAAACCGTCGTGGGAGGGGTAAATTCGGACTTTTTTGCATTTTTAAATCAGATGCCGCTCGGAATATCGATCGAGAACGGGATATTCAAATCAAGCCCCGAAGATGAAAACATACTCGCGATCGATGAAAACGGCGCGTTTTTCCTAGGAAAGACAGAGATAAAGCTTAAGTTAACGATAGAGGAAAAAGACAAAACCGTTACATTTAAGCATTTTAATAAAGCTCGCAACGACGGCGGGGGACTGTATCTGCTGACAGACGACTTCTCCGATACTACCCACACATCGTCCAATGGCTGGGCTGTGAGATTTAACGTTCTTGAGGGGGAGTACCGTCTCGGGTCGACAATGACTTACGAGGTTGAAGCAGTTATTCCGGAAGGACAGAACTACAGGATAGGCGAGAATCAAGCCGTTCTTACCTGCGACGCTACCTCAATGAGGGATTCGGTTCGAGAGAAGTTTGAGGTCGGCGACAGAGTAACGCTAAGCTTTGAATGCGCTGACGAGCGTCTTATCGGAGCCGTGCAGGCAACGGGCTGCGGCGATCTTCTTGTAGACGAGGGAGAAATAACGGATTCAAAGGCCTGGGATGAAGCGATAACATCGACAAATCCGAGAACCGCAGTAGGCGTTACATACGACGGCACGATACTTCTGTACGCCCTGGACGGTAAGACGTCCGGATACTCAACGGGCGCCAATATGCAGAATCTTGCAAAGGATATGAAGTCAAAGGACGTCCGTTTTGCCGTAAACCTTGACGGAGGCGGATCTACCACGTTTGCAGTTAAAAGACCCGGAGATAAGACGGCGACAGTTGTTAACCGGCCTTCTGGCGGATATGAGCGGAGCTGTGGAGCTTTTATTCTGCTTGTTACAGATTCAGATAAAAGTGATACTCCATCGAGAGCATATTTAAAGCAGGATGGGGTCTACGTTCTGCGAGGAGCGTCGATACCGCTTGAAAGCGTCTTTGCGGACGGGCGTCTGAATATAATCGATAAGGATGAACCTGTTACTGTCGCATCTTCCGGCCTCGGAACGGTTTCCGGAATGGTGTACACCGCAGGTATGACAGAGGGCGTTGATAAGCTCAAGCTATCAACAGCGTCCGGCGTCGTGGGAACAGCGAGCGTTCACATCGTTAGTGAAAATAACGTTGACTTTACGCTTCTTGATAAGTCGACGGGCAAAGCGCCGGCTCTTACCGGTCTTGAAGAGGGGACGGAGCTCGGCTTTACAGCCAGGCTGAAGAAATACAGCAGGGACGTTTATTATAACGACAGCGCGATCACGGCATCAGTCAGCGACAAAATCGGCTTCGTTGACGATGAAGGCTACTTGACCGTTACCGGACTTCCCGGAGCAGAGGGAACGCTCACAGTTTCCCTCGGAGAGCTGAAAAAGTCTTACAAAACCGATATATATTGCACCTTCTCGGATATCAGGGCGCATTGGTCAAGCAGATACATAGAATCACTATACAGAGAGGGGATAATTTCCGGCACCGGAAACGGAAGGTTCTCGCCGAACGAACGGCTGAAACGCTGCGACTTTGTAGTTATGCTATGGCGAGCTATGGGCAAGCCTGAGCCTCAAAGTCTCGAGGGCTTTTCCGACGTTCAGCCGGACGCATATTACGCGGCTGCGGTTAACTGGGCGTGCGAGCAGGGCGTTACTAAGGGCACCGGGAACGGGAAGTTCTCGCCGAGTGGAACTCTAACGCGAGAGCAGGCGTTTACGCTTATTTACAGGGCATATTTCTATGACCGCGTGGCGGCGGATGATTCAGTCCTTGAGCGCTTCAGCGATGCAGACAGCGTTTCAAAGTTTGCCGTCAAGGCCGCGTCAAGCCTCGTAGATATGGGGATAATATCCGGCTCAGGCGGAAAGCTCGATCCGAAGTCAATGATCTCTCGTGCACAGATCGCAAAGCTCCTTTGCGAATCGATATATTATGACTACAATTCATCTATAGCGGTCGGATAAAAAACACAGGGCGGCTCGATCGAGCCGCCCTTGTTTCATCACTTAATTCAATAGCGCAACGCCTATATTCAGATATAGAGCAAACAGGCACCACAGGAGATACGGTACCAGCAATAACGCGGCCCGCTTATCCGACTTTCTGAAATCAACGATCGTAATGATAACCAAAATAATCAGGGCTCCGAGTGTTACGACTGCCGCCCAATAGGTTTTAAGAATGAAGAAAATGACAGGCCATAAAAAATTTATTATAAGCTGAGAAGCGAAGGTACGCTTCGAAAGAGACTTAACTTCATCCGACTGGGGAGAGATGAGCACGAGGTATAATGCAATACCCATCATAATATACAGGATAGACCACACGACGGGAAATACCCAGCCGGGTGGGGAGAGCGGAGGCTTTACCATGCCGTCGTAAGCTCCTGCGCCAGTTGTAATAAACCCTACAATGCCGCCGCCGATCAGCGGTATTCCGATCGAAAATATCAGTTTTTTTACGTTTGTTCTCATAATAACGCCTCCTTGCCTATAAAAGTATATGTCTGAAAAGGCCGTTAATTCCGAAAGTTTTTTCCATAAAAAATCTCCCATCCATTCGGATGGGAGAAATTGTTTTTAAATCCTTATTTCGCGAGGACCTTCTTAAGCCTTGCAAAGCGGGGAAGACCGTTTTCGAGCTTGCGTTCGGGCTCTCCGGCGATGAGGGGAAGGGCATAATCGGCAAAATCAGAGGTGATGCCGTTGTGCTCGGGAGTGATCCACTCAAGCGGGACCTTCTTCTCGAAGTTGGCAACGCTGGTAAGCGGAAGGAGAACGTACTCGCAGGTGTACTTCCCGTCGACCATAACGCGCTTGAAGCCGACCATATATCCGGTCTCGCCGGCGATAGCTGCCTCAACGGCCTTCTTGCCTGCGGTGAAGCTCTCGGTGATATCGGTCTGGCTGGCAAGGTGAGCGCCGCAGCGCTGGAGAAGGCTGAGCTCAATTCCGCGGACCTTTGCGCCGGTCTTTTCCTTAACGATATTCGCAAGGAGGGCGGCGAGACCGCCAAGCTGAGCGTGGCCGAAGCCGTCAGTCGCGCTGGCCTTCGCCTCGGAGACGAAGGAACCGTCGGCGTAGTGGATGCCCTCGGAAACGGCTACGATGCACTTTCCGTTGGCGTCGTAAATGCGCTGAACGTCAGCAAGGAACTTGTCCATATCAAAGTCGACCTCGGGAACGTAGATAAGGTCGGGACCGCAGCCAACGGTGGAAGCGAGGGAGGCGGCAGCGGTAAGCCATCCGGCATGACGGCCCATTATCTCAATGATAGTTACCATTCCGGTGTCATAAACGCGGGCGTCCTTATAGACCTCGGCGACGGAGGTGGCGATATACTTCGCAGCGGAGGCAAAGCCGGGGCAGTGATCGGTGCCGTAAAGGTCGTTGTCAATTGTCTTGGGAACGCCCATAACTCTGCAATCCCAGCCGGACTTAGCCATATAGCGGCTGACCTTGTCGCAGGTGTCCATGGAGTCGTTGCCGCCGTTGTAGAAGAAGTAGCGGATATTGTACTTCTTGAAGATCTCGAGAATGCGCTTATAATCCGTATCGTCGACGTCGGGATCGGCGATCTTATAGCGGCAGGAGCCGAGCTCGGACGAAGGGGTGTTGAGAAGGAGCTCAAGCTCAGCGGGATCCTCCTGAGACATATCATAGAGCTGATCTGCGAGCATACCCTTAATACCGTGGGCCATACCGTAAACGTTGGTTATCTCCTCGGCATCAAGCGCGGTGCGGATAACGCCGTATGCGCTGGCATTGATGACAGAAGTGGGGCCGCCGGACTGACCGATCACGGCAGCGCCGATAAGTTTTTCACTCATGGGAATTACCTCCATAATTCTATTTTCTACTTTTTCCATAATATCACAATAAAGCCGATATGAAAAGTACCAAAATCGCAAAATAGTAAAAACTTTCTTTTGACAAACGGTGTAAAATATATGATAATAGATTATGGATGATTATAAGTGGAGGTATGACTATGAAACGTCTTGTTTCATTAATTATTTCTATTTCAATACTGATTGCATTCGCTATTCCTGCTTTTGCCGCCGAACGCATAACTTTTTCCGACGTAAGTCCCGAGAACTGGTACTATGAGGCCGTTATGGCTATGTCCGGGGATAAATATTCGCTGTTCAACGGAACGACAAAGCCTGTCAACAACGTCGGAACGTTCAACCCGAATTCGCCGATCTCGAGGATACAGCTTATCACTGTGATAGTCAGATATCTTTATTCCGGAAAAGCCGCCGCTTTGCCAAGCAGCACCCCGTGGTACTCGGGGTATTACAGCCTGGCTCTGGAAAACGGGATTATTAGCTCAAAGGATTTTCCCTTAAGCTCTGCCTTTCTTAACGACGCCGTCACAAGACAGGAGACGGCGGGGCTGCTTATTAATGCATTAAAATCAAAAGGCGAGGAATTGCCGACCTTTTCGCTTGTTGATTCTTCGGTCACTGATTTTTCCACCGTTTCGGAGAAGTATGCCGATTCGGTAAGACAGTCATACGTTACCGGGATCATCGGCGGAAAGGGAACGAGGTTTGACCCGCTTTCCGGCCTGACAAGAGCCGAGGCAGCTCAGGTCGTTTACCGCCTTGCCGAGCCATCAAAGCGTGTACTCGGCGAAAGAAGCTTCAATATATCCTTTGAGCAGGGCTCTGAGCACCCGAATTGTATCCCCGGCGACGTTATTATTATCGGAGAAAAGCGCGTGACGCTTGCTCAGTCGGGAATAATTGACAATGTTCTTATAGGGACGGACGGCAAGTATCACGACTATATCACAGGTACTGTTATTGACAATACCGCCTACGCTGCCGGAAATATTTCGTGGTACGATAACAGCGTTCTGATAAAAGACAGTCTGACAGGCGCCGTCTTTTCAAGAGTGCAGTGGGAGCTTTTGCAGAATGCTCTTTATCCCAAAGACGACGGCATTCAGATCGGCGAGACGAGAAACACTTGGTATCTATGGACAGCCGGCGATTCAAGCAGCGGATACGTTTGGCGCTGGATAGGACCGGAATTGTAAGTCTACAAGAAAAACGGAGCCGATACCGGCTCCGTTTTCTATACGTTGGGATTATTTATAAAAAACCTCTTGAAATAACAGGGAATTATGGTAAAATATAACCAGTTCTAAATGAAATTCTAAGGAGTTGGTAAATATGGCAATAGTCACCTCTACCGAAATGTTCAAGAAAGCCTATGACGGCGGTTACGCTATCGGCGCTTTCAACGTTAACAACATGGAGATAATTCAGGGCATCACCGAGGCCGCTATCGAGCTTCGTGCTCCGCTTATCCTCCAGGTCTCCAAGGGCGCCCGCAACTATGCAAAGCACGTTTATCTTATGAAGCTCATCGAGGCAGCGGTTGCCGATGCAGAGCAGACTGCCGGCTTTGATCTCCCCATCGTTGTCCATCTCGACCACGGCGACAGCTTCGAGCTCTGCAAGAGCTGCATCGACGGCGGCTTCTCCTCCGTTATGATCGACAAGTCCGGTCTTCCCTTCGAGGAGAACATCGAGATCACCAAGAAGGTCGTTGAGTACGCCCATGATCACGGCGTCGTCGTTGAGGCCGAGCTCGGCACTCTCGCCGGAGTAGAGGACGAGGTCAACGTTTCCGCTGAGGATTCCTCCTACACCCGTCCTGAGGACGTTCAGGAGTTCGTTGAGCGCACCGGATGCGACTCCCTTGCCATCGCCATCGGAACGAGCCACGGCGCATATAAGTTCACCGCAAAGCAGTGCACCCGCGATCCCGAGACCGGCAAGCTCGTGCCGCCTCCTCTCCGTTTCGACATTCTCGACGAGGTCGCGAAGCGTCTGCCCGGCTTCCCCATAGTTCTCCACGGCTCCTCCAGCGTTCCCCAGCAGTTTGTTGATATGATCAACAAGTACGGCGGAAAGATGCCCGATGCCGTCGGTATCCCCGAGGAGCAGCTCCGTCAGGCCGCCAGAGGCGCCGTCTGCAAGATCAACATCGACTCCGACCTCCGCCTCGCACTCACCGCGAGCATTCGTGAGCACTTTGCTGAGCATCCCGATCACTTCGATCCGCGTCAGTATCTCACTCCCGGCCGCGCTGCCATCAAGGCTATGGTCGCTCATAAGCTCGTAAATGTTCTCGGCTGCGACGGAAAAGCTTGATTTTACTAATGTAATAGTTTATAATAGCGGTAGTTGATTGACTACCGCTATTTTTTATCAGGTGGTGAAAACTAATGGATATGGATACCAATGAGCTGAATACCGCTGAGCTTGATTCGCCGAATACTGATGAGACCTTTGACGCGCCCAAAGCCGAATCGGAGGAGGATGCTCCCTTCAACGTTACAATAAGCGATTCGGCATATAACGATGAGGAATCATTCCCGGATTTTGAATCCTTTATGGACGATCCCGCGGACGAAGAAGGGGAGGAAGGAGCCGCTGACGAGCAGGGGAAACCCAATTTCCTAAAAACGCTTTCCGGTAGTCCGTATCTGAACTCCGCAATCAGGATTCTCGGCGGACTGGTATGCCTTGTTTTCAGCCTGATGGGTTTTGTGCCTGACTGGGTCAAGGTGATACTGACTATTGCCGCTGTTGCCCTGTGCGGTATTCCGGTTTTCTTTAACACCGTTAAAGATATTACCAATAAGAATTTCATATCGGAATATCTGATAATTTCAGTTGCCGCTTTGCTCTCCGCTCTTATCGGTCACCCTGCGGACGCCGTGCTTGTTCTGATTCTTGCAGACGTAGGATTTATGTTCCGCGACAATCTTATGCAGTGGTTCAGCGACGAAGCAAGACTTGCGACCGACGGCGCCGGCTTTGACAACGACGATGACGTCTTAGAGGGCAGAATCAGGCTTGTTACAATGCTGTTCACGCCGGTTATGGCCGCCGCCGCCGTTCTTATCGCGCTTATTTCGCTTATATTCGGCGGAGACTCAACCGCCGAGTGGGTGCACAGAGGCTTGACGATTCTTGTCGCTGCGTGTCCTATAGCGACCATCGCGCTCTCCGTTTTGATCTATGATTTCGGAAAAGGCAAGGCTCTCAAGAGCGGAATCCTTTTCTCCGACGCGAAAAGCATCAACTCCGCTGCCGGCCTGACGTCTGTTATTTTTAATAAAACCGGTACCGTAACGGACGGTACATATATGATTTCGGGCGTTTACCCCGTTAGACTCAGCGATAACCAGCTGCTGTATCTTGCGGCTTATGCAGAGGCATTTTCTCAGCACCCGCTTGCAAACGCTATAAAGAGCTATGCCGGAGTAAACGTTGACCTTGCCCGCATAGAGCGCCACAGGGAGGAGAAGGGCTCCGGAAATATCGTTCAGCTTCAGGGCGGAATTATAGTTGCAGTAGGCAATCTTGAGCTTATGGAGCGCCTTGGAGTCAGGGGAGATATCACGCCTTCACCGATAACCTCCGTTTACGTTGCCGTAGGCAAGACATATGTCGGGCGCATTGACTTTGAGGATCGCACGAAGCCCGGTACACGGGAGGCCGTTTCCAAGCTCCGCAAAGAGGGAATCTCGAGCGTAGCGCTTATAACCGGAGACAATACGCTCTCAGCGACAAGGCTCGGCAAAGAGGTCGGCATTAACGAGGTTTACGCAGATTGCCTGCCTCGCGATAAATACGAGAGAATTCAATACATCGCCGCCAATCAGGAGCCGGATGATAAGCTCGGGATCATTACTTGGGCGGGAAGTGATATCGAAGCTGCGTCGCTTGCCGATCTTAGAATTATCCTCGGTGACGCGAAGCAAAGCACAGGTGCGGTTATTATTCCGGAAGGGAAGAGCGAGCTTATTCCCGAGGCCTTGAAGATCGCAAAGAGCGTTGCCTCTAAGGCGAGAACAGGGGTAATTCTTCTTTTTGCAGCTAAGGCGTTATCCGTACTTTTTGCGCTTATCGGTATATTTAATATGTTTGCCGTAGCCCTTCTTGATACCGCGGTGCTTTTGGCAACTGCATTGTGGGCTATGTTTTCCTTTGGCGAGAAAAAGAAAAAAGCAAAATAACATACAAATGGCGGCCATTTTAGGCCGCCATTGTTCTTTATTCATCATCTTCAGGCACTTGCTCTGCAGCTTGTTCCTCGTGCTTAAAATTTGCGAGAGGGGAGAGAAGGGCGGCCTCGCGAAGTCCTGTATTCTCAACGTGAGTATAGATCTCCGTAGTATTCAGATGCTCATGTCCGAGAAGCTCCTGGAGAGTTCGTACGTCAACTCCGTTATGCAGCATTAATGTAGCAGCCGTATGCCTCAGCTTATGTGAGGAGTATTTTGTGCTGTCAAGCCCGGCGGCGGCGATGTGCTTTTTTACAAGCGAATGAACTGCCGCGGTGCTTATCCTTGTCCTGCGGGAAGAGAGGAAAAGGGCGCTTCGATCTATGGCGGCGATAGAACGGCGAACGAGCAGATAGTCGTTGATAGCGTCAATACAGGCCTGATTCAGGTATACAATGCGTTCTTTGTTTCCTTTACCGATGACCCTGAGATGATCCTCGTGCACGTCTGACAAATTCAGCCCGACAAGCTCTGAGATACGTAGGCCGCAGTTTAGAAATATCGTGATAATACAGAAATCTCTCGCCTGATTAGGACCCTCTATATTTGTTAATAGATTAACAGACTCGCCCTCGCTCAAATAGCGGGGAAGGGTCTTCGTCGTCCTCGGCGAGTCAAGGTCAAGTATCGGATTGGTTTCAAGCTGCTTTGTTTTTACCGTAAGGTACTTATAAAAGGACCTGATAGTCGCGACCTTTCTGGCGCGAGACGCCGCGTTTAAACCATACTGCTTTTCACGGCTGTTATGATTACGCTCGCGATCACGAGAAAGATATGCAAGGTATGAATAGACGTTGGAGAGAGTAACTGAGCCGACAAAATCCAAATCAACGTCTTCAATGCTGATCTCATCTAAAGGAGTATCACGCGGGACCAAATTCTTTTCGATTTTCATAAATCTGAAAAAAGTTCGGAGATCAAGGTAATATTCATCAACCGTTTTTTTTGAATGACCTTTAACAGTCTCGTGATAAATCAGAAACTCGGCAATTATCTGCGGAGCCTCGCTGCGGTAATCCATACTAATCACCCCGGAAGAAGTTTAACACATTTCAGCCACTAAGTCCAGTACACAAAAGAAGAATGGCGCGCCGCAGAATGCAGCGCGCCGATTTTTTGCTATTTAGAATTACTCAACGGTGCAGTACATAAAGTACTTATAGCCGAGGGGGTTGGAGAAGAAGCCCTTTACGGTCTTGCTGATCATATAGGTATCAGTGTAGAAGTAAAGCGGGCAGATGCAACCGGTGGACATAAGGAGGTCCTCGGCGATGTGCATGAGCTGATAGCGAACGTTGTTATCGGTGCAGCCCTTAATGGTCTTTATAAGAACATCATAGGTCTCAGCCCAGGTTCCGTTCTCAACCTTAACGTCATAGCCGAGAGCGGTGAGGTCGAGGCTGTAAGCCTTAACGTCGGCGTGGTCGCCCTTGCCAAACTGAACGTCGTTGTTGCCGGAGCCGGTAGTCCACATATCGAGGAAGCAGATAGGATCATTGTAGTCTGCAAGCCAGCCGTTGCGGGCGATGGAGTAGTCGCCGTTCTTACGGGTATTAAGGAAGGTTGCCCACTCCTGGTTCTCGAGGTTCATCGTGATGCCGATGCCGGCGAGAGCGCTCTGGAGATACTCACCGATAGCCTTGTGACCCTCAGAGGTGTTGTAGAGGTAGGTCATGGTCGGGAAGTTAGTGAACTTGGCAGAAGCCTCGTCGTATGCATAATACTTCTTCAGGGTCTCAACAGCCTGCGCGAAGTTAGACTCAACAGCGTCCTTGGAGACGTTGTAGTAACCGTTGAAGCCGTCGTTGCTTCCGGCGGTCTCATAGAACTGGGTTCCGTCGGGGTTAGTCATACCCATAGCAACGAAGGAGGAAGCGGGGACCTGACCGGCCTGACCGATCTCCTCAACAATATAGTTGCGGTCAAAGAGGAGGCTTACGGCGCTGCGGATCTCGGCGCGGGCGTTCTCGGCCTCTACGCCGGTAAGTCCGCTGTCAGCGGGGAGAATGTCCTCGTTCACGTTCCAGCAGACATAGTAGGTGCCGATCTGGCCGGCGACTATGTACTCATCGGGATACTCAGCCTTAAGCGAAGCCATCTCGTTAGTGGGAACGTCATCAATGAGCTGCCAGGTGCCGTTCTTGAAGTTTGCGACCATGTTGTTGGAGTCGTCAGAGAGATAGAACTCAATCTTGTCCATGAGAATCTGATCGGCGTCAACAAAGTTGGCGTTCTTCTCAAGGGTGATGACACTGTCATGCTCCCAGCCGGTAATGGTGTAAGCGCCGTTGCAAACGTAGGTTGCAGGATCGGTAGCCCAAGCCTCGTTGGAGACGACGTCCTCACGGACAGGGAAGTAGGTGGGGAATGCAAGAAGCTCGTTCCAGTAGGAAACGGTGTTTGCAAGGGTGACCTCGAGGGTCTTAGCGTCAACAGCCTTAACGTTAAGGGAATCGGTGCCATAGCCGTCAACGACCTCGAACATATAGCCGTAGTCAGCGCCGAGCTCCTCGGAGGCAGCGCGCTGCCAAGCAAAGGCAAAGTCAGCGGCGGTAACGTCCTTGCCGTCGGACCACTTGAGTCCGTCACGGAGGGTGTAGGTGTAGGTAACGGTGCCGTCAGCGTTCTCAACGCCGTCTACAAGAGCCTCGGCGGCGTCGGCAACGATGACGAGAGCGCCCTTGTCATCCTGAGCCCACTTTGCAAGACCGGAGAACAGGTGGCTGATGAGGGTAGCGCCGTCAACAGCGGAGTTAAGAGCCGGATCAAGAGTGTCGGGCTCGGAGGAGAGGCAGACAGCGATGCTGGATGCCTTTGCGGGATCGCCGGGCTTGTCGGGATTGACGTTGGTGCCGCAGGCAACGAGAGCGGCAGTCATAGCAAGCGCCAGGACCAGTGCGATGATCTTTTTCATTTTGTTCTTCCTTTCAAATATATTATCAGAATATGCGATGGGCATATAATGAACAAATTAGATTTCGTTTACCCTGTGACAGGCAACGAAGTGTCCGCTTTCCACTTCTTTGAATTCCGGAACGCTCTCGGCGCAACAGGCGGCGGCGTGAGGGCAGCGGGTACGGAAGGGGCAGCCGGAGGGAGCATTGAGCGGACTTGGGATATCACCGCTTAGAACGATTCGTTTATTTGCCCTTGCAATCTTCGGATCGGGCTGAGGAACGGCTGACATAAGCGAGCGCGTGTAGGGATGCAGCGGCTGATCGTAAATCACGTCGGCGTCCGCAAGCTCTACCATCTTTCCGAGATACATAACCGCTATACGGTCGCTTATATGGCGAACTACGAGGATATCGTGTGCGATGAAGAGATAGGTGAGACCCAGCTGCTCCTGAAGCTCAACAAACATATTGATTACCTGTGCCTGAATCGAAACGTCAAGAGCGGAAACAGGCTCGTCGCAGACAATAAATGAGGGGTTGAGGGCAAGGGCGCGGGCGATGCCGATGCGCTGGCGCTGACCGCCGGAAAATTCATGGGCATAGCGGGAAGCGTGCTCGCTGTTTAATCCGACTTTATCCATAAGCTCAAGTATGCGTTCGCGGCGTTCGGCCTTGTTATCATACATCTTATGGATATCCAGAGGCTCTGCGATTATATCTGAGACAGTCATTCTCGGATTCAGCGAGGAGTAGGGGTCCTGGAACACCATATTCGCTTTTTTACGAAGCTCCATGATATCGCTTTTTGTTTTAATAAGCTTTCCGTCAAACTCAACCTCGCCGCCCGTAGGCTCGTACAGGTGCAGAAGGGAGCGGCCTACAGTTGTTTTTCCGCAGCCTGATTCGCCGACCATCCCGAGGGTATCGCCACGCTTTATAGAAAATGAGACGTCGTCAACGGCTTTAAGAGGCTTAGTACGCAGCCATCCGACGTTGATATTGAAATACTGCTTGAGGTGACGGACTTCAACGAGGGGGCGTTCGTTCTTTTCTGTTACTTCGATCATTTTGCCCCACCGCCTTTCTCATTTTCAAGCTCTTCCTTAACGTTCATCCAGCATGAAGCAAGATGATAATCATTAATCCGCATGCGATCACAACGCTCTTTCAGGCAAATTTTCATGGCATTGTCGCAGCGCGGGGCAAACGGACAGCCCGCAGGCATATTCAGAAGGTCAATAGGCGTTCCGGTAATAGGCTGGAGCTTCCTTCCCGCGGTATCTGCGGTGGGTATTGAACGCATAAGGCCCTTGGTGTACTCGTGCTTTGGGTTATAGAAAATCTCATCAGCCGTGCCCTGTTCGCAGATAGAGCCTGCGTACATAACTATAACCTCGTCGCACATCTGAGCAACAACGCCAAGATCGTGGGTTATCATAATAATCGCCATGCCGAGCTCTTCCTGCAAAGACTTCATAAGCTCAAGGATCTGAGCCTGTATAGTAACGTCAAGAGCAGTGGTTGGCTCATCGGCAATAAGAATATCAGGCTCACAGGCGAGAGCCATCGCAATCATAACACGCTGACGCATTCCGCCGGAAAACTCGAAGGGATACTGCTTCATTCGCTTTTCAGGCTCGTTTACGTTGACAAGACGCAGCATCTCAACAGCTCGATCCCAGGCTTCTTTTCTGTTTCTGTCGGTATGGAGAAGTATAGCCTCCATTAGCTGATGTCCAATGGTGTAGGTGGGATTCAGCGAGGTCATGGGATCCTGGAAGATTATTGATACCTTATTGCCTCTCACGGTCTTCATAACTGACTCGCCGGCGCCTACAAGCTCCTGACCGTCAAGCTTTATTGAGCCTGAGACAATTTTTCCGGTAGAAGCGAGGATCTGCATAATGGAATAGGCGGTTACGGACTTGCCGGAGCCGCTCTCGCCCACGATGCCGAGCACCTTGCCTCGGTCGAGGAAGAAGGAGACGCCGTTTACGGCTCTGACCTCTCCGGCGGGAGTAAAGAATGAGGTGTGCAGGTCAGTTACCTGCAAAAGAGGTACGTTAGACATAATCTGTACTCCTTTCTCAATTCCTCAGCTTCGGGTCAAATGCATCCCTGAGTCCGTCGCCAAACAGATTAAGCGATAGAACGATAAGGGAGATGACCAGAGCCGGGATAACCATACGGTACGGGTAGGAAGACAGACCGTTCAGAGCATCTGAAGCGAGAGAGCCAAGGGAAGGCATCGGAGCGTTTACTCCGAGGCCGAGGAAGGAAAGATAGCTTTCGGTGAATATCGCATTAGGTATCTGCAGAGCGGTGGAAATAATGACAACGCTTATGCAGTTGGGCAAAAGGTGCTTTCTGATTATCCAGCCGCCCTTTGCGCCAGACGCCTGAGAAGCAAGAACGTATTCTTGCTCACGAAGCGAAAGGATCTGACCGCGGATAAGGCGGGACATGCTGACCCAGTACAGTACGCCGAAAACGATAAAAAGACTTATGATATTGCTTCCGATCTTTTCAAGTGCCGTTCCTTCAAGTACTGGACCTAAAGTGAGTTTCAAAACCGATGCAAGAAGAATTACCATAAGCATATCCGGAAGGGAATAGATGATATCTACGATACGCATTATAATAAGATCAACCTTGCCGCCAAAGTATCCTGCAATGGAACCAATGGTCATTCCGATTATCAGAACTATAATACTTGCAAAGAAGCCGACTACTAAGGAGATGCGGGTTCCGTATACTACGCGGATAAAATAGTCTCGTCCGGAAGAATCGGTCCCGAAAACGTGAGGAAATACGTTTTCACCGGCCGCAATCTGCGCTTGCTCGGTCTTTCCGTATTCAAAGGGGGCAAGATTATTGTAACTTGCGTCAACCGGCTTGCCGGGCTTAACTCCGAGCATACTTTCATACGAATAAGGCCAAAAATAGGGAATGAGAAGGGAAGAGAGGGTAATAATCAGAATTATTATAAGACTGACGGTGGCAACGCGATTTTTAAAAAGGCGCTTCATTCCGTCACGGAAAAAGGTGGAGGAGGGGCGCATCTGCACCATGTATTCTTTTTCCTCGCCGGTTGCCGGAATAAATGCATCCAGGTCAACGTGCATGGTAAATTTCTTATCCACAGTGTTTCCTCCTTACTCAAGATTGATGCGCGGGTCGACTACCTTATAAAGAATGTCGCTTACAAGATTCATCACAACGATAAGAACGGCAAGGACAATCGTCGTACCCATAACCATGGGATAATCGCGATTTGTAATACTGCTGACGAAAGCGCGGCCGATACCGGGCACGGCAAAAATGCGCTCAACGACCAAGGAGCCTGTAACTATGTATGCAAGCATTGGCCCAAAATAGGTGATTACCGGAATAAGAGAGTTCTTCAGAGCGTGACCGAAGATTATTTTAGTTCCGGAAACGCCCTTCGCCTTGGCTGTGCGGATGTAGTCCTGTCCGAGCACGTCAAGCATCGAGGAGCGCGTTAGCCGGGTAATATAAGCCATAGGGTAGAGGGAGAGGGTAACAATCGGAAGAATCAACCCGCCCGATGCAGCTCCGTTAGCGGGAAGTATTGCCCAGGTGATGGCAAACAGGACCAATAGAAGCGAGCCCATAATAAAAGATGGCATTGAAACGAAGGCGGTGGTTATAACCATAATGACCTTATCAATAAGCTTATTGCGGCGAAGAGCAGCAACGGCTCCGAGCACAATGCCGGTAACACCGGCGAGGGCGGCGGCTATGACACCAAGTTTTGCGGAGGTTTTCATTCCGTCAGCAATGATATCGATAACCATTCTGCCTCTCTGCTTAAGAGAGGGGCCAAAGTCCAATCTTGTTATAACGTCTCTAAGATACGTGAAATACTGCTCCAGTAACGGCTTATCAAGCCCGTACTTAGCTTCAAGCGCAGCCTGAGCAGAGGCGCTAATAGCCTTTTCAGACATAAAAGGACCGCCAGGAACGGCGTGCATTACGAAGAAAGTAACTGTTATAACGACCCAAACAGTTAAAACAGCTAACGCAATCCTTTTTAAAATGTAAAACAGCAGCTTAGAATTCATAATAATCCGCCTTACATCTAAAATCTTTAAAGCTCGTTGTATTATAATGCAATTAAATAATAATTGCAATACTTTAAATAATAATTGAATAATATGAATAAAAACTTATGGAAATTTAAAAATAATTTTGTAAAAATGAAAATATTATAGAAAAGAATTAGAATGACATAAAATAAGATGAAAGATTATCCAGTAATCAAGCGCAAAGCGAAGGAGAGCGCACAAGGCGATCTTTGCTCATCTCATAAGAGATTTAAAAAATCACGGGTAAATATCAACAAAATAAAAATTTTGTTGAATGCGGGAGAGACGTTTTTACAATTATATCTTGTTATAAATCGTTATAACGCGTTATATGTTTGTACGCCACCTTCAAAACCGGGAATTCTTAAGTTTATCGGACGTTTTTCAAACTATTTCGCTATTTTCGTTATCTCGTTATTTCTCGTTAAAAGTTGTTATATATCTCTTCATTGATTTGGCGTATTTTTTGGCGTACGCCTTTGTTGAATTTGAGGCTCGTATTACTTTGATCCGCTTTATCCGCTTATTCGGATGCTTCAGCTCCGTAAAAGTCTACACTCACTATGTTCTTGTATGCTTTTTCTCGGCTGTCCTTGTCCGGCGGGATGTATATGTTTATCGTGGTCGTTACGTTCGCGTGGCCCATTATATCTGAGACTATCCAGATCTCTGCGGGACCGAGATTGTCGTACAGCTTCGCGCAGAAGGTCTTTCTCAGGTCGTGCAGCGTCAGCTCCTTTGGAAGCGGGATCGGTTCTCTTTTGTCGAGTTCGGAGTTTTCTTCCTCAAATTTATTGTACCGCTCGACCATATGTTTGAACGAGGTGTAAACATTTGAACTGTTAATCAGCCCCTCAGTTCGTTTGTCGAGGAATACAAACCCGTCGAAGCCGTCTATCACCGTCGATTGTCTCAATGCTGTATTCCGCCTTAATTCGTCTCTGAGGGCTTTTTCGGCTATCGGTGACATCGGTACTCGGCGCGTGCCTTTCTTCGTCTTTGGCGTCTGAAGCTCGAGCTTGACCTTTTTCTCGGAGCTGTGATGCACCCGTGCAATGTTTTTGCTGATCTTCAGCTCCTTTGTTCCAAAGTCACAGTCGCTTTCTGTAAGAGCCAGGCATTCGCCTATTCGCAAGCCCGACGATATGAGCACCTTGAGTATGTTGCTCAGTGTCTTGTAGCGTTCCGGCTGCACGTCCAGATAGTCAATAAACGCCCGCGATTCTGTGCCTGTCAGCGCGACTCCCTCCCGCTTTTCGCTTGTTTTGTCCTCACCAGAGGCGCTTCCTTTTATCGGCTTGTTCTTGTTGAGCGCCGTGCGTACAAGAGCCTTGTGCGCAGGATTCGTCTTCAGTATCCCGTCGTGGACCCCGGCTTCGAATATGCCTGTCAGTATTGTGCTCACAAGGTGCATCGTTGAGTCCTTCAGATCCTGCTTTTTTAGCTCCGCGTAGTAGCAGCATATGTCGCTGTACGTGATCGTCGACGCTACCCTCTTCCCAAGGTGCGGCGCGATGTGCGTCGCGTAATAGGACGCGTACGTGCTTTTGCTTGAGTCTTTGATAAACGACTTTGCCTTCATAAAGACCTCCCATAGGTCGTCTATCGTAGCCGTTCTACTCTTGTCATAAGAGTAGTTGTAGGCTTCGGCTTCGCTGATCCTATGTATCTGTACTGATACCGTCCGTCGTCTCGCTGAACCTCCCCCTTCCTTAGTACCCTGTTCTTTCGGTCCCTTCTTTTTGGCATTGCGCCTCTCCCCTTTCTGCTTTTCGGCTCTTAGCCGCTTATAATCAGTTGCTTGAGCGACGCTTATTATATACAAACTTTTTCTTCATTTTGCAACCTCATGAAAATGGTGAATACTGGCTGCAACAGCGGCGTGATTTATTACTTCTGAGCTTGCCCGTTGCGGTCGCCGCACTGTCCCTTACGTAATGGGTGTACTCCACGCTGCGTCCGGCGCTGTCCGTTTCGCTCAAAACAACACAAAAGGGCTGTCTCCTTATGTTCTTGCCAGAGATGTACGCTCGCCATATAACATATTTTAGCCCTTCAGTTTTGTTTCATAGTAATACGTATTTGGTGCTATCTCTTCTGTAAGCAATTTTATCCCGGCAATATTAATAGATGGTGGTTTCTGGTCATTAAGAGTCACAAGGATTCCCTTATAATCGTCAAGATTAGAAATAAATTGAAACATAAGAACGTTAGTGCCTTTGCTTATCTGCACCTTTTCCTTAGTTGAGGACAGCTTATGCTGCGTCTCCGCGCCGTCAGCAAAGTTGCCGGAATTATTTGTCAGGTCTTTAAGCGTTTCCCCGGTCATATAGTTATCGTTCAGATATACGTCCGCGCCGCCGTCAATACGGGCTTTCAGGCTCGCAGGTATGAGTCCGCGCAGATAGTTGCCCTCGAAATGCGCTTCCGCTAAATCGGATGAGGTAAACGCATCTGGCAAGGTGCCGCGCAGCTTGTTTCCGTCGAGGGCTAAGTATTGGAGCTTTGTCAGAGTAGAGATATTGCCGGAGATCTCTCCCTCAAGCTCGTTTTGAGAGAGGTCGAGGATCTGCAGATTTGAGAGGGCGTATATGCTGTCCGGTATTTCTCCCGTCAGGCCACAGTCCCACAGAGAGAGGGAGACGAGGTTAGTAAGCGCGGAAAGGTCCGGGATTGCTCCGCCGAGGTCGTTTTGAGAAAGGTTCAGATACTTAAGGAACCGCTGATTTAATCGACCCCAAACGGGAGCAGATATGATATAATAGAGGCACCAGAAAAGAAGGCGGTGCCGGATATGAAGCAGCAGACGTTCAGCGATTTTGAGTACAGCAATCGGAAACGC